>Ga0209986_10004114_pt1 | contig 12456 bp, 7 predicted proteins | sample BlataG_FD_183168 | JGI IMG/M metagenome (GOLD analysis project Ga0209986, IMG submission 183168) | Deep subsurface microbial communities from Black Sea to uncover new lineages of life (NeLLi) - Black_00105 metaG (SPAdes) (version 2) | ecosystem: Environmental > Aquatic > Marine > Oceanic >...
TATAAAAACTTCAATTAAAAAACATCCTGCAATAGCTCGAATAATATAAATAATGGATAGGGAAATAATATCAACGAAAGCATATTTTTTGAAGATAAAATTATATAATTGCCCTATGACGATAATTGATGCTAACATTAACCCAAATAATAAATTTGGAATTATAAAAATAAGACATAAAACAATGAAAAATATCAAAATGGTTAATAGAATGAATGCAAAACCTTTAGATAAATCACCTGATGCAAGAGGGCGTTTCTTAGATTTTTCTGGATGGGATTGATCTTTCTTAATATCAATAATGTCGTTTACAATATAATTTATTGATGACGCGCAACATGCCAGAATAAATCCTAATGTTAAAATGGGCCATAAAGAAATATTTAAAATCATTTCTCCAAAAAAAGTCGCCACAAATATTAATGAATTTTTATAATATTGTTTTACGCGCAATAACCTTAAAATAGAAATTAACTTTCTTGCCATTAATATCATTTTTTTTTTAGAACAAAATATTGGTGATATAATAAACGCTTCTTTTTTTGTTTTTCTGTTTTTAATTTCGAATTTTATTTTTAAAAGAACCAAAAATTGTAGATATTAATATTTTGTAAATATTAAACGCACATTCTTAAATATTTATTAGATTTTAATGCGAAAATGATTTGTTATAATTCAATAAATTATTAAAAATAGAAGTGTATAATAAGATACTTTTTAATTATTATTTTATCTCGATACGTTCGCCGGTAATCATATAATGGATTTTTTCAGCCATTTTACATGTATGGTCTCCGCATCTTTCAAGATAACGCGCAATCATTATGTAAGCTATACATATAGAAATATTTGCTGGAGATTCCATCATATATGTAAGACACTCTCGGAAAATTGATAATCTTAATTCATCTATTACATCATCTCGTTCTTCAAAATCCTTTATTAATGATATATCGGATTTTTCAAACGCATTTAATGCATCTATTATCATCTTTTCTACAATGGACATCATTTGAGGTATACTGACAATTTTTTTGATGTGAATCTTTCCCTTTAATTCCTTTGTGATAATATTGGTAATATCTTTCCCATAGCGACCTATTCGCGTCAAGTATGTAATCATTTTAAGAATACATGCAATTGTTCTTATATCTTTTGCCATAGGTTGAAAGAGAGTTATTAATTGTAATCCTTTTTTTTCAATACAATCATCATATTCCATCAATTTCTTTTTTCTTGAATAAATTTCTTCTGCAAGACTCACATCTAAATTTTTTAACGCGTCTATTGAATTATTGAGCATATTTGATGCATAAAAACCCATATCAATAACATCCTTTTTTAGATTTTCTAATTCATTATGAAATTTTTCCATTTTTTTTACCTCTTAACCAAATCTTCCAGTAATGTAATTTTCGGTTAATTTTTTATTTGGTCTTTCAAAAATTTGCTCCGTTTCACCAAATTCAATTAATTCTCCAAGATACATAAAACCTGTATAATCGCTTATTCTTGCTGCTTGTTGCATATTATGGGTTACAATCATAACAGTATATTTTTGTTTTAATTCATGGATTAAATCTTCAATTTTACCTGTTGCTATAGGATCAAGAGAAGATGTGGGTTCATCCATTAAAATTACTTCAGGTTCAACAGCTAAAGCTCTTGCGATACATAACCTTTGCTGTTGACCTCCAGATAATCCCATAGCAGAATCTTTTAATCTATCACAGACTTCATCCCAAAGTACAGCTTTTTTAAGACTTTTTTCAATAATTTTGTCTAATTTATCAATATCATTTACTTTATGAATTCTTGGACCATATGCTACATTATCATAAACAGACATTGGAAATGGATTTGGTTTTTGAAAAATCATGCCTATCCTCTTCCTATATTCCATAACGTTATTGTTTGATGCGTAAATATTTTCTCCATGAAATCTAACTTCACCTTTAATCTTACAACACTCAATAACATCGTTCATTCGGTTAAATGATCTTATTAAGGTACTCTTTCCACAACCAGAGGGACCGATAATCGCAGTTACTTTGAACCTTTTGATCTTCATATTAATATTTTTTAATGCATAATTATCCTCATACCAAAGGTTCAGATTTCTACATTCAATTATTATATTATTTTCATTTAAATTATTATTTGTCTCAAAATCACTACTGGTTAATCTTTTATTCTTTATTGAAAACTTTATATTCATTCAAATCACCATGTTTTTTTCTTTTTATAACGATTTCTTATAATAAAGGCAAAACTATATAAAATCGAAACCAAAATTAATAATACAAGAGCCGTACCAGCAGCTTGCAAATCTACATTTGTTACATCTGTAGAGAGTATAAATAAGTGAAAGGTTAAAGCCATTACCGGTTCGAGAGGTGAATTAGGTAATTTTCTTTGAGAGAAAATAACAGCAGTAAATAAAATTGGGGCTGTTTCCCCTGCAGCTCTACCCATTCCTAGAACAATTCCTGTTACAATTCCAGGTACAGCTGAAGGTAATACAATCTTTCTTATACTTTGCCATTTAGTTGAACCTAATGCCAAACTTCCCTCTCTAAAAGATTGAGGAATGCTTTTAACAGCTTCTTCTGTAGTTTTAATAATTGTTGGAAGAATCATTAATCCTAAACTCAATCCACCAGCAAGCATTGAAATGCCAAAATCACAAAAAACAACAAAGAAAGCAAAACCAAACAAGCCAAATACAATAGATGGTGTGCCATTTAAATTATCTACTCCTGCTCGTACAATTTTTGATATTTTACTGTTTTTAGCAGAATATTCTGATAGATAAATACCTGCTATTATACCTATGGGAACTGCAAATAATACAGAAATTCCTACAAGATAAAGGGTTCCTATTATTGCCGGCAAAATACCCCCTTCTCTTCCCAAATTACTTGGAAAACCAGTAACAAATTCTAAGGTTATAGCGGGAAGGCCTTTTATTATTACGTAATAAATAATAAGACCGACAAAAAATAATAGTATTAACGAAGCAATGGTTATTAAACAGTACCAAACTTTTTGTTTATTCTTTGCAGAGATGGAATTCATTGTAATTATTATACTAATAAAAATAAGGCAAACTAAAGTAGCATTTAGCCATCCCATTAAAGTACTTAATATAAAAGTAATTATTATTAAAACCAGAGAATACCCCAATAATCTTTTATGTTTTTTAAATTTGTGTTTTAATTTCAAATAAAAATTATTTTCATTTAATTTTTGAGAAAATGCTAAATTTTTAAAAATTTTTCTCTTAGGAATACCCTGAAATTTTTTATTTAATCTTGATAAAATTATGTTTGCAATAGAATTTACTGCTAAAGTCATAAGAAATAATATAATTGCTAATGCAAATAATGCTTCCCGATGAACACTTCCAGCTGGAGTTTCACCCATTTCCAGTCCAATACTAGCAGTTATTGTCCTAATACATGAAAAAATGTTTGTTATTGGATCAGGTATAATTGCACAATTACCGCATACCATTAAAACTGCCATAGTTTCACCTAATGCTCTGCCAATTCCCAAAATAATTCCCGCAGTAATACCAGAAAGACCTGATGGCAAAATAACTTTAATTATTGTTTGCCATTTTGTTGCACCTACGGCAAGTGAAGCTTCTTTATAATAATTAGGCACTGCACTAATCGCATCTTCAGATACACTTACGATTGTTGGCAATGTCATTATTGCTAATATTATTGAACCTGAAAGCCAAGTATTACCAGAAGGAATGTCGAAGAAAATCCTTATAAATTGATTCAAAACAATTATTCCAAAAAATCCGTAAACAATTGAAGGTATTCCTGAGAGAATCTCTACAGCTCCTTTAAGAAATCTACTAATTTTTGGGGGAGCAATCTCAGTTATAAAAATTGCGGTGCCAAGACTTAAGGGAATAGCAATCACCATTGCTCCAAATGTTACTAATAAAGTTCCCATTATTAATGGCGCAGCACCAAAGTAATTCCGGCTAGGTAGCCATTTTGTTCCAAATAGGAAGTCAAATAAGGAAACTTTTTGAAAGAAACCCCCTCCTAAGGCAAACAAAAAGATAATTATAAAAAATATAAAAATTATTGCTATAGAAGCAAATATAAAAAGAGATGATTTTATTAAACTTTCTTTAGAAATTGCTTTTTTTGAAAATTTTTCTTGAACTATTTTTGATACTTCTTCTTGATCAAATAATTGTATTGACATTTTAAATTAGTGTTTCTTCTATTATTAATCGTTTTATAACTCCATTGCTTAAAGAATCAAAATCATATGCGATATTATTTTTTATTTTTGCATCTTTTTACCTTTTCATGAAAGAAAAATTAAGATTAAATAAAATCTATATCATCATATTCTCCATATGTGAATATATTTTATAGAGAAAATTTGTGATAGTAGAGGAAATGGTTAGGATGATTTTTAATCAAATATAATTAAAAAAATTATTATTTTAAATAAAAAATGTAGAGTTAAAATTTAAAAATTGAAAAAAAAATATTAATTAAATTTTAAAAAAACTCGAACTTTTTATTTGAATTAATCCCATAAACGAACAAAACCTTCGTCATCGACGATTTGTTGTCCATATGGGCCAAAAATAAAGCTTAGAAAAGCTTTTGATGCCGCATTTGGTTCTCCGTTAGTTATTAAATGTAGATATCGTGATATTCCATAAGATCCATCCTTTACATTAGCAATGGTTGGTGCTATACCATCTATTTCTACACCAATTACAATATTATCAAGATAACCCAAGCCAACAAATCCAATTGCATTTGGATTATTGGAGATTTCGGTTCTCATTACTCCATTAGATTGAGCTTTTAAGTGGTTAGCAACATCATTTTCATAATCTAAATCTTCTTCTAATCCTGTGAGGTCTTCAAAACATGCTCTTGTTCCCGAACCTTCAACTCTATTCCAAACAACAATTGTTGCTGTTGAAGTTGTGCTACCAACATCATCCCAACTATCGTATGCTCCATTGTAAATTCCTACTAACTGTTCCATTGTAAGACTAGTTAAACCATGAGTATTATCAGCATCAAAAATAATAGCTATTCCGTCTAAGGCAAAGGAAAAATCTTTCAAATTGCCAGTTACATTTTCATTTGGCGGTGATTTCACAGGACGCGAAGCCATACCAATATCTGTAATTCCATCAGTTACATGAGCTATTCCTGTACCTGAACCACCAGCACCAACTGTAATAACATAGTTAGGATAGAGTCCCATAAATTCCTCTGCCGCTTTGTCTATTATTGGAAAACAAGTCGTTGAGCCGTCAATATTAATTGTGTATGTTTGTGTTCCAGATGAATCATAATAGAGAGCTGTGATTCCCCATGTCGCAAAATAAGTAATAATTATTGCAATTATTGCTAAAAATGCTATTCCTTTTTTTTCCATTTTTGTATTCCTCTTTTTTTAAAAAATTTTTTTATAAAATTTCAAAAGAAAGGAATTATTTACGATATTTATTCATTTTCGACGTAAAATATGGATTTTAAAAGAGAATATTGATGGCAACATATAATATATAGTTGAAATTAATAATGGAGACCAAATCCTATTATTTATTTTTTTGAGGGAAAATCTTAATTTTAAATTTCTTACATAAATATATAATTTTTTATTTTTATATATAGAATATATAATCTATATATAGAGATATATAAATGATATATTTTGTTTATATATATAAATTATATTGAAAAAGCATAGACTAATTCTAAATTAAAGTAATTATTATGGAAATACGAAAAGTCCAAATCACAGGAGGGTCATCATTTACGATTACTCTTCCAAAAGAGTGGATTACACAAATGAAAATCAATAAAAATGATAATTTAGGTTTAATTCCTCAGTCAGATGGAACTCTGTTAATTACTCCTAATACTTCTAAAGAAAAGCTAAAACGTGTTAAAGAATTTCATATAGATGAAATTCAAGATGTAAATTATTTATTCCGATTATTAATAGGAGCTTATATAATGGGGTATAATTATTTCAAGATTGTCGCTAATAGTAAAATTAGCCCACAATTTAGAGATTGTGCCATAAATTTTACACAGACGGCAATTGGACCAGAAATAGTTGAAGAAACCTTAAATACAATTACAATTAAAGACTTAGTAAACCCAATAGAAATGCCATTCAATAAGAGTATAAAGCGAATTAATATTCTTGTGAGGACAATGCATGAAGATGCAATAATATCTTTAAAAAATAAAGATAAAAATTTAGCTGAGGATGTTATATCTAGAGATGGGGAAATTAATCGACGACACTGGCTTATTGCGCGTCAATCTAATATGGTTTTACAAGATATTATCTTAGCTCGAAAAATGGGTGTTTCGCTTGAAGAAGCAAATCATTATTTTCTTATTAGTAGAAATCTTGAAAGAATAGGAGACCACGCAGTGCGAATTGCAAAAAATATTTATGAGCTCATTAAAAAAAAAATAGATATAGAGATTATTAACCAGATATCTGATGCAAGTGATTTTTCTTTAGATATACTCACCAAAAGTCTAGAGGCATTAGAAAGGCGAAATATAAAAATGGCTAATGAGGGTATAGAGCATATTTCAGATTTGCTAGTATTGTGTGAAAATATAAGTAAATATCCTATTGAATCTAAAGACATATCATTAAGATTAAATTATATTTCGGAAAGCATTAGAAGAACAGGAGAATATGCCAGAAATATTGCTGAAATAGTGATTAACAATTTAATTAAAGATAATTAACCTGCCAAAAATCATGTAAAAATCTTATGTGGTGCAAATTTTTTTAGAATTTTATACCCGAATTTGCTAAAAATACTTGTTTTATTTTTCTGCAGAATGACAACTGAATCATAATTAAAAAGAACTAGCTCGATTTTTTTATAAGGAATTTCAATTACTTCCCCAAATATATTTTTAATTGTATCATTCTATTCCAAAGTTAATATAATAAATATCATAAAAAAATCTAAATTTTTTTCTATTTATAAATGTTTAATAACAAACTCTCAATAAACGCTGAAATACACGAAATCTAAGCTTTTACACCTTTTCTAATTTTACCCAAATATTTTTCGACCTATAGCCAAAATGAAGTATCATGTTTACATTTTTTTCTCTTTTTAAATGTTTGATCTAAACTAAATTTAATGATATTTATACGATTTTCTTTATCAAAAAAAATGAGGTTGATAACAATTAAATGGGCCGAAATTGGAAATAAATGGCTAAAGAAGTTTAGACAAGCTTTTATCCATCACACAGGAATAGGCGGATATAAAAGTATTATTACCAACTTGCTTAAAGTCCCTGCTATAAGAGTGTGGGATGAGATAATGAGGATTAAAGATCGATTGGAGAAAGACGCTCGGAAGATTACATTAAATAAAGTTTCAAGAGATAAAATGATAGTGAAAATTAGTTCAGAGTGATAAAAATAAAATGGAAATCATACAAAACACAAACATCAAGGATAATTTCAATCAGATAATAAGACTCTTAAAGGATTCTAAAATTGGTAATGATCATTAAAAATTTCTTATTAATCTAATTGAAAGAAACTGGGCATTTTTAGAAAAAATTGACTTTTGTAGAATTTTTAACCAATGCTTCAACTCTGTTGGAAAGATATAAAGATGACTCAAACCTAAATAAAGTTTTTAATTTGACCAATTTTTCTCTTCGGCTTCTATCAAATTTTTATGAAAATATAAAGATCTTAGAAATAGAGAAATAGAAGAAATTATGAAAGTAAAGATTTAAATTATCTAATAATTCGTAGAGTTATTTTCAATTATTTACATCACTAAATCATACATCTTGAATTATTTATTAATTAGCAAGTTAAATTTAAAGTTAAATTTAAATAAATATTGAGAAATGTTTCTTAAAAGGATGGGGCTGAGCATAACTGAGTAAAAAAAAGGAACTTACAGCATTAGAAGAATTAGAGGATATGGGATTTGAGATTGTTGATTATTCTACAGAGAAAGAACTAGACGGAATCTCTCCATTTTATATCGAATTAGAGAAAGTATGATAAGTTCGTAAGCGTTAAATTTTCCAGATTGAATTTTGGATAGTTGAGAAAAAATTATAAGTGGTACAAAAGAAATCAAAAAGTTTCAAGAGATAAGATGACAGTAAAAAAATCTGTAAAAAGATTTCTAAAAATTTTGTTTTTTTCTCTTTAAATATGTTTGGTTATAGCCTATATTAAACTTTAAATGAATGAAAAAAAATTGAGCGAACTAGGAAAAAGGCCTAATATGATAAATAAAAAAAAGGATATATCTCAGGATAATAAGGTTGATACAACAAAAGCGCAGGGTAATCTCTCAGGAAAGGAGTTATATGAAACAATCTTCATAAATGCCCTAGAGGGAGATCAAAAATCAGAAAGGACGCAAAATTCCGAGATGACTCATAAAATTAAAGAAAATCTTGAAAAATCAGGTGAAGATTTAAATATTAGAAAGGTTCAGAAGGAGGGAAAAAAAGGTTTAGAGGTTAAAAAAAAATTGACTTCGGAGAATAATATAGAAAACAATAAATCAGAAATAAATTCAAATTTAAAGGAAGAAACTGACGAGTCAGTAGGGGAAGAAAGTAGCGATATAAAAGAATTATCGGAAGAGGAAGAGAGGACAACTGAAGAAGAGACTGAAAAAAGGTCAAAAAAGAAAAATAAATCCCCAACAGATATTAGAAAATGTAAAAAAGATACACAAGATTATAATGGTAAAAATGAACTCGCTAAAATAGACTTTAAAGATGTTTCAACCGATGATTTAAAAAAGTTATACGGTAAATTTGGTAACTATGAAAAAGTTATTAATTATCTTATTGAACAAGGATGTGATAAAACCTTACATACTTATAATATAAGTTGTAAAATAAGAAAATCGTTCTCATCGGGTACTGCTTATAAAATTTGGGCTAAAAGTGTAAAAGATAATATCCAACTTGAAATATTAAACAAAATTACGAGAGAAAAGGATGGAGAATTTATTGAAGGAAGATATCTTGGAGCTCATACACCTCATAGATGTTTTTGTAATAAGCATAAATTTGAATGGTTAATTACTCCTACTAATTTAAAGGAAGGTAAATGGTGTCCCAAATGCTGGGAAGAAAAAAATGCACAACGTTTAGAAATATATCATGATAAACAAAGATTAACAATTGAGGAAGTACGAAAAAGAATTGAAAAAAAAGGCGGTAAATGTCTTTCAGAGTATTATGGAAAAAATAACCAAGATCCAATCCTAGTTGAATGTGGTGAAGGGCATATTTTTAAAATCACTCCCAGTAGTCTACAGCAAGATCATTGGTGTCCAATATGCACAGATAGTATTGAAGAACGAAGAACTCGAGCGCTTTTTGAAGAAATTTTTCAATCCAAATTTCCTAAATCAAGACCAGAATGGTTAAAAAATGACGATGGAAATCAAATGCATCTTGATGGATATAATAAAGATTTAAATTTAGCCTTTGAGCATAATGGAAAACAGCATTACGAAGGGATTCCTTATTTTCATAAGACTATTGAAGATTTCGAAAGACAACAAAACACTGATTTACAAAAGAAAGAATTATGTAAAATTCATGGAGTGTCTCTAATTGAAATTCCTTATACAGTAAAAAATGATCAAAAACAAGATTTTATTATTAAAAAATGTCGTGCTAATGGTATAAAAGTTCCAAGAATTAACCATAAAATAGATTGGAGAGATTTAAACATCCATTTTCCTGAAAAATTTGAAAAAAATAGGAAATTGGCTAAATCTAAAGGATATTCTATTATAACAAAATCATACGCAAAAAGATCTGATAGGATCACATTAAAATGTGATGATTGTGGACATGAACGAATAATCATTGCAAAGCATTTACCGGACATTAAAGGCTGTCTTAAATGCATAAGACAGAAAAAATTTAATGAATATAAAAGATTAGTAGAGAGTAAGAATGGTGAGCTCCTCGCAAATGAATTTGTTAATGTTAATACGCCATTACCAATCAAATGCAATAAATGCGGCTATATATGGTCGCCAGCACCTTCAAAGGTTAAGAGAGATCAATGGTGTCCTAGATGTATTAATAAAGAAAAACATACTTTTAAACAGATACAAAAATATGCGAAGCAGAATAACGCAGAATGTTTGGGCAAATTTCGTCAAAAGGATAAAACATATTATATCTTTAAATGTAATAATTGTAACCATCAGTGGGAATCTACATATAACAACATGAAACGAAGACAAAAATTTTGTATTAATTGTTCTAAAATTGCGAATAAAGAAAAATGGAAAAAATATAAGCGGGAATATTACTTAAGAAAAAAGCATTCTTACTAATACAAATAATCCTCTGCTATAATTATTGAATATTTATTTGTTTTTCTGTTTTAGTTCATAATTTTATATATATTTTTTCAGAAAAAAAAATTATATGAATATTTTTTGAGGCGAAACTCTCTTAAGAACTTTATACCCAAGTTTGGTAAATATGCTTGTTTTATCTTTCCGAAGAATTACAAAGGTATCATAGTCAAAAAGAACTAATTCAATTTTCTTAAATGATATCTGGATTTCTTCTCCAAAAATATTTTGTATCTTCACAAAACTTTTTTCATACTCCATTTGGCTATCAAAACTTGCGTTAATCTCTTGAATATACCCAATCTCCTCGTTATTTACCGGTTTCTTTAGGAAAATCGATGTTCTTATTTGTTTCTCTTTTAACCACTCTAATACTATCTTTTCATAAGGTTTTGTGTTTAAATCTCGATAAAAAATTAAGTAAATTCCACTGTCGGAAGGTTTAATTATCAATTCACTCAAATTGAATGTTTCTTCTTTAGAATCTTCGTTTACCCAGAGTGAAATTTTATAATCATCGAACTTTTCTGATGGTATAACTTCAGTACATTTACATATCGAAAATGTACCTTTAGTTGTGAGAAATACTTGCTCTCCTTTTAAATCTTCTATAATTTTCATGGATTTTGGTAATTTAGTTTTTTCTATTTCTTTTTTAATAATTTCATTGCTAGAGTTAATAAAAATATAATTTCCATCAATAGAATTTTCCATTGATTCAATCTTAGTAAGAATTAAAGGATTTTCCTTTTCAAAAAAATATTTTCCATTAATTTGGAATTCAATCATCTTATATTCCGAGATGGAAATTTCTCTTTTCTTATTGTTATTCAAATATTCTATATTAAATATAACTGACTCTGAAACATCATCAAGAAAGGCAATATCAATAACTTTTCCTATTATCTTGCTCTTATCGACTTTATTGATGAAAATATATGTTTTATTCAAATGTTTATTATAAACTTCTCGTTTATTCAAGTTTTCCATTAAATAAGAAATATTTTCAATGTTGAATTTTTCCTTAAATTTATAAGTTGCAACTTTTTTAAATAAGATTCTAGCACTAGAGAATTTTTGAGCAAATTTTCTCTGATTAGATTTTCTCATCATAGTAAAAGTCAAAAATGCTTCTTTAAATGGTTTTAATTCGTCTCCTAAAATTGCAGCAATCCTATAGTAAGTGGGAGGGTGCGAGTTAATAAAATTGCTGAGTAAAGATAATCTTGAGGGTTGTATCATTGAATTATTAATATATTCCGCAGTGCTTATATAATCTAATAAGATATTATATGGTTTTTGCTTCTCGTCACTGAGTAAAATGGTATTAAGGCCTACTTCGCGACCTTTTGAATAGAAGGACTCAAGGTTATATAAGGCTTTAACTAAATTAAGACCGAGTCCTATCTCTTTTGTCTTTAGATCAGCTCGACCTTCTAAAATTCTTACAAATATAAATAATATTACAAAAATTCCCAAATTTAAAAATATAAAGACTATTAGTGGAATGGAGGGATTTCCAAAGACATAGTCGTAATATGTGGCAGGAAAATTAAGTATCATTCTGAAGATTAAATCAATAGATGTTATAAGTGTTAAAATTAAAGTATGATTTCCTTTTAAATGTGCAAGTTCGTGTGCAATTATCCCATCTATCTCATCTTCTGCTATTTCAGAAATATCTTCAGCAATGATTGCTACCCTTTTATCTAAAAAGGAACCATAAGCCATCGCGTTGAGTATTGGATATTTGCCAAATCCTACTTTAACTTTTCCATGTATCCCTACTTTTTCCTTTAACTTATTGACTAAGTTGAGAAGTTTCTCATCTTGGACTCTTTTTATTCCCAACATTTTATCTAAAATGGGACCCGAAATGAAATAAATGACCCAATTTGTAAATATTAAAACAACATAGATATAATCAATGAAGTTTAAAGGAGTATATTGATTTATAAAGATAACCACTAACCATGCGAGAACATACAGGAGTAATGTGAGATATTCGGGGCTCATAAATCTAAATACGACAA
>Ga0209986_10004115_pt1 | contig 12455 bp, 11 predicted proteins | sample BlataG_FD_183168 | JGI IMG/M metagenome (GOLD analysis project Ga0209986, IMG submission 183168) | Deep subsurface microbial communities from Black Sea to uncover new lineages of life (NeLLi) - Black_00105 metaG (SPAdes) (version 2) | ecosystem: Environmental > Aquatic > Marine > Oceanic >...
CTTCTAAATTACTTGAATTTGAACCGCTGCTCGAGTCAGTAAAACATCGGCTGGAAAAGAAATTCCCGACGCGTCCAGATGTAGTCGACGGCAATATCAAGGCAATAAAAAAAGCATATGAGGAGGTGGGAGAATGAAGAAGGAGAAGAAAGGCTGGAAAGATTTACCAATTGGTCTTGTTTTAGAAGCGGGAACGTGTAAGGATTTTGAAACTGGTGACTGGCGTAGTGAAAAACCAATATGGGATTCGGAAAAGTGCACCCACTGTTTGATATGCTGGATATATTGTCCGGATTCATGTATTACTGTAAAGGATGGTAAGATTCAGGGTATTGATTATAAGCATTGCAAAGGATGCGGGATCTGTGCTGAGGAATGTCCACCCAAGATAAAGGCAATCACAATGGTAAGGGAGGAAAAATGATAGTTGCGAGAACTGGAAATGAAGCAATGGCTGAGGCAATGCGTCAGATAAATCCCGATGTAGTCGCTGCATACCCGATTACTCCAGCAACTGAGGTTGTACAGTTATTCTCAAAGTTTGTTCATGATGGACTCGTTGACACGGAGTTTGTGCCGGTTGAAAGTGAACATTCTGCATGTAGTGCATGTTGCGGTGCTTCAGCAGCTGGCGTACGGGTGATGACCTCGACTTCATCTCAGGGTCTTGCTTTAATGCACGAGATACTCTTTATCGCGGCAGGCTTACGATTACCTATTGCCATATGTCTTGTTAATCGTTCTCTCTCAAGCCCGATTAATATTCACTGTGATCATTCAGATACCTTAGCTTCAAGAGATGCCGGATGGCTGCAGATCTATACTGAGAACGTCCAGGAAGCATATGATACAACAATACAGCTGGTAAAGATAGCTGAACAAGCACTGCTGCCAGGTATTGTATCGACAGATGCCTTTATTATCAGTCATGGCATGGAACGTGTTGAATTGCTCGATGATAAAGAGGTGCCAAAATTTCTTGGTGAGAGAAAGGTAGAATATTCATTACTCGATGTTGATAATCCAATAACCATTGGGGGACTGGATCTACAGGATTATTTCTATGAACATAAGCGTTCTGAGATTGACGCAATGGACCATGTATTGCCTATCATTGAAAAAGTACAAAAGGAATTTGGTGATAAATTCGGCAGGTATTATTCAACTGTTGATGAGTATAAGATGGACGATGCTGAGGTGGCGATCATGGCAATGGGTTCGACCGGCGGTACAGCAAAAGTGGCAGTGGAGCGCATGAGGGAAAAGGGCAAAAAAGTTGGCCTTGTAAGATGTAGAGTTTACAGACCTTTTCCTGAAAAAGCAATGCTCAAAGCACTGACCAAAGTTAAGGTTTTAGGGATTATGGATCGTTCAGATACGCTTTCAACACTTGGTGGTCATTTGTATAATGATGCCCGTTCAATACTTTATGAATCTGATGCCAGACCATTGATTAAAAATTATATTTACGGTCTTGGTGGGAGAGATATTAGTATTGAAGAGATAGAGACGATATATGAAGAGCTTTTTGATATTCAAAAGTCAGGTAAGGTTGACAAGAATATTGTGTATTTTGGAGTGAGAGGTGAATAATGGCTAAACTTAAAGAACTTGCAGCCCAGGAAGAAAGATTCACAGGCGGGCACCGTGGTTGTGCCGGGTGCGGCGCATCGATTATTGCACGACAAGTACTTATGGCAGCAGAACAACCAATTGTCGTAGGTTGCGCTACTGGTTGCTTAGAGGTCTTTTCCACGATTTATCCTTATTCAGCCTGGAATGTTCCTTATATTCATAATGCCTTTGAAAATGTTGCAGCAACAATGGCAGGTGTTGAAGCTGCCTATAAAGCATTGAAGAAAAAAGGTAAGATCAAGAAAGATCTCAGGTTTATTGCCTTTGGTGGTGACGGTGGCACCTATGACATTGGTATACAGGCATTATCAGGTATGATCGAGCGCAGGCACCGTGTACTCTATGTTTGCTATAATAATGAAGCATATATGAATACCGGAATACAGCGTTCTTCAGCTACGCCGCGTGGTGCACATACAACGACTTCACCAGCAGGTAAGGTCATACCAGGTAAGATGCAGCTCAGAAAGAATCTTACCGAAATCATTATTGCACACGAACCTGCATATGCTGCACAGACAACATTTGGGTATTGGAATGACCTCGTTACAAAGGTTAGAAAGGCTCTGGATGCTGATGGCCCTTCATTTATCAATATATATGCTCCTTGCAGACTCGGCTGGGCATATGCACCTGAAAAGACTGTTAAGGTCTCAAAGATGTCTGTTGAAACCTGTATCTGGCCATGTTACGAATATCAGGATGGTAAGTATCGAATTACAGTGAAGCCAAAAGAAAAGAAACCGATAACAGAATTTCTTAAAATGCAGGGTAGATTTAGTCATCTATTTAAGTGGAAAGATGATGTGCCCATAAAGGAATTCCAGGCAGAGGTCGATACTATCTGGGAAAGATTATTGAAAAGAAGCGAAACAGAGTAGTAGATAAAAGATGGTAGATTATAGATGGCCCCCACACCAATGTATTGGTGTGGGGGTGGATTCCGCGTTATAATAAAGTTCTCGACTCTGCTCGCTTGTCCCGAAAGAAATTGAGGGGAACAGTAAGTTATAATGATTAAGGTTATTATCTTTGACCTTGATGGCACACTCTACAAAAGTAAAGGGATAGCGGAAAAATTCGCTCAAGCTGCCTATTATACTTTATCAAAGTTCAAAAATATTCCGTTAGATGACGCTCAAAAACTCATTGAAGAAAAAAGGGCGCAAATGGAAAAAGAGTATAGTGATTCTGTGCCTCAGACTTTAATATTAAATTCTTTTGGCATTTCCACTGAATCCTGGCATAAAGAGAATATAGATTTTTTTGACCCTCGCGATTATTTAACCGAAGATGAAAAGCTTAAAAAAAGCCTTAATGGATTAAAAAAGCGTTATCGATTGGCAATACTTACAAATAACAATAGAATACAGACTGAGCGAACTCTTGCAGCACTTAGTTTGAATGCTTTATTTGATAGAGTATATACTTATAATAGTTTTAAACTTCTTAAACCGAATCCAGAATTTTTTCAAAAAGTAGTAGAGGATTTGAATGTGGAACCTGAAGCCTGTTTTTTTATTGGTGACCGCGACAGTGTTGATCTGGAACCGGCAAAGAAATTAGGAATGCTTACTTATAAAGTTAAAGGGCCTGAAGATATTTATGATCTATTAATAGAATAATAAATTTATCGAGTGGCAAAAGATAACCGCAAAAAAAACGGATTTTCAAAAAACGAAACAAAGATTCTTGAATTTCTTGATAAAAAAATCCTCGACAATAAGAGGCACCAGATAATTAGTACAATTGCTGATAAACTTATTTCTATTCTTGAAACCAAACCTAAGGAAAGCCTGGCTTGGGAAAGTCTTCCATTGAATTTTTTTGGGTCAGACTTACCACCTGAAATTCGCTCAAGCTGGGTGTTTGTGATAAAGCCAAATATATGTACGGGTGCAGAGAGGCATCCTGATAGTCATCAAAGGATGATGAGTTTCAAAGGAAGGGGTGATTTACAGATTAAGAAAAAGAGAAAATGGTTTTCAAATTTTCTGGTTAGTGATCCGAAATCGCCGTTTGAAAAACGTTGGGTCTCAATACCACCAATGACCTGGCACCAGGCTGTTACTGGTGATGATTACTGGGCAGTTGTATCGTTCCATACTGTTCCTTCTGATGAACTGGTTGAAGAGTGTCCCACAAATAATAAGGCTTTTGCAAGGAGAAAATACGAGGAAGTAAAGGAGCAGAAAATATGAAGAATTTGTTAAGATTTTTAGGTTTAATAGTTTTGATATTCATTTGCACCTGCGCAGGTAAGAAGATAAATTTACGGCTCAACCTAAAGCAAGGTATGATTCACAAATATAGATTTACTACAGAACAAAAAATTTCACAAACAGTACAGAATCAAAAACTTGACATGGATCAGACAATAATAATGGAGTATACCTATGAGGTTAAAGAGGTGGATGATGCGGGAAATGCAGTGGTGGAGATTACCCACGATAAAATTGGTTTTATGCAGGATGGACCTATGGGAAAAATAGAATATAAATCATGGGAAGAACAGGATGAAAAACCTTTAATAACAAGAGGGTTTGCCACACTGATTGACCAAAACTATACTATAAAAATGACTCCACAAGGTCGCATCCTTGAGATTTCAGGAACAGATAAGATAATAGATGATATGCTGAAGAATTTTGATTTACCTTCGGATAGTGTGATGATAGAACAGATGCGAGAGAATTTAAAGAATCAATTTGGAAATGAGGCAATGAAGGAAGTAATAGAAAAGACGTTCGCTTTTTATCCGGATAAGCCGGTTGGCGTTGGTAATTCATGGTCTGCTAAATTTAATTTAACCAGGGGTTTTCCCATGACACTTATTAATGCCTGGAAACTGAGAAGCATAAAAAATGGAAAAGTGCATATTGATTTATATACAAAGATTGAGCCGAATACAAAAACAAGTTTGATGCAGATTGGAGACATGAAAATGTCCTATGTTTTATCAGGAGAACAAAAGGGCTACATTATTGTAGATACTCTAACAGGATGGATGATTGAGAGTACAACCGAGCAGAGCTTTGAAGGTAAGGTTAATATCGCGGGCATGTTTGGAGAAGAACAGAAAATGGAATGGCCCATAAGTATTACAGGAACAGTTACTATTGAAACATTAGGAAATTAAGATTAGGATTTTGTGCTTGGTTATATAATTGACGTACTCTATTTTCAGTAAGTTAGGCAACTGATACCTCTCCACTTTTTTGAAATACTAATTTGTCGTTGCTCGCCCCGTTAAATAGCGATTCCAGAAATGGCTAAATATTTTCCTGTAAGTTTATTTAAAGGGGCGAGGAGGATCGCTCGTTTTTGGTTTCATTATTTGGAGATAAATGAGAAATATAAATATGGAAATATTGAGTGAATTACAGGTAAAAAATATGGTGATGATTTTTAAAATATTTTTTTACAGCATCCGCGTTAAGACGGATTATTACTCCAATTGATGTTCTCTTAGCATCTCTCGGGCGCGGACCGCATAAATAGAAGTTGGTTTTTCCACTATTAAATTTTCTAAAATTTCTTGAGCTTCTTTTTCATTGTTCAGTTGCAAATGGATTTCGGCAATAAGAAGAAATACATTATGTATTTTGTGATCAGGAAAAGAGTTATTTAATTCTTTAAGAGCACTGAGTGCCAGGGATAAATCTTCCTTTTTCTTGTATGTAAGGGCTAAATAGTAATAAGCATAGGCACCGACCCCTGATTTCAATAGAGTTTTTAAGCTATCTTGCGCAGTATCTAACTGATCTGTTTGATAAAAGCAGATTGCATGTGCGAGTTTTTTTAAAAGAATCATATTCTTTCTTGCTGATTCAATAAAATAAAGTCTTTCAAGGGCATCATTCGCAATTTCTGAATGGGGATATCGACCCACCAATTTTAAATACTCATCACGCGCTTCAAGAATCTTTCCGGCAAAGAAATAATCATCGCCAATATTAAAATCTAAAACAGATTTTTCTTCTGATTTAAAATGGTTCTCGTATTCTTTCAGGAGATTAATAGCCTTATTAAATTTACCCATGCTGAGATAATATTTATTCAATTCCAACACTGTTGATAATTGCGGGTTCTGAATAAGAGATGCCTTCAGACTGTCTATTTTAGTGTCGAATTCAAGGTAGAATAATAAGTATAATAGTATCATCTTTCTTCTAATAAACTTTTAAAATATTCTCTTATATAAAGCTCGTATTCTTCAGGATATGATTCGCGCAATGCCTTTTGAATCAATTCACGCAATTGGTCTTCACCCAGATCTTCGGGCAGTGTTTTAGGACGTTCACGGGTAAGAAAATCCTTGCCTGGTTTACTCTTACGCCTTTTTTCATAATCCTCTTTTCTAATCGACTTCTGGGCATCAAGCAGCCTCGATATTATCTTTTTTTGTCTCTCGATTAATTCCCTGTCCAATTTATACTGATATAATGCTTGTTCCATTTTTTCCATTTCGCTTGTGATGTTATCAAGGAGTTCCTGATATTTATTTGCACCTGCTTCGCCGCGTAAGGATTCCAGAGCTTCTCGCAAGGCGCGTTGTTTATTGGCAAGTCTTTGTAATTGCGCCTTCTGTTCACTACTTAGCCCGCTCACCGGGATTGGGAAAAACCCGGTCAGTGATTGAGCAAGTGACATCTGCCCTTTTGATATTTTGGACAAACCATCCAAGAATTTATCCATACCGGTTGAAGAACTTCCTTCACCGACTTTTTCCATGTTTCTTAGTATTTCAAGACAGACTAAATTTATCGATCTCATTGCCTCCTGAGCATTTTTGCTGGATATGTTTTTTTGCTTTGCCTTATTCATATGCCTGATTGCCTTGGCAAGATTTTTGCTCATGTGAGGCGTAACGTACAGGCTTTTAATCTGCTGGGCATAAAGACTCTCTGCAACTACTTTTGTGGCACTAATGATTTGGTCTTGCTGTTCTATATCTATTTTCTGGTTTTGTTTATAGAGATTCTCTTCTGCTTTGGATATGTCGATTAATTGATTCATTATTTCGATGAGACTTTTTCTTAAATTTGCAGCGCGACCTTTAACAAAAGATTCGTACAGTCTTTCTAAATCGGCTGCCATGCGATTTAGCCCCTTATTTTTGTCTTTTAACGAAGCTGAGGAATATTCTGAAATATTGCTCGCCTGTTGGGCTATTTGCTTCAATGCCTCTTTTATTTCCTGTTCCAAACCTTCTGACTCGGCAAGCTCCCCGAGTCCTTGAAAGAGTTCATCTATACCTTTGTTCAATTCTGCAATATCTTTGTCGATGTTAAGATCTTTATCTTGCTCCGCCAATTTTTCGATTTCATCAGCCTTAAGAGCCAAATCCTTTGCCATTTGAGCAAGCTCTTTCAATTTTTCCTCTTGTTGGTATCTTTTTAAAATCTCCAATGTTCTTTCTAATGCCTTTGCCAGGTCCTTTTGACTTTGTTTGAGCTTATCTAATGCCTTTTGCATATCCTGGGGCGTTTTGTCTAATGCTAATTGTAAATTTTCTAATGCCTCTTTCAGTTCGTCCGGTGCAATCTCCTGTAGTATTTTCGATATTTCTTGTAAACGTTCAATAGATTCCTGATCAAGAATAATACCTTGATTAAGCTTTTCGATTGTTCGTTCGAGCTCGGTTTGCCACTCGTCTATCTTATTTAAAATTTCTTTTTCTTTTGTAATAGCCTCTCTTAATTTCTCCTGGTCTGCCCATACTAATTCCCTTTCTTTCATTAGCTTTTGATGAATCCTTTCAATTTCTTTCAATTCATCACTATGTTCTATCTGTAGATCCTTCAGATCTTTTTGAACCAGATTCTCTTTTTTACTAATCTCTTCATATATTTCTTCCATGGTTGGGAAATAAATGTAATAGGTTTTGCTTTTATTTATATTTCCAGCATTGTCTGTAATCTCTGCGAAATACGAAATTTCATCGCCCGGCAACATACCTAAATCTGAGAGATCCCACTTAAAATATATCGTATCTTCAATCACACCTTTTTTCAATGCCAGATTTTTTGTATTCTCTTCTTTAAATTTGTAGTAAAATTTTCCTTTGCTCAAACCATAATCATCACTGCATCTTATACCAATATTTATTTCCATATCATTGGGTAAATTAATATTGTATCCTGGATAGAATATATCTACGAGTGGTGTAAGATCGGGGACGGCATATATAATTATCTGCTCTTTCAATTCAGTAAAGGATTTAAGATGCAATGTTGCTGTTCCGCTTTCAATGACGATAAATTCTCCGGCGAATGTTTTGTTGTCACATTTCAGATCAAGCGTATCACTCAATAAAAATTGGGCAGATTTAAGAGGCTGTGATGCTTTTCCTTGCATAAATATCCTGGTGCCGTGGGGTGCAATTATCTGTCTTCCAGTTTTGGTCTCTTCTTTCAATTTTGTATATCGAGGATATTTAAAATGAAATGATAGGGCTTCAATATATATGGGTTCTAATTTCACCAATGTAAATTCGTCTGTTTTATGGTCGAGAAACTTAAATTGATAGGTTATCGATTCATCAATTTTTATCTTCTTTTTGGCAACTCCATTTTGAATTACAATCTTTTCTTTTATTATTTTATCGTGGTTTGAAATAATAAGATCAGCGTAAGCTGGCTCATATACTCCTGTAAGATGCAATGCTATTTCTATTTCTGTACCTTTGAGATATTCACCACCACCTGGTTCTGTAATATAATTAATTTTATGGTTGAGCGAATACCAGAAATGCTCAGGTAGAATTGCCGGGTGGATTAAGGCAAAGGTAATGGAAATTAATAAAAATTGTGCAGCTTTGCGCAATCTGTTGTGGCTGATATATTTTTTGAAATTGATATCCTTGATTTTTTTTGCAACTTCATCAATGTATGCGCTAATCAGTTCTTGTGAATATCTTTCTTTACTATATTTTGGGATATGCGATAATTGTATACTATTTATCAGCTTGCCATTTAATCCTAATTTTTTTTCCAGAATTCTTGCTCTTTCAATGAATGAAATAGGACGGTAAAAGAACATGGGAATAATACCTATAATACCATAGAGGGGTGATTTAAGAAGAAATAGCGCAATAGATAGAGAAATTAAAATAGTAGAAAAAGTAAAAATTAGATAAGCACTAACATCAAGCAATTGTTGATGCCGAACGAATTTTTTTACTTTGTTAATGATTGAATCTATATTAGACATAAATATTTAATTGGTTAAACTGTAGATAACTATATTAATCCCCATCCTGAATGCTGCTTCTCTTTTTTCTGGCGGATCATCATGTACGTCAGGATCTTCCCAGCCATCTCCGAGATCGCATTCATAGGTGTAAAAGACCACAAGGCGCGATTCATAGAAAATACCAAATCCTTGAGCAGGATTTCCATCATGTTCATGAATCTTAGGTAATCCATTGGTGATGTCATAAAATGAGTGGTATATAGGATGATCAAAGGGCAGTTCTGTAAGGGGTGAATCAGGAAAGATTTTTTTAATTTCTTTGCGAAAAGACGAATCCATTCCATAATTGTCATCGGCATGGAGAAACCCACCAGCAGCAAAATAGGTTCTTAATATTTTTATTTCTTCGTCAGTAAAGCGGACATTACCATGGCCAGTCATATAAAGATAAGGGTGCTCGAATAATTTAGGGTCAGTAATTTCCACGATTTCCTCACGCGGCGCAGTCCTGATATTTGTTCGTTCTTTAATTGCTGTAAGCAGATTGGGCAGGGATGAGGGGTCTGAATACCAATCCCCGCCGCCCTGGTATTTTAACCGGGCAATGGTAAAATCATACTGCCCGAGAATTACAATTAATAAAAGTAAGGTATTCACTAATGTAATTATAAGTTAAAAATAGCCGGTGTCAAGGTGCACAAAATCTGAGTCCTCTCCACATTTTTGAAATACTAATTTGTCATTGCGAGGAACGAGATTCCTCACTGCGTTCGGAACAAGCTGCGCAATCTCCTAAATAAAGTAAACCGTTGAAAAAACATGATATTACTCATTCGAAGTATATTGAGATTGCCACGCTCATCCCGCCCATTGGCGGGATTCGCTCGCCCTGTTAAATAGAAACTATAAGAGAGAAATTAATCATTCTGTGGAAATTATTATTTAACGGGGCGAGCAATGACAAGAATCATGATGCTATAGAAAAACAATATTGACAATGCTTTACAAAAAGTGGAGAGGAGTCAGGCACAAGATGGGCTGGATGAATATGGTATTTGGATTTTATTTGTAATTTGCCCTGAACTTGATTCAGGGTTGGAATTTGGAACTTAACTTAGTTCATCGAGGTCTTGACTTAGGCGAAAATCTATTTATAATTGTATTTGATTATGAAGACAATCATGGGCGAATCAGAAATCAGACGGGCGCTGGTTCGAATTACTCATGAAATCATTGAAAAGAATAGAGGAATTAAAAATTTAGTCCTTATCGGCATAAAAAGGCGCGGTGATTTTATCGCCCGGAGGATTGCTGACAGGATTGAAAAAAGTGCGGGAAAAAAGATATTAATTGGGGCACTTGATATTACCCTGTATCGTGATGACCTTCAACTCGTTTCCGAAACTCCAATAATTGAAAGTACTGATATTCCCTTTGATTTAAGTAAAAAGATGATCATTTTGGTTGATGATGTGCTGTATACAGGAAGAACTATCCGTGCAGCAATTGAAGAAATTTTAGATTTCGGAAGACCAAAGGCAATTCAACTTGCTGTTCTGGTCGACCGTGGACACAGGGAATTACCGATTCAGGCAGATTTTGTGGGTAAGAAGGTACCTACAGCAAAGAGTGAGATTGTCGATGTTCATATAAAAGAACTCGATGAAGAGGATTGTGTAGTTATTCATCATAATAAAAAAGCGAAGAAAAAAGCGAAAAAGCGTAAGCAAAAATCTCGGATAAGATTAAAAAAAGAACCTAAACCCAAGGTCAAGCAATTAACCCTGACACACATGAAAGACGATGAATCATGAATCCTAAAAAAGATCTATTAGGTATTGAAAAATTGACTGGTAAGGAAATAAATCAATATTTTAATTTAGCAAACAAATTTGTTAAGGTCCTTGAAAGACCAATACCAATCGTGCCGTCGCTACGGGGTAAGACGATATTAACCCTCTTTTTTGAGCCTTCAACACGTACCCAGATCTCATTTAGTGTTGCGGCAAAAAGATTGTCAGCCGATGTAATTAACTTCTCACAATCAACATCAAGTGTTTCAAAAGGTGAGACCCTTCTTGATACTGCAAAAAATATTGAAGCAATGAAGATTGATGGTGTAATTGTTAGACACTCAGCACCTGGAGCAGCAAAATATCTCGCCGAGCAACTTGATGCCTTTATTATTAATGCTGGTGATGGTTGTCATGAACATCCTACCCAGGCTCTTCTGGATTTGATGACCATGAGGCAGAATTTTGTTAATTTCAAAGACTTGAAGGTTTTGATTATTGGTGACATTGCGCATTCCCGTGTTGCACGTTCAAATATCTTTGGACTTAAAACCCTGGGTGCCCAGGTTGCGATATGCGCACCACCAACTATGATTCCTCTGGGTATTGACAAACTCGGAGTCGACGTTTTTTATAATCTCGATGATATTATTGGTGATTTTGATGTGGTTATGGCATTACGCATTCAAATAGAAAGGCAGGGAGCAAGTCTATTTCCTTCAGTAAGAGAGTATCGAACGCTCTATGGTTTGACCAAAGAGCGGGTACACAGGATGAAACCAAAAAGCATTATTATGCATCCTGGTCCGGCAAATCGGGGGGTTGAGATTGATCCAGAAGTTGCGGATAGCGATAAATCTGTGATCTTAGACCAGGTTAAAAATGGCGTCGCAATCAGGATGGCAGTATTATTTATCCATGCTGGAGGAAGGATTGAGTAATATTTTAATCAAGGGTGGTAGGGTTATAGACCCGAAAACTAAGGTTGATGACATACTTGATATATTAATAACCGGGAATAAAATTTCGAAGATCAGTAAAAGAATAAAAAAGAGTGATGTCCAACTAATTGACGCAAAAGGCAAAATTGTTTGTCCTGGATTTATTGACCTGCACTGTCATCTGCGTGACCCGGGCAGACCTGATGAGGAGACTATTGAAAGTGGTGGTGAGTCAGCCATAGCAGGTGGTTTTACTACGATCTGTTGTATGCCCAATACTGAACCAGCGATTGATAATGAAGGAATTGTGAAGTATATATATAAAGAAGCAGCAAGAGCTAATCTCTGCAGGATTTTTCCCATTGGTGCAATTACAAAAAAAAGGCAAGGAAAAGAGATTACTGAATTTGGTGAGCTGGTTAATGCGGGGGTAAAAGGTTTTTCTGATGATGGAGATGTTGTTGCTGATAGTAATGTATTCAGGCATGCCTTAGAATATTCAAAGAGATTTGATGTACCGATATTTGAACATCCGATCGACAAATATCTGGCTCAGGATGGCTTGATGAATGAGGGGTTAGTTTCAACAAGGCTTGGCATAGAAGGGTCACCAGCAATTGCTGAAGAGGTTATTGTTGCCAGGGATTTGCTCCTTGCTAAATTTAGCGGTGCGAGATTGCATCTCTGCCATATATCGACCAAAGGCGCAGTAGAATTAATAAGGGAGGCGAAAAAGAAAGGGGTAAAGGTCACTTGCGAGACCTGCCCGCATTATTTCTTTTTTAATGATGATGTTTTGGAAAGCTTTGATACTAACTATAAAGTAAACCCTCCAATAAGGAGCGAACAAGACCGCCAGGCAATTATAGAGGGTTTGCGCGATAATACA
>Ga0209986_10004116_pt1 | contig 12448 bp, 25 predicted proteins | sample BlataG_FD_183168 | JGI IMG/M metagenome (GOLD analysis project Ga0209986, IMG submission 183168) | Deep subsurface microbial communities from Black Sea to uncover new lineages of life (NeLLi) - Black_00105 metaG (SPAdes) (version 2) | ecosystem: Environmental > Aquatic > Marine > Oceanic >...
GTATGGGTTAATAGTTGTATCATTTTAAGGAGGAGAAGTGGACGAGAAGAGGCTGAGGGAGATTGCGGACATAAGGCCAGGGCAGGACTGGAACGGTACTGTGGCAATATTCGACGCAATAACAGAACTGCTCGCCGAAATCCGCCGCCTACAGGGAATGGTGGACGGGCTACTGGAAGGTGATCCGATGCGCTGGGGTGGGCCATGTCATCTGTGCCATCGGATGGAACGACATGCTAGCGATTGCATATGGATCCTAGGGGGTGTGTGATGGATGAGAATCGGCTGAGAGAACTGGAAGATAGCGCTCGTGCCTACAATGCCATTGGGGATGCTGGGGCGTTCGAGCTTGTCAACGAAATCCGTCGAAGGGGGCGCATAATAGACGAGCTTCTGGTAGGCGAGCCACATTATCATCATTACGGGCAGTGTCGTTGGTGCGAACATTCTGCGTATAAATCGCACGATGATGACTGTGCTTGGCTCAGGGCGGTACAAGCGAGGGATTGGTGATGGACAACGAAACATTAAACCATCTGGGTGTCGAGTGCCTGAAGGACAGGATTCGGGAACTTGAACGTGTTCTAGGCAGGCTGATGGAAGCAGGTCCTTGGGATGATCAAGATTGTAGGTATTGCGGGCTCGGGTCGAAGGAAGATGGGCATTGGGGGAACTGTCCCTGGGAAGACGCAGAGAAGGTGCTAATGTTAAAGGTATAATTCTCAGATTTATTAAGGTTAAACTCCTTGACAAGATTGTAGAATTGTGCTATAATATATGTAGGATAAGAGAGAGAAAAAGGGAGGCAACGATGAAGGTCAAGGAAGTACAGGCGGTCAAGATTCTGGGTTCGGCGGACAGGATGAGCTGGTCGAGCAAGAAGGGGACGTTTACGGCGAAGCGCGGGTTCTTCTACACGCACGGGAACACGGCTAAGAAGTACGCGGACAAGCTAGCCACTGAGGTTCCGGGGTTTGAGCTGGTAGAGGCGCATGAGCACTGGGCGGCCTGGCCCAAGGACTCTTACTGGTCGGTAGAGTTTAGGGCAGATGGGAAGGCAGCGGCGGAGAAGCTGGGGTCGGTCTTGGCGGAGAAGGATCTGGATTGGGCAGAGGTCTGGGAAGAGACGCGGGTCAATCGGGAGAGCTAAGGAGGCTATGATGAACTGGTTCGAAGGGGTCACGCAGGTCAACGAGGTAAAGGGTCTGTACCGGAGGTTGGCGCTCAGGTTTCATCCCGACCGAAAGCCGGACGGGGACACACGTAAGATGCAGGAGATCAATTCGCAGTACGAGCAGATGTTGAAGGGGGCGCATGGACAGGTTAGCTGCGGGGACGATGGCAAGGAGCATACGTACTACTGGAACGAGGCGGTCGAGCGCGAGGTCATGGAGAAGATTTTGGAGACACTGGCGAAGAACCTGCCCGTAGAAGTGGATTTGGTCGGAACCTGGATATGGCTGAGTGGCACGCGGAAGGACGACATGGACACTCGGAATGCGCTGAAGGAGTTGAAATATCGTTGGCACTCGAAGCGCCAACTGTGGTTCTACCATACCAAGACGTACCGGCACAAGTACACGGGCATACCGATGGAGGATTTGAGACGAGCGTATGGTTCTAGGCGATTCGATACGGACGAGACGGCAGTAGCGGTGGCGTGATATTTGACAATTCCGTAGAATTGCGCTATAATGTTATCATAAACTTGACGGGGGGAAGGAATGGAAGAAGAGAAAGAAGGACAAGAGGCATTTGGGTTGTCGGTGCAGATAGGCAGGGAGTTCCCGGGGAGTTGGCTGGACAGCATTGTGGATAAGGTATTGGCATGGAAGCTGGCGCATGGGTATCCTGACTCGGATTATCAATGGCTGTCCAGGAAGGGCTACACAAGCACAGAGCTTAGGCACCTTCTGGGCTTCTGGAGCTACTACGAACAGAAACACCCAGAGTGGTTCGGGGACAGAAGCAAGGGGGATCCGTTCACGTTCGAGCAGGTTGTATCAGTAGCTCGGAAGGTATACCGAGCTAGACTTAAGATATAGGAGGCAAGTGATGGAAGAGATGTGTTCTATCCATTTCGGACAAGGTAAGGACGGGAAGCCCTGGACGGAGACTGTGGTTGTGGTGAAGCCTGGCGCGTCGGACGAGGAGATTCAGGTTGCTGCCGGCACCGCTAAGAGGCTGGCTGCCCAATTCAGCGAAGAGGTAGAGCGAGCTAAGGCTGATTCTGAAAGTCTGGCGGCTCGGCTTATTCTTGCGCTGGAACCGAAGCAGGTGTATAAGATTATGAACGTCGAGTTTGCTGGTTCATGTGCTATGCCTATCGGGAAGTTCGGCGACGCGCAGTTTCCAGGGAAGACGGTAGCGGAGGTCTACGAGGAGGTTCCCAAAGCGGTTCAGTGGGTTGGCTTCGACAAGGCATCTGAGATGCTGAAGGACGCGGGCGCGGACAGGGTGATAGGCATTGTGGCCTGCACCAGGTATTGGAACGAGATGGACAAGGTGACGACGGGGCTTTCAAAGCCTGGCGACGTTCTTGGCCCGAATGAGGCTCATAAGGTCTATGCGCAGCAGCTTCAGGCTGAGCAGGGAGAGTATGGGTATGGCCCATTCCCTTCAACTGCTGGGGAGCGGGTAGGCAAGGATCCGTCGGAGCTGGTGAGGCAGGGCCAGCAGCAAGAAGATGATTACGGTCAGGTTGAAGACGATGAGCGTGACCTCTCCGAACCGTTGGAGAGCGAAGACGACTGGCTATAATGCCGCTCGTAATATTTTAGCCCGTGGGCTAGCGGGCTTGGGCTCGATCCCTAGAAGCTCCCCCATTTATGGGGGAGAGTAGTCACAGGAGGCTAGCATGAGAAGAACAAAAGCGTGGTGGGAAGCATTAACGGTAGAGGAGCGTAGCTATCTCGTCTACGCAGAGCGTCTGGAGGCCAGGAGCTGTGGAGGAGGCAGTCCGTATCTGCCAGATGACTGCTCGGAGTGTAGGGTGTGTGGGATGCCGATGATGGGATCTGGAACATGTAGTCATTGTGGGCACGAGATTGAGCGTATTATAGACAAGGCAAACGAGGCGATGAAGGAGGCATAGATGAACTGGGTGAATCTGCCTGGGGGAATCAGGCTGATGCGCAACAAAAGCATAGAGTACGAAGACAAGCACGAGTTCAATTTTCGGGATTCGGAACATACTGGTCCCGGAGTGAAGTTCACGATGCAGTGCGCGGACTTCAGCGAGTTGCCAGAGCTTGATGGTGACCAGGGTTATAGCTACGTCAGGACGTTCTGGCAGCAGGTCAACGGGAACGGACTGTGGCACCAAGCCGACCCAGACAGCAAGAGTGCGAAGAGGAGGACCCCTAGGGTATATGTGTTGTATACGAAGTACGTGAGGGGGATGCTTGGGGAAGAAGCTGCTGCGGTGGCGATGGCACTAGCCAAAGACGATAAGTGGGATTTTCAATACCTGACTGGAATGACGTTCTACGTGAATCTAATTCATAAGTCGGGGACAGACCGGGATGGAAACGCTTGCACATACGTAAATCTCGCGCCATTCTCTGAGGGTGGTCCTTGTTTCGACTTCGAGAGGTCGAACGCTCTGTGCGCTATGTCTGTGGACCACATCGGGGAGAACGCGAAGGTACTGGACAGGCACCTGGGGGAAGCTGGTGAGAAGAAGAACGATCTTGGCGTGGACGCAGAGAGATACCTGAAGGATGAGCTGCTTCCGGTTATCAAGAAGCTGAATGGGTGGGATAAGCTGGGCGTTTCCACTATTGAGTCTGTCAGATTCGCCACCGGTGAGGTGGTGAGCAAGCTGTCCATGATCAATGAACTTCGGAAACGCGGTGGACGGTTCGGGGATCTGAAGTGGGACGATCAAGTGCTGTTCCTCTCTGAACTTGCGAGGGCGGTGAGCTATGTGACGAACGACGATCCACCTGAGCCTCCTGTGGCCTTGGGTGGGGCGAAGTTCTGGTACGGTGACGTGGCGGTGAGCGCGCCTACGTGGGATGGGTACGATATGTCTGAATGTTAATGAGGAAAATTGAGGATTATTAAGGTTAAACCCCTTGACAAGTCTCCCCTTTTGTGCTATAATAGTTGTAGGATAAGAGAGAGAAAAGGAGGCAGAGATGACATACGGAATAGGTAGGGTACCGGCAGACGTGGATCCGATAGAGGAGCAGTTGGCAGAGATCGAGGCGATGGAGTTGACGGGGACGACATACAAGCGCCCGTCGGACTATCTGGTCTGCAAGAGTTGTGGGCAGTCGGGGCGCAAGGGAGCATATCCATTCAGCACGTGCCCTGGAAGCGGTTATTGTGACGATTGTTTCGGATAGGGGGCGATGATGGAAACTTTACATCAACTTGGGAAAAGGTTGGGAGTCCACTTACATGATTGGGAGTGGATAGGTAAGGGTTGTTGGAAGTGTGGGTTGTGCGAAGAATTAACAAGGGGCGATGTTTATTATGTTCCCTGTTCGAGGTGTGGGAAAACGTACGATGGTGAAGATGTTTGTTCTATGTGCGCAGAAGTTTTGACGGGACAAAAAACAAATTGAAACGTTCTTTTCTTCTCACTCATATAGGAAGGAATAGGGGGCGATGATGGACTGGACAGAGCTTCGAGACAAGGCAACACCGATAGCAATCGGCAAGGGGTTCAACAAGTATCCCAAGAATCTAGTCATTCAGGAGCTGATCCGAAGTGAGGCGTGCCTGGAGGTGTTTCATGGCCCGTCGAAGTTCGCAGTTGGTGACTGGGTGACGGACAGCACATCATTCATGGGTAACAAGAGTTGGAAGCTGGTCACGGAGATCCGGCGGTCAGACGGGTACGAATATGTGACGGAAGCTGCCGGGATTACTCGGGTGCGCAAGGAAGCGGAACTTGTAATCTATAATGCATGGGTTCCGGATCCGTTTCAAGCGAGACGGTTGGCTGAGAAGAGGTATCTATGAGCAGCATCATGGAAGGCTTCGACTTGTGGGCAGCAGCCAACATCGAGGTGTTCCTGGGGGGACTGTTCTTAGCTGCGGTGGTGCTTCTGATTCTGGGACAGGTTTTGAGGAGGCGAAAATGAAGTGCGTATACGGGGAACACAAGTGGGAATGGGTAAATGAGGACGGGGTTGCTGCATGGACTTGTGAGCTTTGCGGGGCCTTGTCGTTTTCCAGTGCTTTCATTGAGCCATGTATGAGTTGCGGGGCGTCAGTGGAAGCTGAAGAGGTTTATTGCGCGGACTGTCTGAGAGGGGATGATGAGCATTGAGATGGCGGTTGTGTGGTTAATCATCGGATTCGTGATTCTGAAGATGATGGGGAAGGTCAGATGAAGTATTTCATCCAGGCGTTCAAGAAGGACGGGAAGTTCACGTATAGGGTTTGGGCTGAGCACGAGTATGGTCCTGAGATGAATGAGCTTGAGATCATGGACTGGGCCAAGGAGCTGGTATCGGACGTGGAAGGGGTGATGGGCAAGAGGCTGGAACGGGCTCGGGACAAGGGGGCTTCAGGCGTATTCGATGTGGGGGTATAAGCAGCGGCGTGAGCAGAAGGGGGGCCACTCACGCCGCTAGGGGTTGTGATGAAAGAACGCCTCTATTATACCACGCAAGATAGTGTCTGTCAACTAAGGGGGCGACATGGGGATCCACAGACAGGAATCGAACGTTCTTCTGGACTCACCGTTGTATGAACTAACCACCGCTACCATGAAGCTGCTCGGGTTCGATGAAAGCTACTGTATTAACTGGGGAACGTTAGCTTGCTCAGAGTGCGAGGCTTCTATCCCGGAAGGTTGTGGCTTGAACTGCAGGATGTGTGAGCTTGAGTGTCCGTGTCATAGGAGGGATGATGACTGAAGAACGGGTGCTTCGTTGGATTATCAATGCGGTGACTGATGTGTTGACTGGCAAGGCGAAGAAGGCCGCCAAGAGATTGTGGTTGGTTCTGTACGACTTGAACATGCAGTGCCGCAAGGAGCACGGCATGGTGGATGGATGCGATTCGTGCGACATGTGCGCGGCCATGTGCCAGGCGGACTTCGCACTCAGTGATACGGAATGGCTGGACGAGGAGTTCCCGAAGAAGGATTGGAGACTGTGAGTTGCGGCGCGGCAACTGAGAGTGGTTGTCAAGGTTCGGTGCGGCTAAAACATACATACATAGGAGGACATGGGAATGTCAGAAGATCAAGTAATTCAGTTAAGACCGGTTAGATTTGGATTTATAGAGATAACAGTTAAGGGGGAGACGCCACTGCTTACGCAGCGGTTCTCGGAAGAAACGGGGAAAGATATTGCGGACGCTCAGGGTGGAGGTGTGAAAACTAAGAAGCGTGCCGCACGGGATCCGCAACATGAATACGAACAGTCCATGTACGAGATTGAACCTGGGGTGTACGGGTTTCCGGCTATTGGGTTCAAGAAAGCTATGGTGTCAGCATGTCGCTACTTCGATTCCATAGCTATGACGGAGGCTCGCGGGGCGTTCTTCGTCCTGGGGGATTTGCTTGAGATTCGGAGCAATCCGCCAAAGTTCAGAATGGACAGAACAGTTCTGCAAAAGCGCACAACGACCGTTGCCTATCGTGCGCAGTTCGACAACTGGGAGGTGACCTTGCCTATCAAATATGATAAGGAGTTCATCTCACCCGACGCTATTGTAACGCTTTTGGAGCAGGCTGGATTCTCTGTGGGCGTGGGTGGTTGGCGTCCAGAATGTAGTGGTAACTTTGGGATGTTTACCGTAGCAGCTAGTTAGGTTTCGGGCCGCACCGAGCCTATTAAATCTAGGAGGAATGATGAGCAAGTACGTAGCACATGTAGCAACTGGGTTCACGGATAATGATGCACAGGTTATTGGCGATGAGCTAGAGCGTCTTTGTGAAGAGGTTGACACGCTGTCGCCAGAAGAAGTTCTTGAGAAGGCCAAGAGGTCATCTTCACCGTTACATGATTATTTTGTGTGGGATGACGATGTAGCTGCGGAGATGTACCGCAAGACTCAAGCTAGGCATATGCTTCGAAGCATTCACATTGTGAGGCAAGAGGATGATGAGCCTGCTAGGGCCTTCCACCCCGTGACGATTAAGGTGAACGAACACGAGGAGCGTGGGTACGTCACGTTGAATCGGGTTTTGAGCGAGGAGGATCTTCTGGAGCAGGTGCGTCACCGGGCTTTTCAGGAGCTGAGTTCTTGGCAGCGGAGATACAGCCAGTATGAAGCGTTGCGTCCGTTGGTTGACAGGGTGCGAGAGGCAGCGGAACAGAAAGAGCTTATGATAGTGTGACGTGGCGGGGTCCGGTCCGTCGATGTGTAGCTTGGCATAGTTTGATAAGGGATAATCATTGTGACAAGGCTAGGTCCGGCTTGGCCGGGTGGGGTTGAGTTAGGTACGGTGAAGCAGAGTTTGGCGAGGGGCAATTATCATGACGAGGTTTGGCGAAGTATGGTTTGGCGTAGCCGGGTGGGGTTGGGCGCGGCATGGCGAGGGGCTATTATCAGACACGGTCTGGTCTTGCTGGGCGTGGCTAGGGGCAATCTTTTTGACATGGCCGGGTCGGGCATGGCCAGGTGGGGTCAGGTATGGCGGGGTGAAGCATGGCGAGGGGCAATTATCATTGACGAGGTTCGGTGGAGTGTGGTATGGTGGGGTCGGGTGTGGTATGGCGGGGTGAAGCATGGCAAGGGGCAATTATCTTGACTTGGTAGGGTTAGGTCTGGCGGAGTGAAGTCCGGCGCAGTGCGCTTAGGCGTGGCATGGGGCAATTATCATGACGCGGTTTGGTACAGCATGGCAGAGTTGAGTGTGGTGAAGTTGAGTACAGTGGGGCATGGGGTTATTATCATTAGTGACGCGGTTTGGTGTGGCTCGGTGCGGTCTGGTAAGGTCCGGCGTGGTTCAGTATGGCAAGGATACAATAGTGAGACCCATACCGATAGAGCGAGTTGCGGCGCGGCAACTGAGGACGAACATGAGATTTGACACTTCCCCGAATGAGGCGCATAATATGAGCGTCGGGTAGACTAAGGGCAGGTTGAGGACATTATGATTAAGGCAATTCACCCACCGCGAGAGGTCCCAACCTCTCTTGCACGGGTCTACCCGACGTGTGCAGCGGTGGGTGTTGCAATTCTAAGGAGGTTTAGATGATTGAAGAAGCGACATTGGTTTGGTTGTCCATTGAGCAATTGAAGCCCCACCCACAGAATCCCCGTTTGATTCAGAGAGAAGATGTTATCAATAGCATAGTGGCACAGCTAGAGGATGATGGGCAGTTCTCGGAGATGTATGCGCTTTATGTCAGGCCCAAGGATGGGAGTTACGAGATTGTATCCGGTCATCACAGGTTTGAGGCTGCCAAACGAGTCGGATTGGATAAGCTGCCTTGTTGGGCCAAAGAGATGACTGACGATGAAGCATACATGCAATTGGCACTTAGTAATAGTCAAGGCGAGTTTAGCCCATTAGAGGTTGGCCTTCATGCTTTTGAAGCGACAAAGAATGATAGATTATCTCTTAGTGCTTATGCCCGTTTGATTGGTGGTCATCGTCAAACTATTCAGGATTACAGGAGCGGGGCAGAAGTCTACGTGACTCTTAACATAAAACTGCCGAATGTTCGGCAGTTTTATGTTAAGAAGGCTGCGCATCTTACTTCCATTTCTCGTGCAGAATCTGAGCTATGGCCCCTTTTAGGTGAGTGGATTATCACGCCTAACAAGCAGGGTAAAGATCAGAGTGTAAATCAGACTGAAGAGTTGGTTAAGGCAATCCGTAAGATAGAGATACCCGATAAGTGGCAGGCCATATTCTTGCCTCTTGTTGACGTTGTCAAAAGTTACATGGCGATTGAGAGTCCGAATGGTGAGTTGATTACTGACCTCGTGAATATGGCGCAGATGATAGAGGACGTGGTTAGGACGAGCTCGGAGCGGTTCTCGGAGGATGTTTTTTCATATACTGTAGAAGGGTTTCATGAATGGCTACGAAGTGGGATTGGGACATATTCTTGGGATCCGAAGAGCCTTGGGGCATACCGTTCCGAGGTGGTAGAGGCCGCTCGACGGGCCATGAAGCCGCCAGAACCTGATGTCCATCCTGGAGAGTGGTATGGGCTTGGAAATCATCTTTTGTATTGTGGCGACACAGGGGCCTCCGAGTTTTGGGATGAATTGCCGCGCGTGAAGTTCGCTTTCGCAGACCCGCCGTATAATGCGGGTGTTGCAGATTGGGATGAGGGTTTTCAGTGGGGCCACGACTGGCTTATAGACAAGGCTGATGTTGTGGCTGTTACGCCGGGGATCGAATCCATACAGCGGTTTTACCGGGATGCCACCAAGATGCCTTATGCGTGGTCCATATCCGTGTGGATTGACAATGGCATGACGAGAGGGCGGCTTGGATTCGGGAACTGGATTTACGTTGGCGTATTTGCAGAAACTGACAAGGGTCTCAACAGGCAGGCCCAAGATGTCATCCGTGTTTCAATAAAGGCGGGAGAGTCCAAGGATTTCAAGGGGCAGAAGCCGTCTGAGATGATGGCGGGATTGATTGAGTTGTTCACGGACGTTGGTGATGTGATTGTGGATCCATTCTTGGGATCAGGAACCTCGCTGTTTGAAGCGAACAAATTGGGAAGGCGGTGTATTGGTGGAGAGATCAGACCCGATTTTTGCAACGAAATTATCAGAAGGTGGCAGGATGAAAACGGACGTGCAGCCGAACGAACAGAAGGGCGCCCCAGGGAAGACTCCATATAGCACGAAGAACGCCGAATTCAGCGCGAAGGCGCACTTAGCGGCGCGGAGGTTGGTCTATCCTCAGATATTCAAGGTCGACTTTGAGAGGATGGAGTTTGAGGATACGCTTGTTGAGCAGGGAGGCAAGTATGAGACCCTTGATGGAGATATGGCTATTGATAGGTTAGTGAAGGTGTGGGCGAAGGCTGAAGGATTCCATCAGCCGATATCCTTTACTGTGCAAGAGCGATTCAGAAGGGCAGAGTATTCGCGATGGAAGGATCTCACCATAACGGAATGGAACAATAATAGTAGCCTTCCTAGTGAGCTTTACAAGCTCATGGCGAATCTTTTCGTGTATGGATACTATGATGACGAGGCGGAGTTTTTCTTGGATGTTATTTCGGTGAACGTTCCTGCCATGCTTATGGCGATATGTGATGGCAGCATGAAGTTCACTCGTGGATTCAATGGGCGTAGCAAGCAGGATTTTATTGCCCTTGGATTTTGGGATTTATGGAAATCCAAAGCATCCTTTTATTGGCAGGCTAGAGATGATGGTAGAGATGTCCCATATTGATTTGCCACACTAACTAGAATTGGCTTCACATTTCTGTTATTCTACCGGTCGTAGTACAATACTCACTAAAGGGGGGCGACAGATGAACGAGAAGAGCTTCAGCGTCGAGTCCGGCGGGGTCCTGCGGGACGTGAAGCGGGTGGACGACGGGTTCATGCTCTACGTCAAGCCTCACGAGAACATCGTCGAGATCCACGTAAGGCAACGCAATGGCAGCAACGGTGTCCACAAGTCAGAAGCGGTCATGGTTTACTACAAGATATCCAGGAAGATGCCAAACCTGCCACAGATAGAAGCAATCAATTCGGAAGTGGACGATGTTGAGCGGTGGGAGAAGGTGGTGCGCGAGTATCTTGTAGCTGGGGGCTGGCAGGGAAAAGTCGACAAGATGTTGGACATTTATAATGGCAAGAAGCCTCCTCTGGGCACTCCGAAGGCCAAGGAACCCGAGAAGGTTCACGAACCATTAAGCAGGTTCTACCGATGAGGCCCATAACATCTAGCATGGAAGAGTTCAGGCATCGGTGTAACGAGAAGCAAGACGGACTGTACGTCAACACGGTAAGGGAGAATGTCCCATTACCTCCATGGTGCATTTGTGGTGGCATGGGATATTTCCATCTCAACAGGGAGCCTGGGCAACCTTTTTTTGGAGAGGTTTTTTACTGTCTGTGCATGGAAGACGAGATGGCCAAGAGGAAAGGCGAGAGGCTGAGGCAGAAGAGTGGGCTTCGTGGCAAGCTGTTGGAGCTGACGTTCTCGAATTTCAATGTTCGTCACGCTGGCAGGGAGCACATCAAGGACTTGACTTCCAAGAAGGAAGACTGCGTAGGCTTCGCCAAGGATCCTGGGAAGCGGTGGTTGACGATATTCGGGCCTTTCGGGTGTGGCAAGACACACTTAGCAGCTGCGATAGCGAATCATTGTCTGATTAACGGAAGTCCGGTGCACTTCGCTACGGTGCCAGACTTGCTGGATCACATTCGTTCCGGGTATGACGACGGCAGTTACGAAGAGATTATCAATGACTTGAGTACGGTGGGACTTCTAGTGCTGGATGATTTCGGGGCGCACAGAAGTACGGACTGGGCAGAAGAGAGGCTGTTCCAAGTAGTCAATGCTCGGGACGTGGACAACCTGCCGATGGTGTTCACGAGTAATCTGAGTTCTAGTCAGATAGGTGGGCGTATAGGTTCCAGGATGACTGAGGGCTTGGGTGTGGGTGGCAGCATTATCATTCACCTGGACGTGGGTGATCAGAGGCCAAGTGCTAACAGGCGGATTCATTGAGTTGCGGCGCGGCAACTGAAGGGGGAATGATGGAATCATTCGCTGAGTTGGGTGAACTGGTCAGAAGCGGTGAAAAGGACTGGAAGCAGTACGGGGAAGTCAACGCCACGTACTGGGAGGGACTCATTTTGTTCAACTATTCCTTCCGGGCTGAGATTGCGAACCGATGGAACTGGTTCGAGCGGATGTCTAGGGGTTTGATTCTGGACGAGAAGACGGGAGAACTGGTCGCATTGTGCATGCCGAAGTTCTGGAATTATCTTCAGGGCGGACGTGTTCCTTCGGGTTATATGGTAGAAGTTACTGAGAAGCTAGACGGGTCGATGGGTATCCTGTTTGGGCACGAGGGGAAGTGGCGCGTGGCGACGCGCGGGTCTTTCGAGGGCGAGCAGGCTTTGTGGGCCACAAGGTTTTTCAATGATCGGTGGGGGGGGATGGATGCGCGGATTTTGGATCGCGTGACCTTGACATTTGAGATCATCTATCCCGACAACCGGATCGTGGTCAATTACGGGGATAGAGATGACATGGTGTTGATAGCAGTCAGGGACAGGGAGACTGGCGCTGATTGGTTCTTCTATCCTCACGTTTATCAGCTTGCTCAGAGCCTGGGATTTAACACGCCTAAGACCTTCCAGTTCAACTCGGTTCACGACATAGTGGATGCAACGAGCCAGATAGACGCAAGTCAAGAGGGGTGGGTTGCTCGTTTCTCAGACGGGACGCGGTTCAAGTTCAAGGGTGACGATTACGTCTACATGCACCGCATTATCAATCAGACCACATTCAAGCGGGTGCTGGAAGCAGTGGCTGGGGGAC
>Ga0209986_10004117_pt1 | contig 12445 bp, 12 predicted proteins | sample BlataG_FD_183168 | JGI IMG/M metagenome (GOLD analysis project Ga0209986, IMG submission 183168) | Deep subsurface microbial communities from Black Sea to uncover new lineages of life (NeLLi) - Black_00105 metaG (SPAdes) (version 2) | ecosystem: Environmental > Aquatic > Marine > Oceanic >...
ATTGAGCGAGTGCTTCGTCAGAGGGCTGAGAGAGAAGGTGTAAAGGCTGCGGTGTTTATCCATGCCTTAAGGATGCTGGTTGTAGGACAGCCTGTGAGCCCTGGCATTTTCGATGTGCTTGAGCTGACAGGCCAAAAAAAGACAATAGAGAGAATGGATAAACTTAAATTAGTGTCGTGTCATGCGTGAAGTATCGTATCAGGCACTCGTCATTCCCACGAAGGTGGGAATCCAGTATTTCTGGCTACTTCAGGCTTCTGGATTCCCGCTTCCGCGGGAATGACGGTCATCTTTGCGACATCACATAGATGACAGGACACTAGTGAGGAGTGAGGAGTAAGGAGTGAGGAGTAAGAAATAAGGAGGCGATTATGAGTGGATACAAAGAAATTAGGGCGCCGCGCGGAACTCAGCTGAATACAAAAGGCTGGTCTCAAGAAGGCGCTCTCAGGATGTTAATGAACAACCTGGACCCTGACGTTGCGGAAAGGCCTCAGGAGCTAATCGTGTATGGGGGAACAGGAAAAGCTGCCCGAAACTGGGATTGTTTCTGGGCCATCGTCGAGAGCTTAAAAAACCTGGGAAATAGTGAGACTCTGGTCGTTCAATCTGGCAAGCCCGTGGCGATTTTTCAAACTCATCCTGAAGCTCCTCGAGTGTTGATTGCCAATGCGTTAGTTGTCCCGAAATGGGCAACTTGGGATGAATTTCGTCGCCTTGAAGCCAAAGGCTTAACTATGTACGGACAGATGACAGCAGGAAGCTGGATATACATCGGCACCCAGGGAATTCTCCAGGGTACCTACGAAACTCTTGCTTCCGTGGCAGATAAATATTTTGGCGGTACGCTGAAAGGGAAATTAATTTTGTCAGCAGGTCTTGGGGGTATGGGAGGAGCTCAGCCTTTGGCAGTGACCATGAACGAAGGCGTGGCCATAATAGTGGAAGTAGATCAAAATAGAATCCTGAGGCGCCTTGAGACAAAATATGTTGATACAATGAAGGAAAATTTGGACGAAGCCATAAAACTTGCATTTGAAGCAAAGGAAAAAGGAAAAGCACTTTCCATCGCACTTCTTGGCAATGCTGCAGATGTTTTTCCCGAATTTGTGAGGCGGGGAATAAATCCAGATGTTTTAACCGATCAAACTTCTGCTCATGATGAGCTTAATGGTTATGTCCCCCATGGTATCAATTATGAAGAAGCGTTGCGGCTTCGTAAAGATAATCCTGATGATTATAAAAAGCGAGCTTATCAGTCTATGGCTGTTCATGTCGAAGCTATGCTTGAACTCAAGAGAAGAGGAGCTAAGACTTTTGATTATGGCAACAATATCCGCGGCCAGGCTCAAAAGGCTGGTGTGGATAATGCATTTGATATTCCTGGGTTTGTTCCTGAATACATCCGTCCGCTTTTCTGCCTTGGAAAAGGGCCGTTTCGATGGGCAGCTCTTTCAGGAAATCCTGAAGATATTTATATTACAGATGAAGCAGTGCTTAAGGAATTTCCAGAAGACATTGGCTTGGAGCGGTGGATAAGGAAAGCGCAGAAACAGGTTAAATTTCAAGGTCTTCCATCCAGGATTTGCTGGCTCGGATATGGCGAGAGGGCACGTTTTGGTGCGGTTATTAATCATTTGGTAAAAAAAGGAAAGATTAATGCTCCTATCGTGATCGGAAGAGATCATCTTGATACAGGCTCAGTATCCTCTCCCTATAGAGAAACAGAGGGGATGAAAGATGGCTCTGATGCTATTGCGGATTGGCCTATTCTAAATGCCCTTTTAAACGCAGTAAGCGGTGCCTCCTGGGTTTCTGTTCATCATGGAGGCGGAGTTGGCATTGGCCTTTCCATCCATGCGGGCATGGTTATCGTGGCAGACGGGAAGGATTCGACGGCAAAAAGGTTGGAGAGGGTGCTGACAGTTGATCCTGGCTTAGGTATTGCCCGCCATGCTGATGCGGGTTATGAGGAGGCAATTCAATTTGCCAAGGATAAAGGGATTAGAGTGCCTATGCTTAAATCGTAAGGCGCAAAGTGTGAATAGGTAATGGTAAATAGAAGGTGGGAAATGGTAATGGATTCGATTTACTGAGTAGACTCTCAAGGACTGGAAATCTTTGTCACACTTTGTGACATGATATCTTACCTAAATCATTATTTTGATTATATTTACAAGACCTTAGGCACAAAATGTGACATTCTCTTTCGAATTGAATATTAATCTCTTAACAATATTTTCCTTATCTTAATAATTATCAATAGATTAGATCTATCTTTCCTCTATCCTATTATTGGCATAGAATTTGCTCTTTCTATGAGTGAAAGGAGGTAAAAACATGAAAATATTAAGAGGAAACAGTCACAAAAAAATTATGGTTGTAGCATTGGTTTTATTTATTTTAGTGTATGCCGTAGCTCCGTCTCTTCAAGCTAATGCTGACTGCATGGGAGCACTAAAAAAATGCAGCGTTGATGCTATTATCATCCTGATATTTGGTGGCCCACACTCATTTCTTCTGTATTATTCGGGATGTTTTTTGGGTTATACCTGGTGCCTTAAATATTATTAGTGAATTAAAATTTAGGAGGGATAGATATGATATTTCAAAAGAATAAGGTTACAAAGAAAATCGCTTTTATACTGGTTATCTTTACCATATTTATAAGCCTCGGTGCTGTATCTCTTGAAGCTGGCGGGTGTGAAAAAGCGTTTTTTAGATGCTTTGATGATCCCTATTGGAGGGCTGCTCCGTTTGGGATAATCTACTGTGCAACAGGATATCTTTTCTGCAAGAAGTATATTGAAGGCTAAAAAATTTTAAGATTGAGACTAAATTAACCCTGATTCCGTCTTATACAATTAGAGGTTTTATTGATGGAAAAAAGAAAAGGATTATTGGCAGTTTCGTTAGTAATGGTGTCTCTTTTTTTGCAGACCCAGTTTTTATTCGGAAAAGAGCTCTCCAAAATATTCCTAGAAGAAGTGCTTTCAGTTGGAAGCATGGATGATGATGCATTATTCCAGTGGGTTGGGGTGGTTACTGATTTAAACTATATATATGTTACAGATGCTATGGATTATTCTTTAAAGAAATTTGACACAAAGGGGAATCTTTTAAAAAAGACAGGCAGGAAAGGACAAGGGCCTGGGGAATTTTTGGCCCCCAGGCTCTTGGATAGCTCAGACCAATTGCTTTATGTAACAGACCAATATATTCCAGGGATTCACGTTTTTGATAGAGATCTGGAATTCAGACACAAAATCCCGCTCATAATGCTTGTTGGCGATTTGAAAGTAATTTCTGATAAACAGATTGCTGTGGTGACTTTCGCCTATGGTCAGATTGGCAAGATATTTTTCTATGACGATAAGGGAAAAGTTATTCGGGAGTTTGATTATTCCACAAAAAAATCTTCTCTCCTGATGGATAGTATAAGTTTTGATATTGATTTTCATGGCAATATCTATCTTGCCTATAACTTCCAAGATAAGATTGAAAAATTCGATGCTGAAGGGAGAAAATTGTGGTCTCAGGAATTATTGAGAATAGGACGAGTAAAAAGAAAGAAGATTGCCTCCATGGTTGTTCCAACTAAAATTGTTTACAAGGATGTCGTTCTAGACACCTCAGGTAAGTTATTTGTCCTTGGTGGGAATCTTTCGAAAAACCCCAGCCGGGATGTCTATGTCCTCAGTCAAAAAGGAGAACATCTGACCACTTTTACATTGCCTGAGACGAGTCATTGCATCTACATCGACGGCCAGGATTATCTATATTCAAGAGCTAATGATGGTGTTACTTTGAAGAAGTACAGGATGAAGGCTGTTAATAAGTGAGGAGTGAGGAGTGAGGAGTGAGGAGTAAGGAAATATTGGTTCAAGGTTGAAGGTTTAATGTTTAAGGAGAGGCCATTCTGCTATTTGAAATTTCGTCATTTTATTATGATCGTTGTACTTGGCTGTTTTCTTTTGACTAACGGAGAATTAAGCAGCATGATTGAGATTGAGGCTCGAATCCCGCAAAAAAATGATCTTTTTTTGAACGCGAAAATGGATTCCTATGATTCTCTTGAAAACCGAAAATTATTGCTTTTTCTCATTGACTTTAATGATTTCATGTGCCTTTCTTGCCTTGATTCTTTTCTCGATTTTTATTACTGTCTGCCTTCAGACTTTCAAAAACATTTGTCCTGGGGAATCCTTGTTTTTAATATCTCTGAGAAAGAAGGAAATAATAACATTTCTGCCAGAATTGTGGAAAAAAAACTGAGAGGTTTTGTGGCGGCAAACAATATAAAATTTCCGATACTCATAGATAAATTTCATGTTTTTAATGGATTAGCAGAAGAAGGAACTGTTGTCATGGTTTTTGATTGGAGCAGAAAAATGGTGAAAAGATATGTTTTTCCTTTGAATAAGGGACAAATAGAAGAGATCTTCAAGCTTCTTACAGAATAAAAAAAGGGACAGGCTATTTTTTTAAGGGGATTATACCCGTCTTACAGAAAAAGTAGCCTGTCCCTTTTTTTAAAAGTTTGAAAAATTACAGCCATTACGCTATATTTATAGAGCTTTAGAAAGGTATTTTTCTATAATTTTAATCAACGGAATAGACGGAAGAAGCCGAACAGACTGAATAGACCTTCATAGAGTGTAGAGTGCGCCTGTAGCTCAGGGGATAGAGCGACGGACTCCGGATCCGTAGGTCGCAGGTTCGAATCCTGCTAGGCGCGCTTGTTTTTCTCCCCTGTTACCCCATAAAAATCAGTGATTTACAGAATTTCCCTGAATTTTTGCCTTTAAGCAGTTTATAGCAATTTTAAGCACTTTTTAGCAGTAAACACGTCGCAAAAGTTGACACTTTTTATGAGCAGAATTGTTTATAAAATTGTTATATAAAAAACTAAACGATTGACTTTCTTGATTATTAATTTTAGCATAATATAGATCCTTTCATAAAACAGCACAACATAGGAGCATATAAGATGACCCTTGTAGTTTCTTTAAGAATACCCGATGGATTAGTGCTTGCAACTGATAGTCAATCTACTACTACTGGTAGAATTGGTTTAGCAGCCGATATAAAAGCAAACTGTCCTTTATGTAAAAAAGAAATAGAACTAAAAAATCTTGTAATGCCGCCGTTACCCATAGCTTCTTCTACTTACTCGTTTGCTCAGAAACTATTTCCTTTTAAAAATAAATTCGGAGTTGCGTTTTTTGGAGCCGGAATTTTAAATAAAAGAACTATTTTCTATCACGTTGAAAATATTCAACAAAAAAATAAAGATAAAGAGTTTAATAATGTCTCTGATGTAGCAGAAAAATTTAAAATTTATTTTGATGAACAATTAAAAAAAGAAATACCAAATCTTGAAAATGCACCCAAAAATTTTTATCCTCTTGGATTTCAAATTGTAGGTTATGATAATGAGGAAGGAAAGACTGAAGAGGTTCTCATCGGAAAAGAATCAAAAATATATGAACATAAAGGAATAGGATGTACTGTAAGTGGGGAAAAATATGTTGTACTTAGCCTTTGGGAATTGAAAAGAAAAGATCCAAGAAGAGGTGTAATTTATGAAAATCTTTCTCTTCAAGATGCAGTAGATTATGCTGAATTTTTGATAGAGACCACTTCAAAATATCAGAGATTTGCAAGTATTATACCGACTGTAGCGGGAGAGATTGATATTGCTTTAATTACGCCCTTTAGAAATTTTGTTTGGATTAAGAGAAAAAAATTAATGGAGACTTTAGAGAATTCAGTAAATAAGGGGGTAAAATGAGTACAAAAAAAAGAAAAGAGAAACCTTCTTCCATTACAGGCATTACCATCTATTTAATTCCTAGCGACCTGGACATAAATTCTTTAAGATGTACATATTCATCTCCTACAGCTTCAGAACAAGATCCTAAGTCAAAGATCGAGGAACATATTAATAAATATTCAGAAGCGTGGCAGGAATTAGCAAAAAGATAGAATTTCTTTCTGAAGAAGACCTTATAACTATTAACCGCTATATGATTTTGAAATTTGGCGGTCGTTATGAGCACCTCACAAAAAACATTCTAAATCATAATTCATTGAGATATGTTCTTGAATCAGTACAATCTAGAATTTTTGGAAGAGAAATCCATGTAACTATTTTTGAGAAAGCTGCTGCTTATGCTTTTAACGCTATTAAAAATCACATTTTTTATGATGGAAATAAGCGAACAGGGATTGAATCTGCATTTATTTTTCTTTCCAATAATGGTATAAAAATTAAGGAAAAAGTGACAAAAGAAGATATAGTTAATTTAGGAGTAGAAATAGAAAATGAGAACATGACATTGAATGATATAGCAGAATGGCTTAAAGAAAATTCTACAAGATTAAGAAAACTTTTTTAATAATAATTTATATTCCCACTCTCTAATATCTTCCTTTGCTGCTTTTCCTGGAAACATAATAAATTGTCGTTGTTTTCCTACACCCTTCTTTATCTTTTACATTTATACCAAAATTCCCTAAATAGCCTTGGATTCGTTCTAAGTCTTCTATTTTTATTCTTTTTTTTCTGCTTGAGAGAGATCTTTGTAAATCCCTGCCTCGAATTGAATGATTTTTTTGTTTATAAATAAAATTAGCTGCGCGCTGAGCAAATTTTAAGTCATCCCAGTTTCTCTTCCATATTTTCATCTCTTTTGGCCGCGATCGGAGCCATTCAAGATTTCTTCGTTTTATCAACCTTTCCTCGAGTCTTAAAAAATCGAGTTTTTCTATTCTCGATTTATAGAAGCAAAGAGCCGAATAATCTAAAAGAAAAAACTCATCGATATTCGATAAAATTTCATAAGTTTTTTTAAGATAAGGTGCTTTTTTGTAGTGATCTTTTCCAAACTCTCATTGAAGAGTTTCTTTTCCATCGACTAAAAGACGTTTTGCCTTGCCGGATTGCTCAAGATATTCGAGTTTGACGTTATGAATCAACCAGGCCAAAAAAAGCTTCAATCCTTTGGTCGGACGTCCGGGAGCTTTTGGTCCTTTCTGATGTTCAAAATATAGGCATAGATAACAACAACAAGGAGCCGGATGAATCGTTCCGATTCTTATATCATTCAGAAATAAGCGGGCCCTTTTGGTGCTTACTCAGGCAACTGTTGTTACTAAGCCGAAATCCACGTAAACTTCTCTACTCGGACCCGAGTTCTCAAAAACATGAAAAACCACCAAAAAATTATCTCCAATGCCGTGAAGATTTCCCGAAAGCTGAGTTGTTTTTTGACCAGCCCAGCTTGTATTGCAGGTGTCCGTATTTCCTCCCCGAATTTTAAGGCTGAATGCGGCCGTACAAAATTGTAATAACATATTTGGAGAGAAAGGTTGTCATCAAGCATATCTTTACGCCTGGAATGACAGGCTGTCCGACGTCCCAAATAAGCACAACTCTGTCGGATTGTAAGATTAAGTCGCTCTATGAATGAGGTGTTTATTGGTGAGGAATCCTCTGATTCAAATAGGAGTTGTTCCATCTTTGACTTGGTCCCAATGATCAATCGCCGTTCTACTTTGATGACACGATTCTTCCTCCGTTTCTTGATAACTTGCTGAGCGTATTTGATCAAGTAACAACAGTTCCCTGAGGAAGCACCTGTATTTTAGTGTATTTGGCAAAATTGTCAGATTAAGCCGGCGTAAGTTATTTTAAGCCAGACTTAGCCTGATTTTACTGACTGAATTAATGACAGAAAAAACAAAATTTAAAATTCTCACACGACTAATTATTGTTATGAACCAAAAAAAAGCAACTAAGCAGATAATTAAAAAATTACTTTTTACTTTCATTTTCTTTTTTGGATTGTTTATCGTTTCTTCTGCCACGAGTCCCTTCTCCTTTACATCATTTATATCCTTCACTACGAGTACAAGTTTTTGCGGGAATGTAGAAGTTGTACCGACTCCTTCCACTGGAATTTATGGTGAAGAGATAAAAGTCCACATCAACATATCCAACAACCAATGCGAGATGTGCTATTTCGGATTTGATTTATTCTTCGAAACATCTATGTTTTCCTTTCAGGGGATAGAGAGAGAAAACTGTTTGACCTCAGATTGGAGCACAGTAGATGGGTATGAGATTACTCCTGGTCAAGTCCGCGTAGGAGGATTTGCAGGAAGTGCTTCCTGCATTCAACCAACAGAAAATGGATGTCTTGTAAAGGTTAAGCTCAAAGTGGCCTGCCAATGTGGTGTCTGTCCGGATGGTCAACAGAGTACTATAACGATAGATTCCTATTGGGATCAACTGGAGTCTTATGAGCCTCAACCTGCACAAGGTATTTTTACCTTTATCTGCTGCTGTGGAGATATTTCCCTCGCTACGGACAAGGCTGGTACCTGGGGAGATAAGATTCATATTCCTGTCAATATAGCTAACAATGATAATCAGATATGTGATTTTGGGTTTGATTTTGTTTTTGATCCTTCGGTGTTTGAGTTTAAAGAAATTGAGAAATGCGCTGCGATCCAGGATTGGTCCACTGTGGAGTGGGATCAAATAGAACCAGGGAAAATAAGAATTGAAGGTTTTGCGGGACCAGGAACATGTATTCCTCCCATTAGTATTGTTTGTTTGGTCACCATGAAAGTGATGGTGAAGTGTGTAGGGTATGCATTGGACACTTCTATTCCGATAAAGATACAGGCGTATACAGATGGGATTGCTTGTTTGTGTCCGAGGTCTTTTGAGACAAACTTCTTATACAAGACATGCCCGAGATTAGGAGATGTGAATGAAGATGGAAATGTGACCCCAGGTGATGCTCAGATGGCCTTTGAGATCTACTTGGGGATGATTACACCAACCTTCTGTCAATTGACAACATCAGATGCCAACTGCAGTTGTCCGTGCAATTGTAAGGAGCACACAGAGCAGAATAACTGCATTACGCCAGGTGATGCTCAAAGGATTTTTGAACATTACTTAGGAAAAATCGTTATTCCTCTCTGTTGTGCAGATTATCAGTGTCCCGAGAGCTCTGGAATGATCCATGGAGAGGCCAGCATTCCTTCCTTTGAGAAGCGAGTGGTATATGCCCTTCCGAGCATAGGGAATTCAGGGGAAAGAGTGATGATACCAGTGATGATTAATAATCCGGAAGGAATTCGTTCATTTAGTTTAGAGATGGTCTATCCACAGGAGTTGTTGGAGTATGTAGGGCTTCTAGCGTCGCCTCTGGCACAAGGATTTGAGTATGTGAGAGGTGAAGAGGAGGTACCAGGAGTAGTGAAGATAGAAGGAAAAGGAGAACAAGGGATAACGGGGAGAGAGGCTGGTTCATTAGGTGTGGTTGTCTTTAATGTCAGGAAAGGGATAAATGGAAGTGCTTCTGTAGTATTGCACAATTTGGGTGGAGATATTTTCATGGCTGATGCAGAAAGCAGCATATTTGTACGGGCGAAACACTTAAAGAGTATAGAGAGGAGCTTGACTTTAGGAGAAGGCAGAGAGAGAGGAGGAATGCTTGTAGTACCTGTTAAAGTGACCAATGCCTTTGATATGAAAGCCTTCGGATTAGAGGTGAAATACCCCGCAGATAAGATGACTTTTATAGGAGTCAACCGAACGGATTTGACGAGGGATTTTGTAGCAGTAAATGGGAATGACATTGAGAAAGATGCGGTCAGAATAAGGGAGGATTTCGTACCAGTGAATGGGAATGACATTGAGAGAGGTATGGTCAGGATAGGAGGGTACAGTATGAGCGGGATTCAGGACAGGTACAATGGGATATTGATAGAGCTGGTATTTCAGGTGAGAGAGTCTGGAGGAGATGTAGAGATAATAAAAGTTGTGGATGATTTAAAGGAATTTATTGTAATAAGATAAAAAATCACCCCCAAATTCATCTCTTTGGGTGGTTGTACAATTCTAACAGTTCTGATATGAATAATTAGACAGAAAATGGTCAATAGTTAATCATGCGAAAATCAAAATTTTTAATTTTTGTCCTTTTCCTGATAGGCCTTTCTTTTCTCCTTGTAGGTATCCAATACAGCCACAGTTCTTCTCAAGATGAAATTGACAGAATCAGGATGGAGATAAAACTTCAGGGGTTGGAATGGGAAGCCGGAGAAACATCTCTAAGTAAGCTTTCCCCAGAGGAAAGAAAAATGAGGTTGGGAGGTTTTGTTCCTTCATATGAAGATCCTGATAAATATGTAAAAATTAAGGAAAGGGCAAAACTCCCTCTTACTTTGGATTGGAGAGCGAAAAACGGAAAAAATTATATTACTTTAGTTAAGAGTCAGGGGAGCTGCGGTAGTTGCTGGGCTTTTGCTCCAATTGGAACTATTGAGGCCATATATAATATTGAACACGGGGTCTATTCCAGTAAACATATTCCTGTTGGTATGGATAGCGATCAATCAGGTCGAGGTTTAAGCTTTCGTGAAAATCAGATACATCTTTCTTCAAGAGTACATATTCTTTCTCTTCAGTATCCTGATTTATCTGAACAGGACCTTGTCTCATGTTCAGGTGCTGGCAACTGTGATGGAGGGGCTGACTGGGATGCTCTAGATTATATTAAAAACAATGGCGTTGTTTCTGAAGAATGTTTTCCTTATGAGGCGGATGATGTTGCTTGTGCCCGATGCTCTGATTGGCTGAAAAGATTGTCCAGAATAAAGGGTTGGGGCTGGGTGACTCAAGCCTCTGTTGAAAAAGAAACAATAAAAAATGCTTTACAGGATGGTCCTTTAAGTTTCTTCATGGAGGTATATTCAGATTTTTATAGTTACAAAAAAGGAATATATAAGCCTACAGCTGGAGCAACTTATAAAGGGGGACATTGCGTAGTCCTAATCGGATATAATGAGAATAATGATTGCTGGATTTGCAAGAATTCTTGGGGGAATGATTGGGGCGAGAGTGGATATTTTAAAATCAAGATGGGTGAATGCGAAACAGGAACATGGGTTTTAAAAGCCTGGGGAGTTACAATAAATAACAAGCCTCCTGTTCTAAGCGATATTGGAGATCAATCTGTAAAAGAAGGCCAGGAAATTTCTATTCAATTTGAGGCTTATGATGCTGATGATGATCTTCTAACTTTTAGTGCTTCGCCGTTGCCCTCTGGTGTGTCTTTTAACAATAACACTGGTTTGTTTAATTGGACACCAAATTATACTCAATCTGGAGAATATAATATTAGATTTAAAGTTACTGACGGCATGTTTGAGGATTTTGTAGATGTGAAGATTACAGTTATCAACGTGAAAAAGGGAAAAGGGAAGTTTTAAGAAGGAAAGGAACCGATGAAAATAGTAAAGATAATAATTTTAGTTTTTGTATTTCAGGCTTTTCTATCGGTCTCAGCCTATGCTGAAAACAAGTTTTATTTTTTTGGAAAAGGAAACTTTGTAAACTCTATAGGTACAGAATCCGACTATCAAGCTGGGGAAAATGATTTTCCAATAATGTCATCTCACCAAAATTATGGTTTTGGGCTTGGCTTTACCAGCGGCTCTGGGATAGTGTTTTATGGCATTGAGGTCAACTTCAATCTAAACGGAAAAACTACATTGAAGGATCCTTCGGATGATGACACAGTGGAAATTGATACTTATAAGTATGCTTCTGGATTTATCTTGTTGGGATTCAACATCATAAGAAGTTCGTCAATTAAGATATATATAAATGGTGGGGGAGGCGTAAGTTATGCTTTAGATGCAAAAACTCAGACATATACTTCACAATTGGGTTATGAAACTCAAATCGATCCTCCTGAAAAGAAATATCCGTTATCTGGATTTGGTGGGGTAGGCTTTGAAATATATTTTTCTCAAACTTCAGGTCTGTTTCTAGGCGGGCGTTATCAATACATTGCCTTTGATGAGCCGCAGACAATGTTTATCGCCTTGGCAGGAATCGCATTTAGCTTTTAACATTTCTTACATATATACTGATATACTGCCGTACTGATATATATCGTAAGCCGTAAATCGTAAGACGAAAATAACTTAAAACTCAAAACTTAATATCAAGTTAGGAGTAAGGAGTAACGGGTTTAAGGTTTAATGTTTAAGTTAAAAATGCTACTTTAAACATTAAACTTTAAACAAAATCTGTCTTGCCTCTTTGTCTTGCCAGCAAGGCGTTGTCTTGCCCTGTAGTTTGTCTTGCCTACTTAGATATACTGACATATTGCCAATTTGGGAGCGAGGATATTTCCCAAAACCTTTCTATTTACTATTTTCCATTTGCCGTTTACTATATATCAATGCAATTATTTACAAATTCTACATCTTAATTCTCATTTCTTAATAGTGTCGTGTCATGCGTGAAGTATCGTATCAGGCACTCGTCATTCCCACGAAGGTGGGAATCCAGTATTTCTGGCTACTTCAGGCTTCTGGATTCCCGCTTCCGCGGGAATGACGGTCATCTTTG
>Ga0209986_10004119_pt1 | contig 12443 bp, 19 predicted proteins | sample BlataG_FD_183168 | JGI IMG/M metagenome (GOLD analysis project Ga0209986, IMG submission 183168) | Deep subsurface microbial communities from Black Sea to uncover new lineages of life (NeLLi) - Black_00105 metaG (SPAdes) (version 2) | ecosystem: Environmental > Aquatic > Marine > Oceanic >...
TGACAATGCTAATTTAGAGGTTGAATTAATTACGCCGATAGCGGTTGAGCAGGGTCTGCGTTTTGCAATCCGCGAAGGCAGCCGAACGGTCGGCGCTGGCGTCGTAACCAAAATATTAGAATAATGAATAAATTACAGATCAGACTAAAATCATACGACCATCGTATTCTCGATCAATCTGTGAAATCGATTGTCGAAACCGCCAAACGCTTCGGCGTAAACCTTTCTGGCCCTATCCCCCTACCAACTGAAAAATCGCTTTACACAGTACTCCGTTCGCCCCATGTAGACAAGAAATCACGTGAGCAATTTCAACTGCGCATCCACAAAAGGCTCATTGAACTGAATGATGTCACACCCGACATAATCGATGCCCTTAACAAACTCGAAATCCCGGCTGGCGTATATATTGAAGTGAAGGCGATGTAAGATGATAGGACTTATCGGCAAAAAACTTGGCATGTCGCAGATCTTTTTAGAAAATGGCTACGTCGTGCCGGTAAGTATGATCCAGGCTGGTCCCTGTTCCATTGTCCAGATCAAAGGGAAAAAACCCGATGGCTATAAAGCTATCCAGCTCGGTTTTGGTGAAAAGAAAAAATACAATAAAGCCGTGACTGGACATCTCAAGAAAGCAAAACTGAAGTCAGCTGCCAAACTGTTAGAGTTCAGGATTGAAAGCCCAGAAAAATATAAGGTGGGTGATAAGGTTGACGTGTCGATATTCAATAATGGCGACAAAATCGCGGTTGTCGGCTGGACAAAAGGCAGAGGTTTTGCCGGCGGTGTCAAACGTTGGGGATGGCACGGTGGTCCGGCTTCTCACGGGTCAACTGCACACCGAAGAATGGGTTCAGTAGGACCTGGTACATCACCCGGTAGGATTTGGAAAAATAAAACAATGCCTGGTCGATACGGTAATGAAAGGGTCACGGTTAAGAACCTGAAAGTGGTCAAAGTGGAAAAAGAAAAGAACCTGCTATACGTAAAGGGTGCAATCCCCGGTGCAAAAAACGGTTACGTCATAATGATGAAAGAGGAATAATGGAAATCAAGCTGTTCGACAAAACAGGCAAAGAAACGGGCAAGGTCAAACTTAACGACCGCATCTTCAAACAAGATGTTAATAAACCCTTGCTATGGGAAAATATTACGGCGCTCTTGAAGAACCAGCGAAAAGGTCTAGCCAGTACTAAAAATAAAACTGAAGTCAGAGGCGGTGGGAAGAAACCTTATCGACAAAAAGGTACTGGCTGGGCACGGGCCGGTACAATCCGTTCTCCTATATGGCGCGGTGGCGGAGTAGTTTTTGGTCCAAAACCACGTGATTATTCGGTGCGTATGCCCAAGAAGAAAAAATTCAAGGCTCTCCTTTCTTCACTAAGTGTTGTGGCTCAAGAAAACAGAATTATGGTCATTGAAAACCTTGATCTCGAAGTACCTAAGACCAAAAATCTTGTAGGAATTCTGAAGAGTATCAACTTGAGCAACACCAAGACACTCGTAGGTGTTGATGCAATAAGTAAGAATCTTAAACTAGCCGGTCGCAATATCCCCTATGTCACTCTGAAACGAGTAGATGACATAAATTGCCTGGACGTTCTCTCCGCTGAATACTTATTAGTTACCAAAAAAGGTATTGAAAAACTGGAGAAGCGATGCGCCACGAAAAAGTCGTAAGAAAGGCACTGATAACTGAAAAAGCCGACCGTTTAAGAGAAATAAACGTGTACCAGTTTGAGGTCACACCGCGTGCGACTAAACGCCAGATAAAAGAAGCAGTCGAGAACTTGTTCAAGGTCGAAGTAATCGATATCAAAACCGCGAGCATGCCGCGGAAACCAAGGCGTTTGGGGCGCTCTGAAGGTTACAAATCAGCTTATAAGAAAGCTTCCGTTACGCTCAAGCCTGGTCAAAAAATCGAAATAGTAGAGGGTGTATAATGGCAATTAAGAAATACCGTCCGACAACGCCATCCAGAAGATATTATACAGTGAATAAGGTTGCGGTCACGAAGACGAAACCAGAGAAATCTCTATTACTGTCCAAAAAACGGTCGGGCGGAAGAAACAATCTCGGTCGGATTACAGCACGCCACCGGGGCGGTGGTCATCATAAATTTGTGCGCATCATAGATTTTCGCCGGGACAAAGATAATATCCCCGCAAAGGTACAGGCAATAGAATACGATCCAAACCGCGGTGCCTTAATCGCCCTGATTGCCTATGCAGACGGTGAGAAAAGGTATATCATTTGTCCTGAAGGTTTGAATGTTAATGCTACAATAATGTCTGGAGACAATTCGTCAATTCAGTTGGGACACTGTCTCAAGCTCGCTGACATTCCACTCGGCGTAGAGATACACAATATTGAGCTTGCACCTGACAAAGGTGCACAACTCGTGCGGGGAGCCGGTCTTTCCAGCCAAATTATGGCAAAAGAAGGAAAATACGCTCACATAAAATTACCCTCCGGAGAATTACGTCTGATCGATATACGATGCCGCGCGACAATCGGTAAAGCCTCCAATGTCCTGCACTCCAGTGTTGTCTACGGCAAGGCTGGCAGAACAAGACATCGTGGGCGTCGACCACATGTCAGAGGTGTAGCAATGAACCCAGTTGATCATCCAATGGGTGGCGGCGAAGGAAAATCACACGGCGGGCGGCAACCTACTTCACCATGGGGATGGCTGACCAAGGGAAAGAAGACAAGACGAGTCCATAAGGCGTCAGATAAATTCATCGTGAAAAGGAGAAAATAATGTCGAGATCACTCAAAAAAGGTCCCTATATTGATACAAAACTGATGAAGAAGATATCCGCGCTAATTGATTCAGGCGAAAAGAAAATTATCAAGACATGGGCAAGGAACTCAATGATCCCACCAGAATTCATCGGTTTCACAATCGCAGTCCACAATGGCAATCGATTTATCCCGGTCTACATTACGGAACGTATGGTTGGTCATAAACTCGGTGAATTTGCTCCAAGCCGGACATTCCGAGCCCATTCAGGAACGAGAAAAGAAGAGAAAAAACGAGTGTTTGAGAAATGATTGCAAAAGCTATTAAACGCTATGAACGGATAGCTCCGAGAAAAATTAAGAGAATGTTGGATATTATTAGGGGCAAAGGTATTCTGGAAGCAAGGGCATTACTCCAGTTTCAGCATTCCAGGTCCAAACTACCTATTCTGAAAACTCTGAATTCTGCGGTTGCAAATCTCAAAGAAAAAATCGGTACCGCAAGGATAGATGATGGCGACTTATTTGTGAAAGAAGCGAAGGTAGACCAAGGTCCGACGATGAGAAGATGGCGTGCTGGTTTTCGCGGCTCTGCAGCTATGATAAAGAAAAGAACCTGCCACATCACATTGGTGGTTGATTCCTACAAACCTATTGAAAACAAGAAGGGAGATTAATGGGACAGAAAACACATCCGATTGGATTCAGGTTAGGCATTACTAAAGACTGGAAATCAAAGTGGTTTGATGAACAGAACTATCGCAAATTCATCGCTGAAGACTACACTATCCGCCGCTACTTGCGCCAACGTCTTTCTGAAGCCATGGTCTCCGATATCATCATAAGAAGATTGTCTAACCGGGTAATCCTATCCATAAACACTGCCCAGCCAGGTAAGGTTATCGGTAAAGGTGGTGAGGAAATAAAGAAACTGCGAGAGGAAATAAAAAGTCTCATCCAAAGAGATGTAACGATAAACATTGAAGAAGTAAGGATGCCTGAACTAGATGCCTTGCTGGTTGCCCAGAACATTTCCAGGCAGATCACCCAACGTATCTCGCATCGACGAGCAATGAAGAGAGCGCTGATTTCAGCGATGAAAATCGGCGCCAAAGGGATAAAGATCGCCTGCGCGGGCAGGCTTGGCGGTACTGAGATTGCACGTACTGAGTCCCAACATGAAGGTAAGGTACCTCTGCAAACACTCTATGCCGATATCGACTACGCATGTGCTACCGCATTTACCATTTATGGCACAGTGGGTATCAAGGTTTGGATCTACAAAGGGATGATTAAGTAATGCTCGAGCCAAAGAAGATAAAATACAGAAAACAGCAGAAAGGACGCATGAAAGGGAAAGCGACCAGGGGAAACACAATTGCCTTTGGTGATTACGGTTTGATCGCTCTGGAACCAGCATGGATAACTGCTCGGCAAATCGAGGCATCGAGAGTCGCCATCTCCCACTCTATGAAAAAAGGTAGCAAGATGTGGCTCAGAATATTCCCCAATAAACCAATAACTAAGAAACCAGCGGAAACAAGAATGGGCAAAGGAAAGGGTACACCAGATCACTGGGTTAGTGTCGTGAAACCAGGCCGAATCATATATGAACTTGCGGGCATGAGCGAAAGTGACGCACGACATCTTCTGAGACTTGCGACAAACAAGTTACCGATAAAAACAAGATTTGCAAAACGAGAACTGGGGATTAAATATGAAGGTTTTTGAGCTAAGAGAGAAAACCAGAGAAGAACTCGACGACCTACTCAATGGCTATCACAAGGATATCTTCAACTTGAAGCTGCGCCGTGGTGCGCAAGAAATACCCAACCCTCTGAGACTAAGGACTTTGCGCCGGGACATAGCCCGCATCAAGACTATCTTACGCGAGGATGAAATGGGTACCAGAAAACTCCTTGAGGCAAAAAAGCCGAAACAGAAGTCAAAGAAAGGAAAATAATATGCGCCGAAGAAAAGTTGGTGTGATAGTCAGCGATAAACCACATAAGACCGTTGTCGTTAAAGTCAGTCACTATATCAAACATCCGCTCTACAAGAAATATATTCGAAAAAGCACTAAGGTCTATGCCCATGACGAGAAAAATGAATGCAAAGTCGGTGAAAAGGTCGTGATCGAATCGACACGCCCGCTCTCCAAGATGAAACGATGGCGAGTAGTTAGGAAGATGACGTGAATTATCGACATCCCGATAATCTTCGCAAAACACACAGCGAGATCCCTGAACCCGAACGAAAACAAGGGTTATCATGATTCAAATATTCTCAAGGCTGAAGGTCTGTGACAACACCGGCGCCCGCGTTGCCATGTGCATACGAGTGAGCGGTGGATCGGGAAGAAGATATGGTTCGATCGGCGACATAATAAATGTCACAATTAAAGATGCTCTGCCCAATGCCCCGGTCAAAAAAGGCGACAAAGGCAAGGCAGTAATCGTTAGAACCAAAAAAGAAAAGCGAAGAGCTGATGGTTCGTATGTAAGGTTTGATGACAATGCGTGTGTTTTGATTAATGATCAACGCGAACCTAGAGGTACACGTGTTTTTGGCCCGGTTGCACGAGAGCTACGAGAAAAAGGTTTCACCAAGATAATGTCGTTGGCGAGCGAAGTAGTTTAATGAACAAATACCTAAACGCCAAAATGCCTAAATACCTAAATAATGGAGTAGAGCCTTTAGGCTCGTAACAAAATGAAAAAGGAATTAAAGAAAAAAAATAGGGTGAAGTTTCATATCAAGAAGAACGATCTTGTTGAGGTTAATACTGGTGAGGAAAAAGGAAGGCGCGGCAGAATTCTCGAGATCATTCCGGCAAAACAACAGGCAATCGTCGAGGGCATCAATCTCGTCAAGAAACATCAACGGGCACGTTCGCAAACAAAACCCTCGGGGATCGTCACTGTACCGGCACCCATTCGTATAGCCAACCTAGTACTTATTTGTTCGAAATGTGGTAAGAAAACTAGCGTCAGGAAAGAAAAGATCGAAGACAAAAAAGTAAGAATATGCAAGAAATGTGGGGAGATAATTGAGTAAGAAAGAAGATTCAAAATACACACCAAGACTGAAGTTGTACTACAGCCAGCAGCTGAGAAAAACGTTGCAAAAACAACTTGGCTATAAAAATCTTTTCGAAGTACCTGAGCTCAAGAAAATAGTCATCAATGTTGGACTCGGTGAGGCAGTCAATGACCAGAAGGTTCTTGAGATTGTCGGAGCTGATTTAGCTAGAATCACCGGACAGGCGCCGGTTTTCACCCGGGCAAAAAAACCGATTTCTAATTTCAAAATACGTAAAGGTATGATGATCGGTCTAAAGATAACGCTACGGCGTGCGCGCATGTATGAATTCTTTGACCGTTTCGTCAACGTCACGGCACCGAGAATCCGTGATTTCCGCGGTTTTTCCCGCGATTCATTTGATGGCCGAGGCTGTTATAACTTAGGGTTGACCGAACAAACCATTTTTCCTGAAATCGAGTACGACAAAGTGAAGAAAGTTTTTGGCATGGATATCGCAATCGTCACATCGGCGAAAACAGATGAGGATGCATCCGCTTTGCTCGAGGGTTTAGGTATGCCTCTTGCGAGGAAAGACTAAAAAAGGACAACTATGGCAAAGTTATGTTTGATAAATAAAGCAAAGAAAAAACCAAAATTTTCCACAAGACGGTATAACCGATGTTTCAGATGTGGCAGGGCGAGAGCTTATTACCGTAGATTTGGCCTTTGCCGCATTTGCTTCCGCGAACTCGCCCTTAAAGGCGAAATACCGGGCGTAAGAAAAGCAACCTGGTAGACCCTCGCTGACGCTCGGTAAGCACTAAATACTAATATCTTCAGCCTGAGGCTGATCCGCCTCGGGCGGAAAATTCGTACCTAAACAAATCCGAAATTACTACTTCTAAACTACCTTCTTTTTCCAGCATCCTTACCCAAACCCGTCTTCCATACCATGAAAACAAGTTTTGGGGTATTGACAAAAATTGTCACTTTGATATAATTAATTCATGGAATGGTTGACCACAAAACGAATCAGTACGTTCACGAATAAGGCCTATGCTGGTAATCCAGCCTGGGTTGTCATTGGCGCTGACAAGTCAGAGGATGATAAAAAGCTTGTTAAGCTTGCCAGTGAGCTGAACCCGGTTTCAGATACCGTATTTGTTTTTCCTGAGAAAAAAGATGCCGATTTGTCCTTGCGTTTTTTCAGCCAGTCAGAAGAGATTGGTTTTTCCGGACACGGCACGATTGCTGCCTATCTTGGCGCCGAAGGTGAGGGGATGCTTGAACTTACCGAACCTATTTCCTTAATAAGGCAGCGCACTAAAAGTGGAATTCAACACATTGAGCTGCGAATCAAAGATAACAAGATTGAAAGAGTAACAGTCTCTCTGCCGGTACCCCAATTTGTGAGCACACCGGTGGATGTTAAACAAATCGCCAGACTTTTGGGGATTCCACAAATTGAAATTCAAGATTCTACGTATCCAGTTGGTATTGTCTCATCGTCCGGGCATACAGATATTATTGTGCCGGTTGAAACATATGATATGCTCTTGAGCATTACACCCAATTTCCCGCTCATGAAAAGCTATTGCGACCGTCTTCAAATAACCGGCATTGTCGTGTATTGCCTGCATACTATGGAAAAGGATAATACTGCACACATGCGCCACTTTGCGCCCTCGGTCGGTATTGATGAAGACCCGGTATCCGGTGCAGCAAGCGCTTCTCTGGGTTGTTATTTGATCCACAATCGTATCGTGCCGCGCAGCGAAATGACGCGCATTGTTGTTGAAATGGGTTATGCGATGAAGCGACCTGGTCGAGTGTATATTCATGTCCATTCCTACAAGAGCCAGATTATGAAGGTAACCTTTGGCGGTCAGGGCGTTATCACTTTTGAAGGGCGGACTGCATTACCTGAGGATTAAGCCCCACATCTTGTTTGGCACGATGTAATCGCTATTTCTTAACTTTTTTGTTGGATTCAATACAAACAACAAACGAATTGATGCAAAAGAGTAAGCCAAACAAGGTGTGGGGGTTGACACGTAAATCGGTTTATATATAATTGCCAATGCGAGATATTTGGAAAAGCAGAACATCATTCATATTAGCCTCAATAGGATCAGCTATAGGTCTTGGGAACATCTGGCGGTTCCCCTATGTTTGTTATGCAAATGGAGGAGGTGCGTTCTTAATTCCCTATCTCATAGCGCTATTAACAACAGGTATCCCTGTAATGATTCTCGAATTTTCTCTGGGACACAAATTCTACAAACCGGCGCCAATGGCATTCGGACATATTAAGAAGGGTTTTGAAGTGCTCGGTTGGTTCGCCCTGCTCATTGGTTTTGGTATTGTAACATACTATGCAGTTGTCATGGGATGGTGTTTTAATTATCTCGGCTATTCCTTCAACCTTGCATGGGGTCAAGACACCCAGGCATTTTTCTTCAATCAATTCTTGAAGATATCTGAATCACCGATGCAAATAGGCGGTGTACAATGGATGATAGTACTGGGTCTAGTTCTGACCTGGATCTTCGTTATCGCTGCAATTTGGAAAGGCGCAAAAACGGTTGGTAAGGTCGTCTATTATACAGTGATCATCCCGTGGATAATTTTGATCGTATTGGTGGTCAGGGGCGTGACTCTACCTGGTGCGCTTGAAGGCTTGAAATTCTATCTGACACCACAATTCAGTGCTTTGCTTAATTATAAAGTATGGCTTGCCGCCTACTCTCAGGTTTTTTACTCTCTTACAATCGGTTTTGGTGTTCAGATCACCTATGCCAGTTTCCTGTCCAAAAAAGCAGATGTCGTAAATAACGCATTTCTGGTTAGTCTTGCTAATAACGCCACATCATTTATCGGTGGTTTTGCTGTATTTTCAGTACTTGGGTACTATGCTCAGCAGACAGGGCTACCAGTGAGCGAAGTGGTGAAATCAGGACCGCATCTGGCATTTGTCACTTATCCAACAATCATCAGTATGCTTCCATTTGCCGCGAGAATTTTCGGTATTCTGTTTTTCCTCATGCTCCTTACATTGGGTATCGACTCTGCATTCTCACTTGTTGAAGCAGGTGCTGCTTCTGTAATTTCTAAGTTCAAGGTAAAACGTATTCATATTAATATCGGTTTTGGTATCATGGCGTTTGTAATCGGTATAATCTACACGACACAAGCTGGTCTGTACTGGCTCGATATAGTTGATTATTTCATGAACAACTACGGCTTGCTCGTTGTTGGTATCGTTCAGTGTATCGCAATTGGTTATTTCTACGATACTAAAGAGATGAGAAAATATGCGAACAGTAAATCCGATTTCACGATTGGTCCATGGTGGGACTTCTGTATCAAATACTTAACGCCAATTGTTGTGGGTATTCTATTTCTCACGAATATTGTCGATCGTGTTAGGACATCCTATGGCGGATATTCTCGTCTTGCTGAATTCCTTGGCGGATGGCTGATTCTCATAGTATTCATTGGAGTCGCCATTATACTGTACAAACGAAAGGGAAAAGAATAATGCCGGTATCTGCATGGATTATGTTCGCGGTCGCAGTGCTGATCCTTTTTGGCGGTATTGTGATGTGTCTATTCAAGATGAAGAAGTAGTATTGAGGGTCAGGTCTTGAAATTTAAGATTCGATCTGATATCATTCACAACAAATACAACAAACAAAATTAGACCACAGAAGTCTACGTGCAATCTTAAATTTCAAGACCTGACCCTGATTTCTATTTTCGATACTTCTTTATACCTTCCTCATAGAGATCGCCGCCGTGTGCATCATTGGCGACAATGACCGGGAAGTTTTCAACCTCGAGTTCTCGTATTGCTTCAGGTCCAAGATCTTCGTAGGCGATTATCTTGACTGCCTTAATATTCTTAGAGATTAAAGCAGCAGCACCACCCGTCGCAGCGAAATAGACTGCCTTGTGTTTCTCCATTGCTTCGCGCACTTCTTTTGAACGTACACCTTTGCCGATCATGCCTTTTAGACCAAGCGCCAGAAGAGCCGGCGTATAAGGATCGCAGCGCCCAGAGGTCGTAGGTCCAGCAGGACCGATAACGTAACCGGGTTTTGCAGGTGCTGGTCCAACATAATACATGATCTGTCCTTTTAGATCGAGCGGAAGGGATTCACCCTTCTCAATAAGCTCAATGAGGCGCTTGTGTGCTGCATCTCGCGCAGTATATATTTTACCGGTGATGAGTATACTATCGCCGATCTTTAAGTTCTGAACATCCTCATCAGATAATGGAGTTTTGATTTTGATGGGTTCAGCCATAATGCCTCCTTATATGGTTATTGTCTTATGTCTTGCGGCGTGGCAATTCGTATTAACCGCAACTGGGAAAGATGCAATATGTCGAGGATGCACTTCAATGAAAACATCAAGCGCAGTTGTTCTGCCACCAAGACCCATCGGACCAATGCCAAGGTTGTTTATTTTCTCAAGCAATTCTCGTTCAACATCAGCATAGAATGGATCCGGGTTTCTTTGACCAATGTCGCGCAAAAGAGCCTTCTTCGCGAGAAAGGCGACGTACTCAAAGGTACCGCCAATACCAACACCGATGACGGTCGGTGGACATGGATTCGAACTTGAGCGCGTTACGCGGTCGATTACGAAATTCTTTACGCCTTCAATGCCGTCAGCCGGTTTCATCATTTTCACTTCGCTCATATTTTCACTACCGCCACCCTTTGGAGCAACCGTGATTTTGATCTTATCGCCAGGTACGATCGTGGTATGCACGATGGCAGGCGTGTTATCGCCGGTATTCTTCCCTTTCACGGGATCAGATACAATGGATTTTCTCAAGTAGCCTTCAGTATAACCTTTTTTCACTCCATCGTTGATTGCGCTGATAATATTACCTTTAACATGAGTATCCTCACCCATCTCTAAAAAAACGACTGCAAAGCCACAGTCTTGACAGATCGGGATTTTTTCTGTTTTTGCAATCTCCGCGTTCTTTAGTAACTGACCCAAGACGTCCTTACCGGTTTCTGATTCTTCTTTTTCCAAAGCTTGTTTAAGCACCTTGACTACATCGTCACCCAAAAAGTAATTCGCCTCCATGCATAAACGGGCTACGGCATCAACAATAGTGATATAGTCAACTTCTCTCATTTAGCCTCCTTTCAGCCATAGGCTGAAAACATCGATTAACCAACTATTTAGTAGGGTTGAGTACATATATGGTTGTACTCTGGGGAAGCTCTTCTTTCTTAATTTCGCATTCGCCACCACATTTTTTTGTTTCTTTGTTTTCTATAAAATCGTCAATTGGCGCGATGGGAAAACCGCACTTATCAGTCTTAAAATGCATGGGTATGACAATCTTTGGTTTCAAAACATTGATAACATTATCTGCAATCTTGGCGTCAATCGTGAAGTAGCCACCAACTGGAATGAACAAAACATCGACATTGCCGATGCCTTCGATCTCTTTGGAACTGAGATTATGACCAAGGTCTCCGAGATGAACGAAATTCATGCCGTCAACAAACATATTGTAGATAATAACACTGCCACGTTCTTTGCCTTCGCTCGTATCATGATAAACATCAACACCGCTGAATTTTATGTCTTTTATGACCTGGGTGTCAGCGCTTTTTACAAAAGTTGGATTACCATTGATTCTGGTCTCGTTGTGGTCGTCGTGTTCATGGGAAATCGTAACGATGTCAGCTTCTTCGGTTATTTGATCGTACTTGATACCGCCATCAAAACAGCCTGGCTTGTACGGGTCCGTTATGATCCTGACGCCAGCGTCTGATGTAATTAAAAAAGCTGCATGTCCTAGAAATCTGACTTTCATGATGACTCCTTTCTTATGCAAACAAAATGCTTCGTAATGTCTTTATAGTTAAATTGGTTACCTGAATCTGAAACTGAGTTATTATATAGAAATCACACAAGAAATCAAGAGACTAGTACCGTTTCAAATAGTTTGTATTTTATTTTTGTTCGAACAGAATTGCCAAATCGAACATCGATAATTTGAAACGGCACTAGTGAGGAGCGTATGGATTGGCATTGACTTGCGAGGCGATTTAAGTAGAATTGATTATGTCTTTATTGACAGATTTGATTGAGAAACTCCAGTGGTTGCCTGGTATCGGTAGAAAAACTGCGCAGCGGCTTGCCTTTTACTTACAGAAAATGGATAAAGCAAAAGTACAGGAGTTAACCGAAGCAATTGCAAGAGCGCGCAACAAATTAAAAGAATGTTTAATCTGCCACAATTGGACAGAGCATAATCCTTGCGAGATTTGTGCCAATCCTGGACGCGATAAAGATACTATATGCGTTGTTGAACAGCCGTCAGATGTAATGGTTTTGGAACGGACCAGTGAATTCAAAGGGCTGTATCACATACTCCACGGCGTGATTTCGCCAATCGATAATGTTGGACCCGATGACCTGCGCATACAACCACTCATCAAGCGAATAGAATCACATAAAATCACCGAAGTCATCATGGCAACAAACCCAACCACTGAAGGTGACGTGACGGCAATTTATATTGCCAACCTTTTAAAACCTTTGGGTATCAAAGTAACGAGGATTGCACGGGGTCTACCCATGGGCAGTGACCTTGACCTTGCTGACATTACAACTTTGACTAGAGCTTTGGAAGGCAG
>Ga0209986_10004120_pt1 | contig 12442 bp, 9 predicted proteins | sample BlataG_FD_183168 | JGI IMG/M metagenome (GOLD analysis project Ga0209986, IMG submission 183168) | Deep subsurface microbial communities from Black Sea to uncover new lineages of life (NeLLi) - Black_00105 metaG (SPAdes) (version 2) | ecosystem: Environmental > Aquatic > Marine > Oceanic >...
CGATTCTCCAAGCCGACACCGCTGCACAGTTGTGCGCTGCATTTTTCGACCGGCCGGGCTACCCCGCCCCGCGCTGCACTTTTCGACCGGCGTTCACACACGGTTGCCGATCAGCATCTTCCAGGCGATCCAGTACATGCTGGAAGTGTATCCCTTGGCTGCTTTCGGTTGCGGTGCCGGCCATTGTGCCGGCGGCTGGACCCTGAGTCGGCTATGCTGCACTGACGGCAGGTTCAGCGAATTGCGGCAGCAAGCCCGGAGGACCAGACGTGACCACGACCAGCATGATGATTCGGCAGGCAGCTGCCTGTTTTTGCGTGGTAACGGTTGCTGCGGTGGCAGCAGCCGCTGAGGAGGCCACCACGCCCTCGCAGCCGCCCCCAGTCGAGCAGCTGGTGGAGTCCGTCCGGCCGGCGGTCGTGACCATTCGCCATACCGGTCGGGGGGAACGCGACGCCGGGCTCGGCACCGGCTTCGTGATTGCCGCCGACGGCCTGATCGCCACCAATTTGCACGTGATCGGGGAGGCCCGGCCCATTTCAGTCCAGCTCGCCGACGGCCGCTCCTTTGATGTGACCGCGGTGCATGCCTCTGACCGGGCAGCTGATCTGGCGATTATCCGGATCGAGGCGGCTGGCCTCACGCCGCTGCCCCTGGCCGAGCCAGACAGCCTGGCGGATGGCCAGGAGGTGGTGGCGGTCGGCAATCCACATGGCTTTGAACGCAGTGTGGTGACCGGGCGGGTGTCGGGCCAACGGGACATTGACGGCGTCGAGATGATCCAGCTGGCGATTCCGATTGAATCGGGCAACAGCGGCGGCCCGCTGCTCGACCGGGCCGGCCGGGTTCACGGCATCCTGACACTCAAGTCATTGGTGACCCGCAACCTCGGGTTTGCGGTGGCGGTCGATCGGCTGAGAGGGCTGATTGGCAGTCCCAATCCGGTGGTGATGGACCGCTGGCTGACGATCGGTGCCCTCGATCCGGCCGAATGGGCCACGGTTGGCGGAGCTCGCTGGCGGCAGCGGGCCGGCCGGCTGGCGGTGGCTGGAGCGGGCAGCGGCTTTGGGGGCAGAAGCCTCTGCCTGGCAGCCGGTGACTCACCAGACCTTCCCTACGAACTTGCCGTTCAGGTAAAGCTGGAGGATGAATCGGGGGCAGCCGGGCTCGCCTTCGCAGCCGATGGAGCAGACCAGCACTACGGGTTCTATCCCAGCAATGGTCGGCTCCGGCTGACTCGCTTTAACGGTCCGAATGTCTACAGCTGGAAGGTGCTTGAGGAGATCGAGACGCCTGCTTACCGGCCGGGGGAGTGGAACCACCTGCGGGTTCGTGTCGAGGTGGATTCGATCAGCTGTTTTGTCAATGACGCGCAGGTGGTTGTTTCCAATGATACGGGCTTTCGGAACGGCGGAGTTGGTCTGGCCGCCTTCCGCAGTACCGAGGCGAGCTTTCGCGGGTTTGCCACCGGTCGCGAGGTGCCCGGACTGCTTCCCGCTGCAGCGGTGGTTGCCGAGGTGGAAGCGGCAATCTCCAAGCTGCAACCGACGGGTCCTGTGCCAGCCGAACTGCTTGGTGATCTGGCCAGCGTCGGGCCGCCCGCCCTGACCGCTCTCGAACTCGAGGCGGTGCGGCTCACGCGGCGGTCGGCCCGGCTGCGGGAACTGGCCGCCACAGTCCATCAACGCCAGGTGCTTGCGCAGCTGGCGGCGGTGACGGCCGGTGCTGAGCAGGAGATTGAACTGTTTCGCGGGGCGGTGCTGATCGCCCAGTTGGACAACCCTGAGGTCGATGCCGACGCATCCATCGCGGCACTCGACCGGCTGGCCGGTTCCATCGGCGACCGGCTGGCGGCGGATGCGGCTGACGCTGACACGATCGGCATGCTTGACCGGGTGCTGTTCGCCGAGCGGGGCTTCCATGGCAGCCGCGGGGACTATCACAACCGGTCCAACAGCTACATCAACGAGGTGCTTGACGATCGCGAGGGCATCCCGATCACGCTGTCTGTTGTTTACATGGAGCTGGCCAAGCGGCTCGGATTGACAGTTCACGGCATCGGCTTTCCCGGCCATTTCATCGTTCGCTTCGATCCGCCGGAGGGCCGCCCGGAGTGGATCGATGTCTTCGACCGGGGGAAGCGGCTTTCCCGTGACGATCTGGCCCGGCGACTGGCTGAAACCAGTGGTGAGATCTTGGCCGAGCGGCATCTTGAGGTCTCGTCGACACGGTCGATCCTTTCGCGGATGCTCAATAACTTGCTGGCAATTGCCATCCGCGAAAACGACACCCCGGCCATGCTCCGCTACCTCGACGCTATGCTGACGGTCGACCCTGAGTCATCCCGCAGCCGGGTGCTACGGATGCTCACCGCCCGCCGGCTCAATCGTCTCGACCAGAGCCTGACCGATGCCCGGTGGTTGCTTGAGCATCAGCCGGCCGACATCGATCTGGAGCAGGTTCGCCGGCTGGTCGCGGCGATCGAGGCGGACCGCTGACGGTCGGACGTCAACGCCTACGTGGGCATTAGTTGTTCGACGATGATTGCTGACAACGGAAGCCGCCAGGCCGTCCAGCCACCTGAGCGTGCCTGTCCGCCGGCTTCCGCCGGCGGCTTGCCAGGGGTGGTGGCGGTGGCAGGCTTCATCACCGGGGCAGCGGATCAGTTCGGCGGATGGTGGTGCCTTCCCAGACCGCCTCGTCAGTGGCCGGGTTGTAGGTGAGCACCCGATGGGCGCTGCCCGGGGCGGGGGGGCGATCAATCGTTGGGAGCCAGCGGCGGTGGGCCGCCAATACATCATCGACGGTTGGATTGCTGGCCAGATTTTTCCATTCATGGGGATCAGCCTGCATGTCATAAAGCTCCTCAGTGCCGTCGGCGTACTGGATGTACCGCCAGCGTTCACTGCGGACGGCATGGTTGCCCTGGTTGTGACTGGTGATTGCCGGCCGGCTGCGGGCCGCAGCGGCATCGCTGAGCTGCGGGGCGAGGCTGAGGCCCTCCAGATCAGCGCGAGCCGGCAACCCGGCCAGCTCAACGAGCGTTGGATAGATGTCGAGCAGTTCCACCGGCCAACTGCACCGCTGGCCGCCGGTAACGCCCGGACCGGCAAAGATCAGCGGCACCTTTGTGCCCCGGTCCCAGAGGGTGTTTTTGCCAGTGATTGCCTTCTCACCAAGATGCCAGCCATGGTCACCCCAGACCACGACAACGGTGTTTTCGGCCTGGCCGCTTTCGTCGAGTGCAGCCAATAGCCGGCCGATCTGGGCATCGACAAAACTGGTGCAGGCGAGGTAACTGCGGACGAGGTTTCGCCATTGGTTGTGCTCACGGACCCAGCGCAGCCGCGGTTCGGGGAGCGACCAGTGGAGGTACCAGGAGAACCGCGGCGTGTCGTCGCGGTCGCCAGCCTGCAGGGGCGGCAGCACCGTGTCGTCGTCAGGGTAGAGATCGAACCACTGTTGCGTGGCATAGCACGGCACATGCGGCAGGAAGAAGCCGGCGGCCAGAAAGAAGGGCTGGTCCTTGGGGGCATGTTTGATCTGCTCGACGGTCCAGCTGGCCACCTGATAGTCGCCCTTCTGGGTGTCATCGTTATCCGGTGGCCAGACGCCCCAGTCCATCAGTGGATGATTGCCCAGCGGTGTCGGGGGAATGAGCTTCCGCGGCGGTTTGGTGCCCACACCACCCAGGGGGGCGGTGATTTCAAACTCGGGCCGCCTGACCGCCGTCTCCTGCGGCCGACGGTGTGGCCCGGTGCCGCCGTGATAGATCTTGCCCGTCGCGGCAGTCTGATAGCCGTGGCTGGCAAAGTGCTGCGGCAGGGTGACCCGATCAGCCCACTCCGGAATCGTCCGAAACCAGGGGGCCAGGCCGTAGATGCCGGTCGTGGTCGGCCGCAGGCCGAGCAGAAGGCTGGTCCGTGAAGGATTACAGAGCGGCGCCTGGCAGTGGGCGTTGGTGAAGGTCGTGCCGCGGGCGGCCAGAGCATCGAGGTGCGGGGTCCGGGCCAGCGGATGACCGCCAAGATGACCGATCCAGTCGTTCTGGTCATCGATGGCAATGAACAGAACATTGGGCTGCTCAGCGGCAGTGGCCGTGGCTGCGAGTAGCAGGCAAATTCCAAGTGACAGGGAAAGTCGCATGCGGAGTCCTCGGTCAGTTTTTCAATGGTCCGGCCATCGGTGGTGTTTCGTAGAAGCGACCCTCATCGATCAGCCGAGGATCTTTCGTACGGCTGAGCTCAGCAAGAAGCCGTTTTGTCAGTTCGTCCCGCAGGCCCGCGTACGACGGATCCTCTGCGAGGTTTCGCATCTCGTCGGGGTCGTCCCTGAGGGCGTAGAGTTCGACCTTTGGCCGTTTGCCATAGACCTTCTCGAAGTGCTCCCGCCACCGCTCGGTGGTGCGGGCCCCGACCAGCCAGGCCTTGGTCGGGCCGGCATCCTCATCAGGCAGGGTGACGCGAGTTGTGTTCTCCAGTTCGGCAACCGTCGGTTCGGGGCCGTCGGTCAGCCGGTAGGGATCCCCCAGCGGCCAGCGGTCGGGGCGGAAGTTCATGATCAGCAGATGCTCAGGCGTACGGATCGCCCGCTGAGGATAGGGCATGAAGTCGGCCCGGGCATTTTCGACATGCCGCTCACGGCCGGTGTAGACGCAGTCACGGGCCGGTTCGACCCGTCCGCTCTTAGCCGACCGGAGAATCGGCCAGAGCGATCTGCCGGTCATAGTCCTGGGTGGGGTCACGCTGGCCGTCTCCAGGAAGGTCGGTGCCAGATCGATCAGGCTGACCATGTCATCGACCACCCGGCCGCCGTGGACGCCGGGGCCGGTGACCGACAGACAGACGCCAGTGCCGAAGTCGTAGAGGTTGCACTTGCCGTGGGGAAACCCGGGGGCGCCGTGGTCGCCGCTGATGACGATGAACGTGTTGTTGGTCAGGCCTGCCTGGTCGAGTTCATCCAGCAGCACCCCGATGGCGGCGTCCCAGGCGGCAATTTCCCCGAAATAGTCGGCCAGATCCTGCCGCACCTCCGGCACATCGGGCAGGAAGGCGGGCATCTTGCCCTTGAGTGAATCGGGGTCGATATCCCAGAGGGCCTTACCACTGCCCTTGATCCACTTGCGATGCACATTGGTCGGCCCGAACCAGTAGCAAAAGGGTGTATCGGCAGGCCGGGCGGCCAGCAGGTCGCGGAAGTTGCCGCGAACCTGGTCGAGGATCTGCTGCTTGGCCGGTTCACGGGGGGTGCCCTCGGCAACTCGTTTGGTGACAGCCTGCGAGAACTGGTTGATCCGACCCCCGTGCCGATGAAAGGCCTCCTGCTTGGTGTAGGGCGCGTTGACTGGTCTGCCGGGGCTCCAGACCTTGTGGGAGAAGCCGAGGAAGTACCCCGCCTCGCGCAAGAGCGGCGGAAAACTCGGGATCGTGTCGTCATAGACGGCTCCCTGCAAAATAGAACCAGTTCCGGTCTGCCAGAAGTGGCGGCCGGTCAGCAGGCTGCTGCGGCAGGGGGTGCAGGAGGGAGCACTGACATGGGCGTTGCGAAAGCAGACACCGCGGCGGGCGACGGCATCGAAGTTGGGTGTCCGGACGACATCGTTGATGCCGCCGGGGCCATCGACCTCAGCCATCAGAGACGCGTAACGGCCCCAGTCATCCGCGAAGAGAAAGAGAATATTGGGATGCTCAGCAGCGGCGGTTCCAGAGAACAGGAAGCTGAGCCATCCAACGGCCAAAAAGGTGCGGGTTGGAGCTAACATACTCAGGTAAAATCCGGATGGCTTTGGTTATCGAAGGAATCCACCGCGGCAAGAACACCGCTCCGCAAAGGCTACCAAACAGGCGATCAGGCGGCAGCCGGGCCGCCGCATCACGGCCAGCCCACAACACCTTCTTTTCGTCAAGGAACTTTCTGATGCAGCGTTTTCTTTCGTGTTTCGGTGGGGCCGGGTTGTTGTTTCTCATCTTGTTGCTCGACCGTCAGGTAGTGGCAGTTGCCGAACTCAACACACCAGAAAGCCCGCCGATGCCGCAGCCGGGCGTGGCCAGGGGGATGCTGCGAGAGGGGCGATTCACGGATAGCCAGATCTACCCCGGCACTGAGCGGGACTATGCGGTGTATGTGCCGGCTCAGTATGAGGCGGGTACGCCCGCCCGGCTGATGGTCTTTCAGGACGGAAAGAACTATGCCAAGCCGGATGGCAGCTTTCGGGTGCCGGTGCTCCTTGACAATCTGATTCACCGCGGTGAACTGCCGGTGACGGTGGCGGTCTTCGTCAATCCTGGTGTGATTCCACCGGAGCGGTCGGGGGCCAAGGCTCGGAGCAACCGCTCGTTTGAGTATGACTCACTGGGCGATCGTTATGTCCGGTTTCTTGTCGAAGAATTTCTGCCAGCGGCGACCAAGGGTCTCACCATATCTGACCGAGCCGCTGATCGGGCGATCTGCGGCATTTCCTCAGGTGGGATCTGTGCCTTCACGGCAGCCTGGGAGCGGCCCGACCAATTCGGGCGGGTCCTCAGCCATATCGGCAGCTTCACCAACATTCGCGGTGGCTGGGCCTACCCTGGGCTGATCCGTCAGACAAAGAACAGCCCCAAGCCGATTCGGGTCTGCCTGCAGGAAGGCCGCGATGACCTCGACAACTTGTTTGGCAGCTGGCCGTTGGGCAACGAGGACGTGGCGGCCGCCCTGCGGTTCGCCGGGTATCAATACCGGCTGACCTGGACCGAGGGTGGGCACAACGCCAAGGCCGCGGGCCTGCGGCTGGCGGATGATCTCCGCTGGCTCTGGTCGGATGAGCCGGCCGCGGGCGAGCCCCCTGTCGCGATCAGTGAGCCGGATTGGCGGCCTCATCCCTTGGCTGTCCCCCGGGACGATGTGCCCCGCGGCCGCGTTGAACAGATGCCGGTGTGGAAATCAAAGATCTTTCCCGGCACGGTTCGTGACTGGGCGATCTATGTGCCGGCCCAGTACAAGCCCGAGGTACCAGCGGGCTTGATGGTCTTTCAGGACGGTCACAGCTACCAGAAACCTGAGGGCAAGTGGCGGGTGCCTGTCGTGTTTGACAACCTGATCGCCGCCGGGTTGATGCCGCCGACCATTGCCGTCTTTCTCAATCCTGGCCACGGCATCGACAAGCCGCAGCCAGAAACCCCCTGGAAATCATCGAATCGTAGTTTGGAGTACGACAGCCTCGGTGATCGATATGCCCGGTTTCTATTGGAAGAGATTATCCCCGCAGTCGAAAAGACATATGCGATCTCAGCCGACCCCATGATGCGGGCGATCTGCGGAGCGAGCTCTGGTGGCATCTGTGCCTTTACGGTTGCCTGGGAGCGGCCTGATGCCTTCGGAAAGGTGCTCGCATCAATCGGCAGCTTCACCAACCTGCGGGGCGGTGATGTCTATCCGTCGCTCATCCGGCAGACCGAACCCAAGCCGCTGCGGATCTATCTGGCCGACACCAGCGGTGATCTGGACAACCCGTTCGGTAGTTGGCCGATCGCCAACCGTCAGTTGGCCGCCGCCCTGCGGTCGATGGGGTACGACCTGCGGTTCGACTGGGCTGAAGGCTATGGCCACAACGCTCGGCATGCCTCAGCGTCGTTTCCCGATGCCCTCACCTGGCTCTGGCGTTCGGAACAGGCCACACCAGAGGTTGATGTGAGTGGCAATCTGCGGGGCGACATGACCTTGATGAAGCTGCTGATTCCAGGCGAGGGCTGGCAGCCGCTGGTGACAGGGCTGGGCTTTGCGGACGGCCCCTGTGCCGGGGCCGACGGCACGCTCTTCTTTTGTGACATGAAAGAGCCGGCGATCTATCGAATTGCCGCGGGCGATGTTGCAGCGGGCCGCGACACACGCAGCGTCGTTGCTCGGGAAAGTGTGAGCGGACTGGAATTCGGTCCGGACGGCATGCTCTATGCCTGTCAGGGAGCAAAACGGCGGGTCATTCGGATCGAGCCAAACTCCGGAACAGTCACTGAGGTGGCCCGTGATGTCACCCCCAACGACCTCGCCATCAGTTCCGACGGCATGATCTTCATCACGGAGACAAAGTCCGGGCAGGTGACGCGGATCGACCCGGTGACGGGAGCGACCGAGGTTGTCGGCAGCGGCATCATCGCCCCCAACGGCATCGCCTTCTCACCCGACGGCGGCACACTGGCGGTTTCGGAGTATCGGGGCACGCACGCCTGGATGTTTCGGCTCACGGCTGACAGTGGGCTTGATGCCAACCTGCCGGCAATGACCCTCTGGCGGCCAATCGACCCGCAGGGCGATTTCACCTTCAACCAGCCACCGCCGTATCAGACCGCCTCGCGGGGGGACGGCATGGCCGTCGATCGGGTCGGCCGTTACTACATTACGTCGGCGGTCGGTGTGCAGGTCTTCGATCCGACCGGTCGGCACAGCGGCGTGCTGTCCTTGCCTGAGCGGGACGGCCCAGCCAAGCCGCTGACCAGTTGCATGCTCGCCGGCCCTCGGCGGGACATCCTGGTAGTGACCAACGGAGACCGAATCGAGTGGCGGCGGCTTCGGATCGGTGCTGACTGAGGTGACAGTGGTGGTGTGGTGGGCCGTTCACCCCGCTGCTAGGCCGCCGGCCTTGCTGCCGACTTGTAGAGGTAGGGGTTCATCGTCGGATCGTTGTACATCTTCATCTGGCGGAAGACCCGCAGCGGCCGCTGGCCGGCAACGATCTCGGCAAGCAGCCGGTCAAGGGCGGTGGTCAGGTGATCCCGCTGCTGATCGAGGATGACCATCTTGCCGGCCACCTTTTCACGGTGCTCCTGGCTGGCGTCCTCCCGCTCAAGCTGCTCCCGCATGTGAAACCGACGCAGTTCGAGAATGCTCAGCCGGTCGATCGCCGCGCCCGGGGTCTCAGTGGCGGCAGGAGCGTCGGCTGCCGCCGTTACGCCCCGGCGGGCGAGTTCCTCGATCAGCCAGTCATCGACCTTTTCGATGGCATCGTTACGAGCCTGGTTGTAGCCGTCGATCGCCCGCTTGACCGCAGCGATCTTGGTGTCGGTGACGTCGGGAGACCGGGCGATGTCTTCCTCGTGCCAGAGCAGGAAGTTGAACCGGTGCAGGTCGCAGATCCTGCCCGCCAGATCGGTCTGGCTGTGAGCCGGCTCAACCACGTGCCAGTCGGCGACCAGGGTGGCCAGCAGGGTATCGGTGGCAACGCCAATCGTGGGAAGCGTGAGCGTTGGGACTGTTGTCGTTGTGGTTGGCATCCAAAAAACTCCAGGGGTCGAAAAGGGAAATGGGTGAAAGGCGAGTGATTTCGGTTTAGGCGGCTCGTTTGAGTACCAGGCAGAGGTTTGCTCCGCCGAAGCCGAAAGAGTTACTGGCTGCAACCTCGACCCGGGCGCGGACTGCCGTGTGCGGCACATGGGCCAGCCGGCAGGCCTCATCCGGTTCATCGAGATTGATGGTGGGCGGCAGGAAGCCCCCGTCGATCGCGGCCAGGCAGGCCAAGGCCTCAAAGGCCGACGCGGCACTGATCAGATGGCCCGACATACTTTTGGTGGAACTGACTGGAACCCGATCGGCAGCCGGGCCGAGCGCCGCGCGGATCGCGGCCGCCTCGGCTGCATCGCCCACCGGCGTGCCGGCGGCATGGGCATTGATGTAATCGACTGCCTCGGCGGCCACGTTTGCATCAGCCAGAGCGGCGGCAATCGCCCGGGCCGCCTCGGTCGGATCGCTGCAGGGTGTCACCATGTGGCTGGCGTCCCCTGACATGCCCACGCCGGCAAGCTCGCCGTAGCAGCGGGCCCCCCGGCGGTCGGCATCGGCCCGGCGTTCCAGGAAAAAAAAGACCCCTCCCTCGCCCATGACGAAGCCGTCGCGTTCACGATCGAACGGGCGGGATGCCCGCGCTGGTTCGTCATCCCGCCGGGACAGCGCCCGCAGGTTGTGGAAGGCAGCGAGAGCCGTCGGGCTGAGCACATCGCAGCCACCGACCAGACAGGCATCGACCCACCCGGCGGCCAGCCAGGACCGGGCCAGCCCGAGGGCAAACCCACTGGAGGCACAGGCTGCAGCAACAGTCGTGGTTGGGCCGGTGATCCCAAGCGTCATCGCCAGCCGTTGCACCACCGTTGGCCGGTTGGTAGCCGCAAAGACATCTCGACCACCATCGAGATAGTCGCGTTCCCAATCCTTCAGCTGTTCGGCACCGCTGCCGGTGATGACCCCAATGCGGTTCGGCCGCGGTGCCTGCGGTGAGCCAGGCTTGAGGCCGGCGTCGTGGACCGCCCAGGCAGCTGGGCCGAGGGCCAGCTGTTCCAGCCGGCTGCGGCGGCTGAATTCACCTGGTGGAAGACTGACGCTACTCGCGGGCGGAGAAGGGATGTCGGCAACGACGGCTGCCGGATGTTCCTGGGGTCGGCCGAAGGTGCCGGCATCGAAGCGGCCCACCCCCGAGCGGCCGGCGGCAAGGGCATCGGCTATGGTTCCGAAGGAGTTGCCCAGCGGTGTGGCGGCTCCGATGCCAGTGATGGCGATTGCGGGATTCGGTTCGGCCATCAGGCTGCCTCCTGTGCGATCGCCTGGGGGCCAACCCCAAAACCGATCTCACCCGGCAGCAACGCAGCCGTCAGCCCGTGGCCACAGCCGATGGTGGTGGCCCGGCCCTGGGTCAGCCGTTCGCAAAACTCCCAGAGTGGAAGGTCTTTGCTGGGCTCAGCGGTTGGGTACGGCCCGCTGCGCGGATCGATCCGGAGGACCGCGGATGCTGGTAGCGGCGTGCCACCGGCCAGAGGCTGCAGGCAAAGGGCCAGGCCCCGGCAGGTTGGATCATTGGTTGGGGTCGCTTCGTCGTCGAGGGTCGGTGTTCGATCCCAGCCGGTGATCACCAGCCAGATGGCCGCTGCTGGCCGGGAGCTGGCAAACGACATTGCCAGGGTACTAGCGGCCAGCATGCCCTCGGCGAGGGCATGCTGGCCGCCACCGACGCCGATTGTGGGGCCGTGCATGCCGAGCCCGACGCTCACCGCTGAGGCCGGCGAGTGAAGCGAGCACTGGGGCACGACGTGGGGTGTCACTCCGATCGGCCCCTGCTGCTTGAGGGCAACCATCGTCCGTGCGGCGGTCGGCTGTCCTGCCCGGTAGCTGGCTGCGACCACTGCATTGTGCGTCAGGTCGCCGGCATCGATGGCGGCCTTCGCAAGTGTCTGAAGCACTGCTTGCATCCCAGCCACGGTCTGTTCGTCGGCATGCCGCAGGAATCGCGGAGGGAGGGTCGGCCCGCCGGTCGGGCTCGGCTGTCTTGCCAGGTCGGCAACCTCGGACCGACGCACCGTGACGACCTGCCCGCCTTTGATCAGGCAGGTACCGGGAGGGGCGGTGTTCTCCTGGGCATCGTGTGACATGCCGATAGTCAGAGGGGAGGACAGCGGAGCCGATCGTGGTGGTGCGGCTGCCGCGGGACGGTCAACTGGCTGAGGAATGCTGGTCAAAAAGTCGCTCCAGCTGTTTTTCAAAGACAGCTAGGCGGCCTTTTTGGCGGCTTCCTTGGCAGTCAGTTTTTCTTCAAGGGTGTCGAGCATCTGGCCGACGGTCTTGATCCGGTCGAGCAGTTCAGTCTCGATCTGGATGCCGAAGTGGCTCTCGATGTGGAGGATGAGTCCGGCCATATCGAGTGAATCGAGGCCGAGGCCTTCGGCCAGCGTGGTCGATTCTTCGAGCGATTCGTAGGTTTCGCCGGTTTCCTTCTCGAGCAGTTCGAGCACGACGGCCGACAACTGGGTGCGATCCATGGTGGAGCGGCTCCTCAGGGTGTGGGAACACTCTGCCGGTGGCTGTGGGGGCACCGCAGCCGCCGACGGGTGAGGAACGGTAGCGAAATGCCGAGCTGGGGCGAAGACCAAAAACAGGGTGGTTTTCGCGGGTGAATCGCGTTCATTAACACCCCACGGTCACCCGGCGACAGGAAGCCGCCAATGAGCACCAGCGGACGGAGGCCCGCCGATGAAAGGCCGATAGGATGGCGGGGCTTTCCGTGAAGCATCCGCTTGGGGGTGCCCCTGCCCACTCGCTGGACGTTCACGTCGGCCCTCCTGGCCTCCGTTCACTACCCGTCCGCTGCGCTTCGCCCTCCGGGCTGCGCTTGCTTCCGGAGCTCGCTCGTGGGCACGGGCACCCCCGAGCTCGTCGTGGGTTCAGTTTGGAAGCCGGGAGCGGAAGCGACCGGACCGGCAGCACGTTCGACGTCGCCCCCCATCGCCCGACCCCACTGCCAGCCGGCGGCAGGACGCCCGGTCTTTCCGTGAAGCGAGCCCCAGCCCCAGCCGGCGACAGGATGTCGCCTATGAGCACCAGCAGAACGTCACAAACCTTGGCTTTGTGGCGTTCTGCCCCAGGAAAGCCGGGCAGGACGCCCGGTCTTTCCGTAAAGCTAGTAATTCGGCGTCGGTGCCCGGAAGTC
>Ga0209986_10004121_pt1 | contig 12440 bp, 11 predicted proteins | sample BlataG_FD_183168 | JGI IMG/M metagenome (GOLD analysis project Ga0209986, IMG submission 183168) | Deep subsurface microbial communities from Black Sea to uncover new lineages of life (NeLLi) - Black_00105 metaG (SPAdes) (version 2) | ecosystem: Environmental > Aquatic > Marine > Oceanic >...
ATTAATGTTGGAAAGGAGACCCTAATGTTATTAGATCCTGTGCTGGGTTTATTCTCGAATGATTTGGCAATCGATCTTGGTACGGCTAATACCCTGGTTTATATTAAGGGCAAGGGGATAGTTTTGAACGAGCCTTCGGTGGTGGCGGTGAGAAGGAGGGATCAGGGAAGAAGCAAGATATTGGCAATAGGTAAAGAGGCCAAGACAATGCTGGGACGAACGCCAGAGGATATTGTGGTAACCAGGCCTATGGCGGATGGGGTTATTGCTGATTTTGATATTACCGAGACCATGCTCAGATATTTTATTAGAAAGGTTCATAACCGACGATCCCTGGTGAGACCACGGATCATTATATCCGTTCCATCGGGCGTAACCCAGGTTGAAAAGAGAGCGGTCCGGGAATCAGCAGAATCTGCTGGGGCCAGGGAGGTGTTTTTGATCGAGGAACCAATGGCAGCTGCAATAGGTGCAGACTTACCTATAACTAAACCAACGAGCAATATAGTAGTTGATGTAGGGGCAGGGACCACAGAAGTCGCCGTTATTTCCATGGCAGGCACTGTGTATTCGCGTTCAGTAAGGGTAGGTGGCGATAAGATGGACGAGGCTATTTTGCAGCACATAAAGAGGAAATATAATCTTTTGATTGGTCTTCAAACAGCAGAACTCATCAAGATTACTGTTGGAAACGCCTACCCAACAGATGAACCGGAGTGTATCGAGGTTAAGGGCAGGGATCTTGTTACCGGTATACCAAAGATACTCACCATAGATTCAGAGGAGGTGAGAAAGGCGATATCTGAGCAGGTGGGTACCATTATTGAAACAGTGAGGATTGTCTTGGAGCAGACCCCACCTGAGCTATCTGCTGATGTGGTAGACAAAGGTATTGTGTTAACGGGGGGCGGGGCCCTGCTAAAAAATCTCGATGTCCTGCTGCGAGAGGAGACACGCCTGCCGATAACCATTACGGACGATCCGATTACCACCGTGGTTTTAGGGGCTGGAAAGGTATTAGATAATCTGTCACTCTTAAAAGAGATTACGGTAACGTAATCGAAACGTTTAGGTTCACACTCATTGACCATTTTTTTCGAGCACAAACCAAAATGGGCCTATTATATCTTTATTCTATTGTCCCTCATCTTGCTCTCTCTCAGTATTGGCAAGGGGCAAGCATGGAATCCGGCAGAGAAGATCGCGGTCCAGATAACTGCCCCGTTTCAGAAATTCTTTATGGGAACGATAACTATAGCAAGGGATATCTGGAGCAGTTATTTTTCCTTAGTCGAAACCCACCAAGAGAATGCTCTTCTAAGAAAGCGGATAGACCTTCTCAAGCTCGAAAATAGCAGGTATCAAGAGGTATTGTTAGCTAATCAGCGCCTGCACACACTCCTCAACTTTCAACAGAACACCGATGAACCGCTATTACCCGCACGGGTGATCGGGTGGGATTCGAGCGGATTGTTTAAATCTATAACCATAGACAAAGGGGAACATGATGGTCTAATGATCAATATGCCGGTGGTTAATGCGGAAGGAGTTGTCGGGCGAGTTGTTTCTGTCTGCCCTGATTATTCCCAGGTATTGTTGATTACAGACCAAAACAGTGCTGTTGATGGGTTGGTTCAGAGATCGCGAGGCAGAGGCACGTTACGAGGAAGAGGGTCGAGCGAATGTTATTTTGATTATGTAATAAAAACGTGTGAGATAGAAGCTGGTGACACTATTGTGACCTCTGGAATGGGGGGCGTTTTCCCTAAAGGGCTTTATCTTGGTGCGGTTACGAAGATCAAGGATGCCCGTAGCAAACTTTTCAAGGATGTTCGGGTAGTCCCAGCCGTAGATTTTTCTACACTGGAAGAGGTTCTCATAGTTTTTCGATCAGGTTCTGTTCCCCTTAAGAAGCCCTGAGATTCAACAAAACACCTACAATTATATCAAGATATTGGAGTGGAAACTAGAGACTATTTAAAGCTCCGGAGAGGAAGGCATATAATTTTTTATTCTCTTATCTGGTTAGCATGTGGTGTTTTTGTCCTTCTCCGGGGAAGCATTACCCATCTCGTCAGGATTGAATGGCTTGATATCGATTTCATTCCTGTTTTTTTGATATATCTCATTGCCAAGGATCAAGGGTTTAAGGCTCTTTGCCTTGGCTTTCTTATGGGGCTGTTGGCAGACATATCTTCTTCATGTCCGCTGGGTTTGTTTGCTTTCACCTATTCTGCTATTATCCTCGGAATGAATAACTGTCGACAGTTTTTGGACTTTACCAACGTCAAAACAGCAGTTTTATTGGTGGCCGTTTTTCTTGTGGCCAGGTGGTGCCTCGTTCTGGTTGCAATGAGCGTTTTTCCTTTGGGGCAATCACTTCCTTCGATTCGCTTTATGCCGGTGGCTGTTTCTGTTCTCATAACGAGCCTCATTACCCCACTAATATTATATGTTCTAGACCTGGCACGAGGAAGAGAAGATCGAGACTATGCCTAGAAGGCTCGCTTCGTATTGTTACTTTTTGGTGGCTCATCATGGTTTGGCGTTCAGATTTTGATCCGGTAGAAACCGAGATATATCAGAAACGCCTGACAAAGGTAACCTTTCTGGTGTTGCTCGTGTTTGGGGTTTTGTTTGTACGTTTGTGGTTCTTGCAGATCATACACGGTGCCTCATATAGGACGGAATCAGAGAACAATAGAATTTATTTGCGGGATGTTATACCCTTTAGAGGTTTGATTTTCGACAGGAATGGGCACCTGTTGGTGGACAACAGACCCTCATTTATCCTTGGCGTGATACCAGAGAATATAAGCAACGTTGATGGTTTGCTAACAGATCTATGCAGGTTCGTGGAGATTGACCGTGTAGCTGCAAAAACAAAGATACAGGATGCCCTACAGGGGAATCCCTTTAAATGTGTTTACCTGAAAAAGGGTCTTACGAGGAATGAGCTGGCCAGAATTGAGGCTCATATTCTGAACATGCCTGGTGTAACCATCGAGGTGAAGCCCCAAAGGCACTGCATTTACGGGACGCTCGCTGCCCATCTCATTGGTTATCTTGGGGAAATCGATAGAGAGCAACTCGGCAGGAAGGAATATAACAAGAACAAGCTCGGCGATTTTGTTGGAAAATGTGGGATAGAGAAAAAATGGCACAGGTATCTGAATGGTACGAGGGGCGGACAACAGGTTGAGGTCAATGCCTCTGGCCGAATACTGAAAGTGCTCTACCAAAAGGAGGCAGAGCCAGGAGCCAATGTTTATTTGACGATAGACAAGGGTCTTCAGATGTTGGCAGAAAACTCCCTGTCCAACAAAGTTGGTGCTATTGTTGCCATGAATCCACGGAGCGGCGAGATACTCGCTATGGCAAGCAGTCCGACATGTGACCCTAATGACTTTGCTAAAGGGATGGGCAAGAGAGCATGGGAACGTCTCGTTTCCAATATCTACTTTCCTTTGCAGAATCGGGTAATATCAGGCCAGTATCCGCCAGGCTCAATTTTCAAGATGGTTGTAGCCCTGGCAGGATTAGAGGAAGGGGTAATTGATCCCTATGAAAAGATATTCTGTGGGGGAAGCTATACGTTTCAAGGAAGGGAATATCGCGATTGGAAAGAGGGAGGGCACGGGTTTGTTGATTTGCACAGGGCCTTAGTGGAATCATGCGATGTCTACTTCTATAAAATGGGCCAGAAGATAGGTATTGACACCATTGCAAAATATGCCAAGAGGCTTGGCCTTGGCTGTAACACGGGCATTCAAATAGGAGATGAAAAACCAGGGCTTATTCCAGATAAGGCATGGAAGTTGAAACGGTGGCATGTTCCGTGGCAGGATGGAGAGACACTGTCTGTGGCCGTAGGACAGAGCTTTGCCCTCATAACACCGATTCAGCTTGTAAGATTTGTTTCAGCGCTTTTCAATGGCGGCATTCTTTTTGTGCCCCGCGTAACCAAGCGGGTAGAAGGAGACGGTAACAAGAGAATCTTTGAGTTTAAGCCTGACATATCAGGCTATTGGGATCTCAATGAGGAGAATATGGAATTGGTCAAAAAGGCCCTGTTCGGTGTCGTGAATGAGCCTCGTGGGACAGGAAGGAGGGCACGGTTGCCCCGCATTGGCGTAGCCGGTAAGACAGGAACTGCCCAAGTCATTGCCTTACCAAAGGATAGGGAATCGGTGGAAGAAGAAGATATTCCCTATAAGTTTAGGGATCATGCATGGTTTGTGGCTATTGCTCCGGCTGAGAACCCGACAATAGCAGTGGCCATTCTTGTGGAGCACAGCGGTCACGGTGGGGCTGTAGCAGCTCCAATCGCGAAAAACATACTCGCGGGTTACCTTAAGCGGTGAGGCTCTGAGGCTTTGCCCCAATTGGAATATTAGAGCAATCCCGCCGGATACAGGCGGGACCGGCACCCCATTCGTTGATGCTATACCAGTGGTGATAAAAGGGATTCTTGGAAGGGAGTGGCGTAAAAGGATTAGTCAAGGAAGATGATCGATCGCCGATTGATAGATAACTTTGATTGGATACTGTTAGCTGTATTGATAGTCATAGGGCTGCTGGGTGTCTTTAATCTGTACAGTGCCACCTATTCAGTTCGGTCGCTGGGCGGAGGCCAGATTGTTGTAAAGCAGATCTGTTGGTACGCTGTTGGATTTTTGATTCTTCTGTTGATGACAACCTTTGACTATCATCTTTTGAGCCGGCTTGCCTATCCATTGTTTTTTGTCTCCCTGATTTTTCTGGCAGCTGTACCGGTGATAGGCACGGTTGCCCACGGTTCTCAACGCTGGCTGTGCTTTGGTTATTTCTATGTCCAGCCCTCGGAGATGGTTAAGGTATCTCTCATTGTGGTTCTTGCCAAATATTTTTCTGAGACAGAAAGAACGGGAAACTACCGGTTGAGAGATCTCCTGAGGCCGCTTATCTTGACTGCCATACCGTTCATAATGATAGTCTATGAACCTGATTTGGGAACCGCTTTGATGCTGGTCATAATATCGTTCTCGATTATTATGTTTGCTAATACAAACTGGAATTCAATACTGATTTTTCTGTCCGCTGCTGTTGTTTCGGCACCCTTCTTCTGGATCAGCCTCCAGGGATATCAGAAAAAACGGATAATAGCGTTCTTGAGACCCGATCTGGATCCATTGGGTGCCGCCTATCATGTTACCCAGTCGAAGATTGCGATAGGCTCAGGGCTCTTTTGGGGGAAAGGTTTTCTTAAAGGGACCCAGACACGATTACATTTTCTGCCCCAACAGCATACCGATTTTTCCTTTTCCGTGTTGGCAGAGGAGTGGGGGTTTTTAGGCTCGGCTGTCATCTTGTTCCTCTATCTATTTTTGATACTGTGGTGCCTCAATATAGCCAGAAACAGCAAAGACAAGTTTGGCACCCTTGTTGTTATAGGGGTTTGCGCATTGCTTCTCTGGCACCTTACGATAAATGTCAGCATGGTAACCGGACTGCTGCCCGTCGTAGGAATACCGTTGGTCTTGTTTAGCTACGGTGGATCGTCTCTCATTTCCACTATGGCCGCCATGGGCTTGGTAATGAATGTGAGCATGAGGAGGTTTATGTTTCAAGAATGACCATGAGCAAAGGCATTCTCCTGGCGAGCACGGTCGCATGGAAGCCAAAACAGGTCACGGTCACGGCTTAGTGAAATCTAACCTATTGATTTTTAAGCTTCTTGCAGGGTATGGGCTTTGACGTTACCCTGAGGTCAAAGTGTTTTTTCTTGCAATCAACAGAAAGATTGTGGTATTAAGCCGCTGAAAAATCCTAACGTGGGAGTAGGAAGTGATGAAAACATCCAAGGAAGAAATTAATGCCTTTCTCGGCAAGGACACAGAGTTTGAGGGTAAATTCTCCTTTACGGGTGCTGTGAGAATAGACGGAAAATTCTCTGGCGAAATTGAATCCAGCGGAACCTTGATAGTAGGGGAAAGCGCAACGATTACAGCCCAAATACATGTTGCTGATATGATAATAAGCGGAGAAGTCCGTGGCGATATATTCGCTGAAAATAAGATCGAGATCAATGTCTCCGGCAAACTCTTTGGCAACATCCAAACCCCAAAGCTCGTCATTGAAGAAGGGGTTATCTTTGAGGGAAACTGCAGAATGAAAGACCTGGGCAAAGCAACAAAGAAAGATCTTGGCCCATCTCCTAGAGAGACTGAAAACCTTTCCATTTTAAAATAGCCAGCATACCCCCGTTACAGCACTAAAGAAAAATTGTGGTCAGTAATAGAGGTTTAGAATGATCTTAGAATCCTTGCAAAAGATAAAGCAGGCAGAAACCGAGGCAAAAAAGAAGACACAAGAGGCTGTAGAAGACACAAAATGGCTTATTGAGAGCGCCAAAAAAGAGTCAGAGAAACTCTTAGCGGAGAAGATGAGAGAGGCGCAAGGGCAGGCAGAAAAGATGAGAGAGGATGCGGGAGATACGGCAAAGAAAGAATGCCAGCGTCTTGCAGATGAATGGAAAAAGGAAACCGAGGAACTCAGAAAAGAAGGCCAACGGAACATGGAAAAGGCCAAGGACTTTATCTTACGTTCTCTGTTAGGTTGATGTTATGTTACGACCAACGCGGATGAAAAAACTGCAAATACTCGCACTCGAGGGATATAGGGATACCATAGTCAAGGGGCTCCAAGGGCTCGGTACTGTCCATCTTACTGATTATTCCGAAAAGCTTTCCGATCCCCGCTGGAAAGAGCTGTTACAGCCTCACCCCCTGTCTCCACATGTTCGGAAAATAGCTACACAGAATATCGCGCTGAATCGTTTGCTCGATCTTTTTGAACGCTATGATCCCGAGGCAAGAGAGGGTTTTTTCAAGGCTGTTTTTGCTCCCCTACCACCAAAGAAGCTTGAAAGCAGAGGGGTCTTTGGTGCAGAGCTTATTGAGACTGTTGATGGAATTGTTGAAAAGGTCGAGGGTGAGGTGGAGAATCCTGTTAAGGATCTCGAGAAGATCGAAGAAGAGATTGCAGAACTCCGGAGGAGCAGAGGATTACTGGAACTGGTTTTGTCTTTAGAGATTGACCTAAGAGACGTTGGTGAGTCGGACTACTTATCTGTCTCTATAGGGATTGCCCCGAAGGAAGCCTTGGAAAGCATAAGAGAGAGGATAGAGGATCTAACAGACAATACCTACTATCTTGGGGCTCGCGAGACAACTGAGAACAAGCTCGTAACAGTAATAATCTGCCTCAAGGAGCATGCGTCAACCGTACTACCCAATCTTCGCCGCCTGAACTGGGAAAGGATTGAATTGGAGGGGCAAGAGGGAAAACCACAAGAGGCAATTGATTCCATTGATACCAGGTTAATGGAATTGGGCCAGGACAAGACAGAAAAGGAGCAAATTATTGTTGATGCTGCTCGGAGATGGCGAGACGAGCTTAAGAAGTACCAGGAATTTCTCATGATTGAGCGGCAGAGACAAGAAAGTCAGACTAAATTTGCAAGGATGGAGCACATTGTGGCTCTTGAAGGTTGGATCCCCCAGCACTCGGTTACCCGGGCCGTTGAAGAGATACAAGGGGTCAGCAATGGGGCATGTGTGGTAGATGTATCGGATCCCGACGACAAGGATGATGTGCCAGTTCAGTTGAAAAATCCTAAATTTTTTAAGAGCTTTGAGCTGCTAACGCGTCTGTATGGCTTGCCAAGCTATAATGGGGTCGATCCTACCCTTTTCTTAGCTCCGGGTTTCCTCTTGTTTTTTGCGATTATGTTAACCGATGCGCTGTATGGGGTAATCGCCCTTGTTTTGGGCATGTCATTGATAAGGGGAGGGGGAAGATATAATGAAGCCATCAAGGATGGCGGTATCATCCTTTCCTCTGCCGGAGTTGCCACAATCATCATAGGTGCCCTGTCTGGGGGATGGTTCGGGGGGTTTGGCCTTAGGGTACCCGTGCTAGCAGCGCTCCAGGTATTTGATCCCATGGTTCAGGTCATCGCCTTTTTGCTGATCGCACTTATCATTGGGCTTACTCACGTTAATATAGGTGTGGTGATCAATGTTGTGGACAGGCTCAAAACAGGACAGGTGTGGAAAGCCATGAGCGGAAATCTCTGGTTTTTGTTTATTCAGCCAGGGCTTTTTTTCTTTCTGACAGGCCATAAGTCACTCGGCTACATATTCATCGTTATCTCTCTCATGCTGCTCTTTGCGGGACATAAAGCCATGTCAATGTTCCAAGTAACCGGATTCATGGGGGATATTCTCTCTTATGCTAGGCTTATGGCCTTGGGGCTGTGTACGACGGGGATTGCCATGACCGTTAATGTGCTCGCTGGCATGCTCTCCGTGGTTGGTGCAATCGGGACAATTTTTGCTGTGATTATCTTTCTCTTTGGGCACCTCTTCAATTTTCTCATTAATGCCATGGGAGCCTTTGTTCACGGCTTAAGGCTGCATTACGTAGAGTTTTTTACCAAATTTTATCAGAGCGGGGGAACAGAATTCAAACCCCTTGAAATGAGATTTGACATAGTAGAGATTAAATAGGAGGGAGATTTTTATGGAATTATCATCGGGAGCAATATTGGCAATTATTGGGGCAGCCATTTCGATGGGCTTGGCTGCGATTGCCTCTGGGATCGGCGTGGGTTTGGCTGGTGTTGCAGGGGCTGGCGTTATTTCAGAGGATCCAAAGAAGTTTGGGCCTGTTTTAGTGCTCCAGGCCCTGCCGCAAACCCAAGGAATATATGGGTTCCTCGGGGCTGTGTTGATTCTCATCGGCGTTGGCGTGCTCGGGGGAGTGGTCAAGGAAATCCCCATAGGCATGGGGTATGCTGCACTGGGAGGCGGCATTGTTATTGGTCTCAGTAGTTTTACGGCAGTTGCTCAGGGAGCGATAGCTGCGAGCGGTATGGGCGCGGTTGCCAAGAGGCCTGAGACATTTGGCCAGGCGGTTGTCCTGGCAGTCATGGCAGAGACCTTTGCCATTTTTGGTCTCCTTATAGCTATCCTGATTTTTGTGGGAACCAAGATCATGGGTGGTTAAATCAAAGCTCTTCCCTGAATACCGTTTCTATATAATAGAGGAGCAATTATGTCAGAACCAGGGGTGGAGAAAATAATATCTCATGTACAGGCCGAGGCCGGAAAAGAGATATCTGAAGTACTGCTTACCGCTCAAACAGAGGCAGCAAAGATCAAGCAGGCTGCCCAGGAGAAAGCAGAGCAGGAGGTTGAGAGAATTCTCTCAAATGGTAAACGCCTTGCCTCCCTTGAAGAGCAAAGGATGTTAGCTGAGACTAAGATCGATGTACGGCGAAAGCGGATGAATGCCCGGGAAGAGGCGATCGATAGTTCATTTTCAGAGGCCAAAAAGGTTTTGGAAGCGTTAGCTGCAAAAGGAAAACAGGACCATTTTGCCTACAAGGACATCTTGTTCAACTTGATTGCGTCTGCCTCTGAAGTTGTTGCCGGCGACAAGCTCGAATTAGTCCTCAATCACAGGGACAGGAAAAGCTTCAATAAAGAAACGTTAAAAGAGGTGGGCGAGTTGGTCAAACAGAGGACCGGGAGAAGCATATCTCTGGTCTTGGCCGATGAACCCATGCAATTTCTGGGAGGTGTGGTTGTTCGGGATTTGGAGAAATCGGTGGAAATTGACAATACCCTTGAAACCAAATTGAACCGGCTTAAAGAGGACATACGGGTAGATGTGGCCAAGATCCTTTTTGGGGATAGGTTATGATTCGCGATGTCCTTTCATACCTGTACGTCAACGCAACAGTAATGGCGAAAGAGGGAAAGTTCATTTCTGCAGGGAGATGGGATGATCTGTGGGGATGCACCTCGCCTGGAGAGATCGTGTCTCTCCTGGAAGGAACAGATTATTTTCCGTATCTCTCAGAGGCAGCAGTTCATGAGGCCCAGGCATTGGAAAAGGCTATTTTGGAAGAATTCTCCGCATTGGGGCAGGAGATTTCCAAAATTATTCCGAAAGGGGCATGGCCAATACGAGAGTATCTCCTGAAAAAATGGGATGTTATCAATTTAAGGACCGCACTGCGGGGAATGCATGGAGGGATACAAAAAGAGCATCTCATGGATTCCTTTCTCGAGGGAGGCGAGTTGAATGTTACCTTTTTCAAGAGCCTCCTTGATGCAGAAGGCATGGACGATTTTGTGGCGCTGTTGACAGGAACCCCTTACCAGGTATTGGGCGAGGGTTTGGCTCAGTACCATGAGACTCACAATCTGTTTTTTTTAGAGTCTTTGCTGGATAAGGTTTTCTGGGAAGATTTATGGACAAAGGTTTTGAAGGCCAGAGGAATCAAGGAATTCAGAGAATTTGTAGAGGTCTGCGTTGAAACGCATAACATCAAGATCATTTTGAGGGCCAAGAGTGACGGTCTCCTTCGAGAAGATATTGATCCCTTTCTCATAGCTGAGTGCACAATCATCGATAAACTGCTCTCCACCTTTGATGAAGAGGACCTGCCGGGCCTTTTACCGCTCCTGGAAGACACACTATATTTTGAACCTCTTGTAGCCGCACAGCATGAGCATGAAAGAACCGGCTCTGTTGTGGCCTTTGAAGAGGTGCTCGATAGTCTGGTGCCTAAAAAGGGAGAAGAGATTAGGAAAAAAAAGCCGTTTGGCCCTGGTCCCCTCATCGGCTTTCTCGTATCAAAGGAAACAGAGATAAAGAACCTTTTGGCTATTGTGAGGAGCACAGAGGTTGATCTGAATAGAGATGAAGCCAGAGAGTCTGTAATGAGGAAGTAATGGAAATTGCCCTGATCGGAGATAGGCATACTGTTTGTGGTTTCAAGCTCGCAGGCGTTAGAAAAACATTTCGGATGGAGGCGTTGAAGAGAGAGGGTATTAGAGCCACACTGAAGGATCTATTTGACGGCACCGTTGGCATAATACTGGTTACTGAAAAGACAGCCGTGGAAATAAGGGATGTTCTGGATGAGGTGAATAGATTTAGGACGGGTATTATGCCTATCATTTTGGAAATCCCGGATAGTGGTGGACCCTTGATCAGCAAGGTCGACCCGATGCGAGAGATCATTAAGAGAACGGTTGGGTTTGAAATAGCATAATGAGGTAGTTATGAGTAATCAGAAGACAGGAAGAATCAAGAGCATTGCTGGCCCACTTGTAGTCGCCAAAGACATGAGGGGTTGTGAGATGTATGAGGTTGTGAGGGTGGGTCAGGAAGGTTTGATGGGAGAAACCATAAAGTTGATCGGAGATTTAGCCTATGTGCAAGTTTACGAGGATACTACTGGGCTTAAACCAGGTGAAGAGGTTGTAAGAACCGGTGCCCCGCTTTCAGTTGAGCTTGGTCCAGGAATAATCACTAATTTCTATGATGGAATACAGCGGCCTTTGCTTGAAATCAAGAACCAGGCAGGGGACTATATAACCCGAGGGATTAATCTTCCCGGCTTGGATCCCGATAAGAAATGGGACTTCACCGCAACGGTTAAAAAGGGTGATGAGCTTGTAGGGGGTGACTATCTTGGGGAGGTTCAGGAGTCAAAGGTTATCAAGCATAGGATAATGGTGCCGCCAGGGATACAGGGGAAGGTGGTCGAGATAAAAAGCGGGAGCTTCACTGTCAATGAGGTCATAGCTATCCTTGAGAGTGGAGGAAGGAAAATTGAACTCACCATGAAACAGAAGTGGCCGGTGAGGATCGGGAGACCTTTAAAGAAGAAGCTTGACCCAGAGGTACCCCTGCTCACGGGCCAGAGGATTTATGATACATTCTTCCCTATAGCCAAAGGGGGGACAGCTGCAATTCCGGGGGGCTTTGGTACTGGTAAAACAGTGAGCCAACATCAATTGGCAAAATGGGCTGATTCGCAGATTGTCGTGTATGTGGGCTGTGGAGAAAGAGGGAATGAGATGACAGAGGTTTTGATAACCTTTCCCAAACTGGACGATCCAAGCACCGGGGAGAAACTCATGGAGCGGTCCACCTTGATTGCCAATACCTCCAATATGCCGGTTGCAGCCCGGGAGGCCTCTATTTATACAGGGGTTACCATTGCCGAGTACTATAGGGACATGGGGTATGATGTGGCCTTGATGGCGGACTCATCATCACGATGGGCTGAGGCATTGAGGGAGATCTCAGGTAGGCTTGAGGAGATGCCCGGCGAAGAGGGGTTTCCGGCCTATTTGGGCACCAGGCTCGCTGACTTCTACGAGAGGGCAGGCAGAGTAGTTACCCTGGGAAGCAAAGAGCGGTTTGGATCGGTATCGATCATTGGGGCTGTGTCTCCGCCAGGAGGTGATTTCTCTGAACCGGTTGCCCAGAATACCTTGAGGGTGGTAAGCGCCTTTTGGGCATTAGACACAAACTTGGCAGACCGGAGACATTTTCCTGCCATCAATTGGTTAACCAGCTATTCGCTCTATTTG
>Ga0209986_10004122_pt1 | contig 12437 bp, 17 predicted proteins | sample BlataG_FD_183168 | JGI IMG/M metagenome (GOLD analysis project Ga0209986, IMG submission 183168) | Deep subsurface microbial communities from Black Sea to uncover new lineages of life (NeLLi) - Black_00105 metaG (SPAdes) (version 2) | ecosystem: Environmental > Aquatic > Marine > Oceanic >...
TGATCCTTCACAGCAGGAAGAGATTAAAACAGAAACAGAAAACCGACTACTTGATTTTTGGAAAGTTCAGTTAAACAAGGAAAAAGTTAAAGGAAAAACATCAAAAATGCTTGAGGTTGTCCTGGAAGAAAAGAGGAGAGAAATAATAAAAGAGTGGATTGATTCCGGAAGGATTAAATATATAAATAGTAATGTACGCAGTGATAAGGAAGTTATCTTTTATCCGGAAGGAGAGGAATAACCAGGGGGTTTTAAGATGAATAAAATTTTAAATATATTATTAATAGGGTTAATTATAATAGTAATTGTAGGTTTAATTTACTTGGCTATCCCAAAGTATCAGGTTGAGATGATCAGGTTAGATGATAAAACCGTTATGATAAGCAAAATAAATACTTTGACCGGAAAAACCGAAACGTATTATAAGGGAGGCAAAAAAGCAAAAGAGATTTATGAATATATTGAGGGGAAAGGGTATTATAATAAAAATTAAAAGGGGTATCTATGGCAACGTATTTGTCAATTTTTATTTTTGAAATGTTAGTCGCACTTATTTTATGGTTTTTTCTAATAAAAATATTCAAAAATAAGTTTTACTCAATAGCTATAATTATTTGTATAATTTCATTGATCGTAGGCTATATTTTTACTTACAGGATGATTGGTTATAACGTTACGCTCAATTATTTAACAGATATAAACAGAATAAAAATTAGCGAAACGGGCAAAGGCATCACAGTGGAAGAAGAAAATAATTATAAAAAAAATTTATTTAGTGACGAAAAATATAAAAATATGCTTTTCTCCCATTCATTAAAAGTAATGTCCGCTCCAAGCATTTTGTCAATCATCATTATATTTAGTATAGCAATAAAATCTCAGAAAAAGCAATTAAAATCATGTTGATTTATTTTGTATGGAACAAATAGACACATCCCATTTTCTTAGACAATTAATATTTTTCCTTTAAATTAAACAAATAGAGAAGGTGCCCAGGGTAATGTTTCGGTAACTTTTTTAATAGAAAACCTATAGGGTCTGAGAAATTTATTAACCAGATGGTGCCTATAACTTGTTCGTTATTACAAAAACAGGATTTAGAGGCGTTTTTAGATGGTAAGGATCAATAAGGATTAGATAATTAAAAATCTTTCGAAAAAGAGGGTTTTAAATTATGAAAAGGAAATATTTTTTAGTAGTTTTATTTTTGGTGTTAGCTATATTTTTATCAGGGTGTAGCGGGATAATAACTCCAAACCCCAATGAAGTAGGTGGAGATTTCTATATATGTGAAAATCTACTTAAAGGGTATTACACTGCTCTTAGTAATCGAAGTTATACACAGGCGCTTTCTTATTGTAAACCTGGTGGCGTTATGTATAAATTTGCTAATAGTATGTGGGATTTAGCATTGGAGTATCCTGAGTTTTATCATACTTACCAAATTTTAAATGTTTATAATTTTTCTCATCCAACATCATATTATGTTACTGCTTATTATGATTTTTCTTCTACACAGCATGATATATACGGTGGAACATACAATACCAAGTATTATTACGGTTTTGCAGCTCCGTTTGAAAAAATAAATGGAGAATGGAAATTGTCCTGAAGGCCAAAAATTGGTATGTTAAAAAACAGGACTTAGAGGCCTTCCTGGAAGGTAACAAGGCAAAAAAGAAGGTTAACTAACAGTAAGAAACGCTGTAGGAGTAAAAGTTAGAGGTATTTTGGACTATTCTGAGTGAGTTATTATGGTATTATATAGGGGGTTAAAATAAAAGATGAACACGCTTTATTACGGAGATAACCTGGATATTTTAAAGAACCATATCAAAGAAGAAACTGTTGACTTGATATATCTGGACCCACCTTTCCAAAGTGGTAAGAATTACAATATTATTTTCCAACCGAAGACAGGAGAAATAAAAGGAGCGACTTCTCAAATAAAGACCTTTGAGGATACCTGGAGATGGGGAGAAGAAGCAGAACGGGAATATACAGAACTTATTACCGGAACACTTACCACAGAACCACCCAGCCAAAAACTGATAGACCTAATGAAAGCAATGAGGGGATATTTAACCGAATGCCCTTTACTTGCTTATTTATGTATGATGGCACCTCGTCTGATGGAAATGAGGAGAGTATTAAAATATACTGGGAGCATTTATTTACATTGTGACCCGACAGCAAGTCATTATTTAAAGCTTTTAATGGATGCAGTATTTGGAGCAGAGAATTTTTTAAGGGAAATAATTTGGTCAATGGAGACCTCTGCGGGATATAAATCTCAAGTCAATCTTTGGGTTAGAGGACACGACACCATCCTTATGTATAAAAAACAAAAAGCTTATATTTTTAATAAACAATTCTATCTTTTAAGCGATAGAACCGTTAGACGATATGACAAGGTTGATAAAGAAGGAAGGAGATATAAAATTTATTATGAAACCGGTAAAGAGCCGAGAATTGTCTATTTGGATAAATCCAAGGGGAGACCTTTGGCCGATGTTTGGACTGACATAATTAGTTTTCAGACTGTTAACAGAGGGGATGAATATATTGGTTACCCTACCCAAAAACCAGAAACTCTCCTAGAGCGTATTATTAAAGCCAGCAGCAACGAAGGGGATATGGTTTGCGACCCTTTCTGCGGATGTGGAACCACCATAGCAGTAGCAGAGAGATTAAGAAGGAAATGGATCGGGATTGACGTAACTTACCTTGCTATAGATGTTATTAAAAAAAGACTGGAAAAAAACTATATAAAAGAGAATGAGCATTTTAAAGTTTTCGGAGAACCTAAAGATGTTTATTCAGCCGGGAAATTAGCAGAGCAAAAACCCTTTGAGTTTGAGGTATGGGCAGTTAGCCTGGTGAATGCAACCCCTACCACCAAAACAGGAGATAAAGGAGTGGATGGGGTTATAAATTTTATCGACAATACCAAAAAAGAGAAAATAGGGAGAGGGATCATATCTGTTAAAGGGGGACACAGTATAAACCCGGGAATGGTAAGAGACCTAAAAGGAACAATGCAGAGCCAAAATGCAGATTTTGGTATTCTTATTACCTTGAAAGAGCCTACCCGGGGGATGATAGAGGAAGCAGTCAAAGAAGGAAGTTTCGATTACTGTTACCACGAAGGCACCATCCACAAGAAAATACCTAGAATACAAATATTGACCGTAAAGAATTTATTTACAAACCCAATCCCAATTACGTTGCCCCCAACTATTATTGAACCTTACAGAAAGCCTGATATTAAGAAAGATAATGGACAGCAGACGTTGTTAATGTAAAAAAGGCAAAGTTTTAACCTCACAAACTATAATAAAGAAGAAAAGAGAAGAGAAATAATAAAAGAGTGGATTAAAGAGGGAAAGACAAAAAGGTAAAAAAATAAAGATTGATTAAAAACCTGGGGAAGATTAACAACCTAACAATAATTTAACATATTATTTAGTATTACAATTATGGCACATATATGATAGAATATACAAAAAGAGAAAAAGTAAAAAAATAGTTGCCAATGTAACCTATTACAATAAGAAGGATTATAACATGGCAGAAAATGAAACAATGCCCATCATAAAACGCATTATAATCGAACAAAACCAAGGCCCAAAAACCCGAAAAAACATTTTTATTGAGTTAGAAAAAATATTAAAGATGCCCATTATTTCTTACTTTACTAGTTTTCGTTTTCCTGTTATGATTGAAGATGCCGATGCAGATATATTAGAAGGTATTTTACAAAAAACAGATTTATCTAATGGGTTAGCTGTAGTTGTAAGTTCTCCTGGTGGTTTTGGAATAACCGCTGAACGAATAATAAATATTTTCCGTAATTATAGTGGGACAGGTGAATATTGGGCTATAGTCCCAAGTAAAGCGAAATCGGCTGCTACGATGATTTGTTTTGGCGCAAGTAAGATTATTATGGGCGGAACATCAGAATTGGGACCCATTGATCCGCAAATTGCTGTTTCTGAAAAGGGCATTACAAAGAGATTCTCATTATGTAACCTTGTCGATAGTTACGATGACTTATTTCAAAGGGCCGTAAAGGAAAAGAATAATTTACAGCCATATCTACAACAATTAGCAAATTATGATGAAAGAGAGATAAAAGAGTTTAGAACGGCCATCTCTCTATCGGAAGATATTGCAACAAGAACTCTTAGCTCTGGCATGATGAAAGGAATGTCTGAAAAAGAGATAAAGCAAAAAATAGAAGTTTTTCTGACACCCCAAAAAACAAAATCTCATGGGAGACCTATTTATGTAAAAGAAGCGATATCTTGCGGTTTAAAGATAGATCTAATAGACAAAAAAGAAAAACTTTACGAGCTTTTTTGTGAATTGTATACAAGAACCAATAACTTTGTATCAACAAAGGCCTCGAAGTGTATTGAAAATTCTCAGTATTCATTTGCTACCCCGGCCCCCAAGTAAAAAACAGGAGATAAAAAATGAAAAAAACAATTAAACCAAACGAAAGACGGACAAAAGAGAAAGAAGATCGTTTTCTTTATGCAAAAGAAAGTTTTCAGAAAATGCAAAAAGAGATCGAACCATTCATAAAGCGAAAACCCCTTAAGCAGCATTCAACCACCGGAAAATGGCATGAAACAGCAAATCTATATTTCATATAAAATTTACTGCACACCCTTTAAAAAATATTTTACAATCGTAAGTTATTAAGGGGTACAATGCTATTTAGACCTATAGCCAGATTTAAAAAGTAGGAAATGCTTTTAAATCTGGTTTTTATTTTATTAAAGGGAAGAGAAGGATAAATGGTAATATGATAAGCGAATGTGCGGAAGGGAAGGTTATTGTTTTTATTGATGTTGCTAATCTTGAAAGTTCATTAAAAGACCTGAGCTGGCGCATGGATTATCAAAAATTTTATGATTATTTTAGTAAGAATACTAATTTATACGCAATACGATTTTATTGTGTCCGTTTTGATAACGCAGAGCAAGGGAATTTTTTTACTGCATTAAAGAAAATGGGTTTTAAGCTAGTCACAAAAAAAATGAAAATCATAAGAGATGGCAATACTACTATAAGAAAAGCAAATTTTGATGTTGAAATAACTTATGATGCATTAGAGTTAAGGAAAAAATATGATACTTTAGTTTTGTTTTCTGGTGATTCTGATTTTGAATATTTAATAAAAAAATTAAGAGGATACAAAAAAAGTACTATTGTGGTGTCTGCAAGTTATCATATTTCAAAAGAGTTAATCTATTGTTGTAAAAAATATATAGATTTAAAGAAATTAAGAAATGAATTTGAAAGGATAACATAAAAAAAGCCCGTCTTTTTCAACGGGCGGTTGATGACAGTATAGTATAGAACTTTTTTGTTGTAAAAATATTATTTCATTTTTACCCCCTTAAAAACTATACCGCACTGAAATTATACACCATTATTATATAACTAGTCAAATTTTATGTATATATGTTTTTAACGGAAATTTAAAGCGGTGGTTTTTGAGGCCGAAGCAAGGAAAGCACGGTTAAAAGGCATCACTGATTTTTAAATATATTAAATAAAAAAATATAGTAATCAGGAGAGATTAAAATACCTTAAACTATACCAGGCTATCAGGGAGAGCCTTTTAGAAATAAGCATTACCAAAAAATGATATTAAATATATTGCTTAAAAATATTTTATAAGTTAAAATACAAAAGGGAAAGCCAACGTCAAAATTAACTTTCCCTTTTGTAAATCTTATAGCCTTCGCACACAACCTTTTTTGTAGGCTATAACCTCCTATAGTGTGATCCTTTTTCTTAGTAGTTTTATACAGGATAACACTCTTTCTATATATTAGGAGAATTTTGAACAGATGTCAATTTTATTTTAGTAGGTAAGAGAAAAAATTATAAATAAAGAAGGTGAAAATTATGATGAAAAAAATAGGCGAAATAGAGGTTACCGATCAGTCAAAATTAATTTTATCGCTCGGAGAATATAAGGACCAGGGAGAGAGAATCGATTTCCGGCTATATGTAAAATCAAAAGATGAATTTATTGCTACCCGGAAGGGTATATTCTTCAGCTCAGAATATCTACCGCATTTTATCGAGATAGTTGATAAATTAAAAGATTTATAGCTATTCCTAGCAGGTGGGTAATTCCCTCCTGCTTTACCTGGCCGGTGATTGGAAAGTTTGGTTGTCCTTTCAATCTGATCACTGGCCGGGCTTAAGGAAAGGACAACGTTAATATGAGCAACGAAAATATAAATTACAGGCTACCGTTAAAGCTAATAAATTCTTATACCTGGGCTAAATTAAGTAAGCCGGCCAGGGCAATCCTGCCCGTCTTAGGGGTGCATATGGATTTAAAAAGCAAGGCCTGTTGGCCAAAGGTTGAAACAATAGCAGAATTGGCTGGGTATACAAAACTAAAAAGTATCCGCTTCGGTATGAAAAATTTAATTAAAAATAAGTTGATAGTCAGATTTAAAGAAGGCCGGCACTATATCTATATCTTGACTGATTTAGCTCTCTGGCATCCGAAAACGAGTTATTTACCTATCTATAAAGAGGCTATGATCATAAATAGAAAATGGGCAAACTTGCTCCCTTGTGAAAAATCACTTTATCCGGTTTTTGGGAACAAGGGCAGGATAAATGATCCTGAAATTATAGATACGGGAATTCACGCTGTGGGGCATATTAATAAAATTAACAAATATATCAAATGGGCTGGGATATCCCGAAGGAGCTGGAATACTGCTTGTGCGGGTTTAGAGCATAAAGAACTGGTCATATTTTATGAGGAAGAAGATTCCTGCAGATACGAAGTTTATGTCCCGCAATATTTGGAATAAGTGGAATTTGACCTTTGAAAAAATGAGCCTTAAAAAAAGAGGAGAGTCTTATAAAGTAAATCGTGTGTAACTTTTAAATAGGCTAAATCAGGGTGGCAAAAAGGTATCACTATTAGAGCTACTTGCCTGGCAAAAAGGTATCACTATTAGGGTGGCAAAAAGGTATCACACAAGTATTAGTTCTTTCTTCTCTTTAAGTATTAGTTTTAAAGAAAGAAGAAGTATTAGGTCTTTTTCAGGAAAAAGACGTTGTGTATAACTTTTTTAAGAAAGGAAGGAAAGAGAAGAGAGAGAAGAAAATCATTAGTTAAGGGAAGGAATAAAAAATGGAATTAGATTTAGTTTTAAAAATGGATTTTTCAAGGGTCCAAAGGTTTTTTAAGAAATATAAGACTATGAATCCGGGAACAGTAGCAAATCATTTTTTAAATAAGATAAATGTTAAGATTGTAAGAAAGGAAAAAATTACTCCTGGGGAAGTATTAACGAAAATGATTGAAGATGAAAATTATAAAAAGTGGCGACCCGAACATAGAAAAATAATCAAAAAAAACTATGAAGAGGCTCTATTTGTAGCAGAATATTATATTATGTGGGCGAAAATGAGCCTTGAAGATAAGGAAAGAATCAGAGAGATACGGGGGGAAGTCCAGGAATGGTGGAATGGACTTGTTTTATTTGATCAGAAATCAATAAAAGATGCTTTTACAGATCTATCACTGTTTAATTTAAGTAAGAACTAAAAGAGAGGGTGATCTTAAAAATGGTGCCGGTAGATAATAATAATTTTGATTGGGATAAGTTTTTAGAGATGATCAATAAATTAAAAGATGTATAGCTTCCTGGCAGGGGGGTAATCGATCCTTCCTGCTTTTGCCTGGCTAGTGATTGGAAAGTTTGGTTACCCTTTCAATCTGATCACTGGCCGGGCCTGAAGAAAGGGTAACGATATATGAGTAAAAAAAATTACAATTTAGATAAAGAAAACGCCCTCAATGAATACATAGATACTTTTATCCAGAGGTTACCCAGATACACAGTAAAATTTAAGGAGAGCGATTATTGGAGAACCAAAAAAAAGTTTTTAGTAGATATACCGATAAAAGCCCACCTATCAAAAAAATATTGTATCGGGGTATTAGGGAAATGGTATCCCGAGTATTCTATTTTAGACATCGATAATGTAATTTTAGAAGAGGTAGAAAAAATTAGAGATAAGCTAGGACTTGATCCAAAAAATAGTATGTTGTGCTCAAGCGAAAGCCCTAACAGCTATCATATTATAATTAGGCCTGCTTATAACAATAAACCCCCTACAATTCGACTATTACAGGATATATTTAACCCATTTGGGAAACAAAATAATATTGAAATATACCCTCAACCTAACAGGACTATTAGACTTCCCTTCGGTTATAAACAAAATTGCCTGGATTTTGAATATATACACTTAAAAGACTGGAAGGATAAATTATATTGGTTTAAAAAATTAGATGATTTTGACTTATCAACCGTCCCCGGTCAACAGAGAGAACTTGACCTTACTTTTAAAAATCCAAAACTACCAAGTGTTTTTGAGGAAGGAAGACTTTTATTTCAATATGGATTACAATTACCAAATAGCAGAAATGATGCGCAGTTTAAGGTCTTGTATTATTTTTGGAGATTAAATGTTCCTATTAATGAGGCAATAAAACTCGTATGGTTATTAATAAAAAATAAGCATAACGGTTTTAGTAAAGACATTATAACTCGCCCCATAATTGTGAGAAAAGAAATAAATAGACAAGCAGGGAAAATATATAACACCTACGAACACGCCTATATCTATCCTGATGAGACTCATAACAGCTATAACGGTTATATCACTAAACCAGATATTAGAGATATTGTTAGAATTTGCAAAGCCAACTTACCGAGAATGAGATTTTTACATAACTTAGTTAAATACTGTTATCCCCGAAGGCACCGGAATTTTATAAATATTCATAGTGATAAATTAATTGAGTGGAGTAGTAAAAAAAGCTATCTTCAATATTCAGATGAATTAAATAAACATGAGATTATTCAAAGAGGGAACTCGTATTCAGTAGATAGATTTTCAAAGAGCATAAAGATTAATTGGAATTTTAGAGATTCAAAATATGCAATTTTAGATGATGGCAGGTCCCCAGACGCTTTTGAAGGTACAATTAGATTAAGCTATGAACCAGAAGAATTTAAAGCATTATTACAAAAGGCAGGGAGCGAAAGAACCACCGCGGTTAAATTAATTAAGAGACTTTATGAAAGTGTGAAAAAAGAGGAAACATATATAACTAATTAGTACCCTAAATTTACTCTCCTCTTGAGCTCTTAATAGCTTAGTATTTCACACGCAGTTTTTTTAAAGTGCCCTGGCCCCGTCTATCGCTTTTATTCCATAAAAATTTTTTGGCTTCATTTCAAAAAATCTCCTTTTATTTCTTCGCTTTTTCAAGCGATTTTTATATCTAGGAGAAAAGATAGTGCAAGGGCTTGCAGAATCTTTGAATATGTCAAAGTGATAGCCAGTTCTTTAATATCCAAGGGTTGATTTAGATCAGATACCGCTTATAGAATTATCGGATATATTTGGTGATTCTAAGGACTTGGAAAGAGATTTTAGCCGGTTGGCCAAAAAGTTATTAGAATGTAAAGAAAAAGAGAAATCCAGGGAAGATAAAGAATAAATATTTTAGTAAGATAAGTGTGTATTAAAAACTTTAGCACAAGGTCTTGCACGGAACAAAAGATATAATCCCAAATGTTTCCCAGCGAAACAATATTAGTATAAAATATCCTGATATGAGTATCAAAATAGATAAGATTAGGGGCACAGAGGGAAGCTGGAATAATATTAAAAAAAGAAAGCGGAATAGTTTTCCTACTCCGCTTCTTTTTATGTCCTCATAGTTTTCAGATTTTATATATATTGATGCAATTTTATGCAACCGTAAATTCGACAGTCACTTTTTTTCATCATCAATAAATATGATCCTTTTCCAGCCCCTCCTCTTTATTCCCCACTTAACGCATATCTGACGGATCCGCTCATAAGAGACATCGTACATTTCGGAAATCTCCCGGAGAGATTTAGTTTTAATCAACTCTTTTAATTCGCTTTTTTTGATTACCTTCATCTAACCACCTCGTTTTAGATTCTTTAACTGCACTACTCTATTATTAGGATAACCTAATAGATGCCAAACCGGATTCTCCGGGATCTGAGCATCGGGGATAATAGAGATCTCTGTTACCTTTCTACCAAACCGATCAAGCAACCCTTCACGCACATTAATTATAGCACCTTCAATCTCTAAATGATAAACTTTTTTGTTTATTTTTGTGATTTGCATTATTTATGCCTCCTTTTAAACGATACTCTATTAAAAGAATATTCTAAAATGTAAAAATCATTATTCTTTATTGCTTCTTTCAATTCTTCAAAACTATTAATATTTGCACTTTCTTTTAGTTCATCAGCCCATAAATGATACATAAAAGATACTTTGGTCCGGGTCCCCCTGGTCCAACTGCACCTAAATTTATAATAGTAAAATTCTTCGTTCTTATCGTCAGTAAAAATATTATCCGGCAGCACTCTTCTAATTAATTTTTTATCTTTATAATTAATGACTAAAGCCATCTTTATACCTCCATTTTATTTATAGAATATTCATTACCCATTTCAACTATTTCGTCAGTATGTTTACAGGTCCTGTTTTTTCTATGATTAAAGATCCACACCGGACAATTACAACTCAATATATATTTGCCATTATATTTTTTATATTTGACTTGGTAAGTCTTTTTAGGATCGCTTTTACTTTTAAATTTCCATTCCTTATTTTTTAATTCTTCTTCTTTTTGCCATTCCTGAAATCTTTTATATTCTTCAATCACTTTTTGCAGTTCTCTGTCTTTATGGAAGATTATATTATTTAAGGTCCGGCTCTTGTTATAGATACTAACCTGATAGCTACAATTGATAAGCTCTTTTTTAGTTTCAAAAATTTCTTGATCAAAGGTTTTTGCATATTTTTCGGCCTCAAGTTTTTTCGTTTCCCTAAAAAGCAGATAATTGTAATCTTTAAAATGTTTTGGTGGCTCAACATCATAGAATAATAAATATTTGTGACTGTTAGGTTCCCAATCCTGCATATTACCGGCTGAGTTAATATAAGAGGTATAATCTAAAGCTCTATCAAGCAACCAGTAACCATAATCAGAAGAAGAATTATAGAAAACTTGCTGGTAATTTCTATCTTTATAAGTTAAAAAATATATAGGCTCTTTATACAAAGCAAAATTCCCCATACCAAATAATTTTATTTCTTTAACTTCTAACATCTTAAACCTCCTTTAAAAAAATTTTAACTGGCCATTATCCTCATCAAAAACCCCCTCTCTTTTCTCAAACTTTACAAATCCGCACGGTTCCCGAGTGATCACATACCACCGGGAAAGCTCTTTCTCTTCGGCCTTAGTTAAAAACCTAAGCAATAAAGCAACGTTATTAAGGCCGGCTTGCTTAAATTTATCTTCAATGATTCTTTTTAAATATGATACTTTGCTCAATTTAGGCCTCCTTTCATATTTTTAACGTTCCAAGACGTCAAATAAGCCCTTAAATTTAAAGAATTTTTAAGCAACCCTTATGATTGTACAAGTAATCACAACCCCGGGAATTGTTTCTCTTGCGAAACAACGCCCGGAGTTCTGACTGCTTAATCTTTAAAATCATATTCAAAAATATTAACCTGGCCAGCAAAATCTTCTCCATTGTGGGCCATAGCAAAACCATTTTTAAATCTCCAAAAAGTTAAGATCCTCTTATTAAAGGCTGGCCTCACTTTATCAGTCGGAAGCCCGATTACCGGACCGCCCGAAACAGTACAAACCCCTTTATCAAAATATGGATTAGTAATATTCCAGCCAGCCCTAACGGTTTTATCGTCTACGCTTTCAATAACCCCATAGGTACCATCCTTGATCAGGCAATTATTGCTATTTTTAGCGTAAACAATATCGCCAGGCTTTGGGATACTATTCTCTTTATTTATCACTGGTGTATCTAATAGCCCTAAAAATTTCATTTTATTTAGCCTCCTGTTCTTTTATTAGATTATTGATATAATTTTTAGCTTTTTCTAAATCTGCAAAGTCTTTTAAATCTTCATAATAAGGTAACCTGTAAGCCCAAAAAAGATTTTTGACTTTTGCTTGAGTAATTTCAAAACAACCATTTTTATAAATTAACTTAGACATTTATTTAACCTCCTAACATTCCTTCTCTGGCAAAACTAAAAACATCATTCTTACCTAAGATAATATGATCTAAAATTTTAATTCCTAAAATCTCGCCTCCCTTCTTTAATACCTGGGTTACCGTGATATCATTCCCGCTTGGCTTGGCTTCTCCGCTGGGGTGATTGTGGCAAAATATAAGGCTACAAACACTTTTAATGATTGCACTCTTAAAGACTTCCCGGGGATGGACCAAACCCTCCGTTAGAGTTCCCAGGCTGATCAGTTCAAGATATAGAACCTTGTTTTTTG
>Ga0209986_10004123_pt1 | contig 12435 bp, 8 predicted proteins | sample BlataG_FD_183168 | JGI IMG/M metagenome (GOLD analysis project Ga0209986, IMG submission 183168) | Deep subsurface microbial communities from Black Sea to uncover new lineages of life (NeLLi) - Black_00105 metaG (SPAdes) (version 2) | ecosystem: Environmental > Aquatic > Marine > Oceanic >...
AATAAAAACTAAAAACTATTAACTAATAGACAGGCGAGACGCCTGTCCTACTAACGACTAACGACTATTCACTAACGACTAAATAAATATTTCTTGACAAAGAGATAAACCTGTACGTATAATTAAAACAAAGATTTTCTATATAAATTAACTTCCTTAATCGCCAAGCACATTTTAAATAAAATCTAATAATTTTTATCTTGTCTCTCATATCTATGATCATCATGGCTTTAAAAAAATTCTGTTGGTTAAAGTACTATTATGTTTAAATAAATAAAATGTATTCATGGAGGTTAGTTATAATATGAATAAAAATGATAATGTAATCTTTCAAAAGAGTGTAGACCAATTTTTAATCCAACATCGGAGCATCCTTGATGTGCTAACCAAATATCAAGAATCTAATGCTCGAGTAAATCGAGCAATTGCTAAATCAGTAACCCAGTGTGGTTGTATAAAAATTAAAGCAAAAAAACAAATTATCCCTCCCGATACAAAATTAATGGAAATCCATAAATTTATGGATACTCATTTAGAAGGCTCACTGTGTGAAAGCTGTAAAGAAATTATAGAAACAGAATTGGGTTCCAATCTTTTTTACTTCACTGCAATATGCAATATGCTAAACTTGGATTTTAATAATATAGTTAAAAAGGAGGAAGAAAGGATCTCCACCTTAGGTATTTATAACTTGACTTAATTTCTCTTTTGGTTAGCTGGTTGGTTAGTTAATTAGCTTGTGAATTAAGTGATAAATGAGATTGCTTCCCCTGCTTTCGCTGGGGCAAGCTTGTTGTACTCCTCGCAATGATATTTTATTTTTAACAGATTCCTGCTTCTTGCTTTCACGAACCTGACCTTTTTATTCTATATCCTGTCTTCTGACTCCTATCTCTTTCCTTCTTCACTATATACTAACGACTAATTTAAGGCTAAATTGATGGCTTCCTGAACTGTCTTTACCCCAATAATGTCCAAATCCTTTTTTGATGAAAAGTCATTAAGAGTCTTTAAATTGCCCTGAGGAATAATACATCTTTTAAAACCCATTTTTAATACTTCTTGTATCCGTTTTTCTGCTTGGTTTACCATCCTAACTTCTCCAGCCAGTCCTACTTCACCAAATACGACTGTATTTGAATCTATAGAAACATCTTTAAAGCTGGAAGCTATAGCCATAGCCATAGCTAAATCTAAGGCTGGCTCTAATATTCTTATTCCACCTGCAATATTTACATGAACATCTTGAGACTGTAAAGAATATCCAACTCTTTTTTCGAGAACTGCTAAGATAAGTAAAACTCGATTATAATCTACACCAGTAGTCATTCTTCGGGGAATGCCCAGGTTGCTATAACTTACCAAAGCTTGTATTTCCACCAATAATGGCCTACTACCTTCAAAAGTAGCTGCCACTACTGAACCAGAAACCAGGGCAGGTTTTTCTGAAAGTAGTAACTCAGATGGGTTTAAAACCTCTACCAAGCCTTTTTCTCCCATTTTAAATATCCCCAATTCATTAGTAGAACCAAATCTATTTTTAGTTGAACGAAGTATACGATAAATATTATATTGTTCGCCTTCCAGATATAAAACGGTATCTACAATATGCTCAAGAACTTTAGGTCCAGCTAATATTCCTCCTTTAGTTACATGACCGATAATAAAGACAGAAATTTCTTTACTCTTTGCTAAACGCATTAACTGAGCAGTACATTCTCTTACCTGACTAATGCTTCCTGGTGCTGAAGTAATCTCGTAATCATTAATTGCTTGAATAGAATCAATTATAACCACTTTGGGTTTAATCTCACTGATATGTTTTTTTATCACTTCTATATCAGTTTCAGAAACTAAAAAAAGCTTTTCTGAAAGGGAACCTAATCGACAGGCCCTTAGTTTAATCTGGTAAAGTGATTCTTCAGCAGAAATGTATAATATTATCCCATAGTTATTGCTTAAAATATCAGCTATTTGCAAAAGAAGGGTAGACTTTCCAATACCCGGTTCTCCTCCAACTAAAATTAGAGAACCAGGGACAATACCACCACCTAATACTCTATCAAACTCCGAAATCCCTGCTTTATATCTCGCTTTACTTTCCTCTATCTCTATCTTACTAATTGGTAAAGGTGTAGAATGCCCTTCTGGATGAAGAGAATATTTTTTCTCTTCTTTAAATGCTTCCTCAATAAGAGTATTCCATTCTCCACAATCAGGACAACGCCCTAACCACCGGAAAGATTCATAACCACATTGTTGACAACGAAAAATAGATTTTTCTCCTCTAGTCATTTTTACCTCTTTTTCTTAACTTTTTGTTTTTTTTCTTTTTCTGGAAAATACTATTCTCCCCTCTTTTACCCCGAGTAATATACAATCCCCTTCCTTAAACTCACCAGCTAATATTTTTTCGGAAATAGGATTTTCAATTAACCTTTCGATAGTCCGTCTTAAGGGACGAGCTCCAAAATTGGGATCATACCCCGCTTTAGCTAACACTTCTTTGGCCTCTTCTTTTGTTTCCAGATTAACCTTTTGCTCTTCTAATAGTTTTTTCACTTCCTTCAACATTAAATCAGCTATTTTTTTAATCTCCATTTTATTAAGGGATTTAAAAACTATTACCTCATCAATCCGATTTAGAAATTCTGGTCTGAAGGTTTTATCTAACTCTCCCATTACCTTCTCTTTTATTTCCTTATAAGACATTTCTTCAGGCTCACTAGTCCCTCTAAATCCCAAAGTAGTTCCTTTTTTAATTAGGGTAGCACCCACATTGGAAGTCATAATTATTACTGTATTTTTAAAATCTATCACCCTCCCCTGGGAGTCAGTCAATCTGCCATCTTCAAAGATCTGTAATAATATATTAAAGACATCAGGATGGGCTTTTTCTATTTCATCTAATAATACAACCGAATAAGGTTTTCTCCTTACCTTTTCAGTCAATTGACCTCCTTCCTCATATCCCACATAACCGGGAGGGGCACCAACCAATCTGGAAACAGCAAACTTTTCCATATACTCGGACATATCTAAACTAACCATAGCATTTTCATCACCAAAGAGAAATTCTGCTAAACTACGAGCCAATTCGGTCTTGCCTACTCCAGTAGGTCCTAAAAAGATAAAAGAACCAATGGGACGTTTGGGGTTTTTCATGCCAGCTCGAGCCCTTCTTATTGCTCTTGAAATAGATATTATGGCTTCGTCCTGTCCAACTATCCTTTTGTGTAACTCTTCCTCCATACGAAGTAATTTTTTTGCTTCTTCTTCTTTCAAGGAAAAAACTGGGATGCCTGTCCAACTGGATACAATTTCCGAAATATCTTTTTCAGTAACTTCTACTTTGTTAATCCTCCGCCCGGTCTCCCATTTCTCTTTTACTTTTTGAAGCTCAGCCTCTAACTTCTTTTCTTTATTTCTTAATTGAGCTGCCTTTTCAAACTGTTGCAACTTTACTGCTGATTCTTTTTCTTTTCTTACTCGATTCAACTGTCCTTCCATTTCTTTTACATCAGGAGGAGAAATAGTGTTTTGTAATTTAATCCGGGAAGCTGCTTCATCTACCAAATCAATAGCCTTATCGGGCAAAAATCTACCTGAAACATAACGAGCTGACAGACGAGCTGCTGCTTCTAAAGCTTGATCATTTATCTTAATTTTATGATGTGCTTCATATTTATCTCTAAGTCCTTGTAAAATTTTAATGGTCTCTTCTATTGAGGGTTCAGAAATATAAATTGGTTGAAATCTTCGCTCCAGGGCAGCATCTTTTTCGATATACTTTCGATATTCATTGGCGGTAGTTGCTCCAATAACCTGCAGCTCTCCTCGTGCCAGAGCAGGTTTTAATATATTAGAAGCATCTATTGCCCCTTCCGCCGCCCCCGCACCTACTAAGGTATGAATCTCATCGATGAATAGGATGACCTCACTTGAATCCTGAACCTCTTTAACAATTTTCTTTAATCTTTTTTCAAACTCACCCCGGTACTTAGTACCAGCCACAATCAAAGCTAAATCAAGGCAGACAATTCTTTTATTTTTTAATATCTCCGGAACATCATTATTATCTATCTTTTGGGCCAAACCTTCTACAATAGCCGTTTTTCCTACTCCAGCTTCTCCTATTATACAAGGATTATTTTTCTTTCTTCTGCTTAAAATTTGTATCACTCTTTGAATTTCCATACCTCTACCAATAACCGGGTCTAATTTATCCTCTCGGGCTAATTTAGTTAAGTCTCTCCCAAATTCATCTAAAGTAGATGTTTTAGTTGGTCTTTTTTCTACCCCAGATGGAAAACCTTGAGTTTCACTCTCCATTAGAACTTTCATAACCTCTGTGTAAACATTATCCGGATTAACGCCTAAATCTGCCAAAATTCTAATCGCTACTCCACTTCCTTCTTTTATTAATCCTAATAATACATGTTCTGTTCCAATATAATTGTGTTTCAATTGGCTCGCTTCTTGAGAGGCTAATTCTAAAACTTTTTTAGCTCGGGGAGTGAAAGTAATCTCACTTACCTGTTGATATTCACCTCTGCCGACCAGTCGCTCTACCTCTTCCACAACTTTATCAACATCCACCCCTAATTCTTTTAAAACCTGGGATGCAACTCCCTCTTCTTCTTTTACTAAACCAATAAGAATATGTTCGGTCCCTATATAATCATGATTAAAATTTATCGCTTCCTCTTGGGCTATCATTATAGCCCTCTTTGCTTTTTCAGTATACCTTTTAAACATTATTTACGCACATCCTTTCTCTTAAATAAGTAATTTTACTATTTATCCTTCTTTCAAAATCTTCCAGTTTACTTGATTTGCTGGTTAACTGTTTTAATATGAATTCATCAACTAAACAATACACTACCCGCTATAACACAAGATACGATTCACAAGATACGAGATACGAGATACGAATTTATTCTGAATTCTGGCTCCTGGCTCCTGAATTCTATTTTCTTTACTATATACTATTCACTAACGACTATTCACTATTTTTATTCGCTAATTTTATTTCTAATTAATATAGCCCTTTGTAAATCTCGTTTAAAAGGACCTAAATCTTTGCCAGATAATATTTGCAAATAAGCAGGTTGAATCAACAACATCAATTTATTTATTGTTCCCAAATCAGGATGAAAGATTATTCCTAATTCTACTCCAAACCTTAGTTTAGATAAAAGCTCCATCGCCTCCGCTGAAGATATAATTCGGGCATTACTCAAGATACCGTAAGCTCTCCAGACCTGATCTTCCAGCTGACTTTTAGATTCAGATAATAAATCTTGTCTTAACTTCTGCTCCTGGGCTATTATTTGTTGATTAACCTTTTCTAAATTGTCGATAATTTCCTCTTCAGAAAGACCTAAAGTAATTTGATTGGAAACCTGAAAAAGATTACCCATCACTTCAGTTCCTTCGCCATAAAACCCTCTTACCACATAACCTATTTTGGATATCGCTTTCAATACATCATTCACCTTATTTACCATTACTAAAGCTGGTAAATGCAACATCACTGAAGCCCTCAGCCCAGTTCCTACATTAGTGGGACATGAAGTTAAATATCCTTCTTTCTCACTAAAGGCGTAGGTAACCTTTTTTCCAATTTCATCGTCAATTTCATTAATCAGTTTCCAAATTTTATTCAACTGTAACCCGGAAAGCAGGTATTGGATCCGAAAATGATCTTCTTCATTGATCATTATACTTAATGTCTCTTTATGATTATAAATGCACCCTCTATAAAGATGTTTCTCGCGCGCATGGTAAATGCTGATTAGATGTTTTTCCACTAAAAATTGATTTTCTAAAGGATTCAATTCATCTAATAAGAGCAGATTAGAATCCTTAAAAAGAGAGCTTTTTTCCATCACTTGTTTAGTAAGTTCATAAATATTTTTTAACTCTACCTGTTCAGCTCGGGGAGGAAAAGGAATACCTTCTATATTTCGAGCTAATCTAATTCGAGAACTTATTACTATATTAGAAAGGTGTCCTTGTCCATTGGTCCATTCAGCAGTAGATTTTTTTAAATTCTGTAATAGTGTCTCTTTGGTATTATTTTGCATTTTTTTTCTTTAGCACTCCTTCAAGTTTTAATATCTCATCTCTTATCTTCGTGGCTTTTTCGTACTCCTCCTTTATCACTACTTTCTGTAATTCCTCTCTGAGTTGCTTAATTTTCTCAATTTTATATAACTTACCCCTTGTTAGGCGAGGGATCTTGCCTATATGTTCACTATTACCATGTAATCTTCTAAGAAGAGGAGTTAGTTGTTCTCTAAAATCGTGATAGCACACACTACAACCTAACTTTCCAGACTGTTTAAATTCTTCATAGCTTAAATGGCAATTTTTACATTTTATCTCTTTAGTTGGGATAATCCCTTCCTCTTTGTGATAAAGATTAATGGCCTTTAATAATCCGGTTAACAAATCATTAAGGTCAAACTGAGGGAGAGGATATATAGAGAATTTATCACTAAAGACAGCGGCACAATCTTTACATAGATGAAGCTCGGTCTTTTGTTCACTAACAACTTTGGTAATAGTAATAGTGGCTTGCTTTTTCTTACAAATTTGACATAACATTATAACTGATTTTCCTCCAAAGATTTTTTATTATTTCTTTACATCACTATTAATCAAATTTTATATAAATTATAATTTATCCTATAAATAATTGTCAATTAGCTATGTGATTTAGGAAACGTTTCTTGGATTCATTTTTTATTTTATCTTTACTCCTGACTACTGACTTCTCGATTCTATATTTAAGCACTTCATTAGTTATTTCTCATCTTACAAACTTCAATATCAATTCCATCACTTCAGTAATCATATCTTGAGAGATATCCTCAGAAGAAAGGGATGAATTAAACCAGAAATTTACATGATTTTCCAAGAGTAGTTTACTTACTTGATTAAGGGCTGATTTAACTGCAGCTATTTGAACCATAATATCTGAACAAGGTCTTTCTTCGATAATCATCCCCTGTATGCCCCTAATCTGTCCTTCTATCCTTTTTAACCGACTTAATATTTTTATTTTTTCTAATTGATTAAATTGTGAATTGTTCATAACTAAGATAATTTATCCTATATTTATTATACCCTATGGGGGTATAGTAATAATACAACTAAATTTCTAAGTTGTCAAGCTATATTCGTATAACGTATCTAGTATCTCGTGAATCGTGTCTCGTTAAGAAAATAGAAGTCAGGAGTCAGAATCCAGGATTCAGAATTGTTTTAAGTTATGGAAGTATATTTTGGTTGTATGTTCTTCTGACTTCTGACTACTGACTTCTGAATTCTTAGAAAATAATTATGGTTTTACGCTTTTCGCTTTAAATTTTTAATTAGGACAATTTTATTAATCCAAAACTATACGCTACACGCTGTACGCTCTACGTTAGGTTTATTCACTAACGACTAATTTAGTATGATTTTAAATGGCAGTGTGATATAATAATTTAGAAATAAAATTTTGATTAATTAACAGTTATATAATAAATAAATTTAAAAAAATATGTAGATATTGCATAACGAACTTAATATAGAAAAATGAGGGAAAATAATTATAAAGAAGAAGAAATAAAATTTTTAGCTGATAAAATGTTAGGCAAATTAGCTAAGTGGTTGCGTATTTTAGGTTATGATACTACTTACCCTATTACTGATGAAGATTTAACTCTTATCCTTACTGCCCGGCAAGAAAATAGAATATTGCTAACCAGAGATACTAATCTTATTAAAAGACGGAATATTTGTGATTTCTTATTCATTAAAAGTGATCGATGGGAAGAGCAATTATCAGAAGTGATAAGAGGGCTAAAGATTAAGACTGATTTTAAGTTAAAAATATTTTCTCGTTGTTCATTATGTAATATTCCTACTATAAAGGTAGATAAAAGAAAAGTCAAGGGTTATGTTCCTCCTTATGTCTTTTTAACTCAAAACGAATTTGTTTATTGCCCTTCTTGTAAGAAATATTACTGGAAAGGGACACACTGGGAGAGAATGACTCAAAAAATTAAAAATTTATCAATTAATGAATCAGAAGATGATTCTTAAAGAATGAATCAAAGAACCTTCCCCTGATTTACTGTTTCAGATTTATTTTTATTTTTCTGGTAAAACCTCTATACCAGGAAGTTTTTTTCCTCCTAAAAATTCTAAAGAAGCTCCACCCCCTGTAGAAATATGAGTTATTTTCTCTGCTACCCCTATCTTATCAATTGCTGCAATTGAGTCTCCTCCACCAATAACAGTGGTTGCATCATTTTCCATAGCGGCTAAACATCTTGCTATCCTATTAGTCCCTTTGGCAAATTTATCTATTTCAAATACACCAACTGGTCCATTCCAGAATATGGTTCTTGCTTTTTTTAATTCCTTCTCGAACCTCTCTAAAGATTCTTCTCCTAAATCCACTCCTATGCCATCTTTGGGAATATTCTCAACTCTTACCAATTTACTCACTGCCATTTCTGAAACCTCTTTTCTTGCTATTACTAAATCAACAGGTAAAAGTATCTTACTTCCCATTTCTTTCGCCTTCTCTAACATCTTTCTAACCACTGTCAAGTCGTATTCCTCTAATAATGATTTTCCTACCTCATACCCCAAAGCGGCTAAACAGGTATAACTCATCCCTCCAGCAATAAGAATAATATCAGCTACATTTAATAGATTCTGAACAATTTCAATTTTTCCAGATATCTTTGCTCCTCCTAATAGGACTACAAAAGGTCGCTCGGGATTCTCCATTAAATTACTCAGCACTTCTATCTCTTTCGCCATCAAAAATCCAGCACAAGAGGGTAATATCTCCGCTACTCCCACTGTAGAAGCATGGGCTCGATGTGCTGTGCCAAAAGCATCATTTACAAAAATATCGGCTAAATTAGCTAATGCTTTAGAAAATTCCGGGTCATTTTTTTCCTCTTCGGGATGAAATCTTAAATTTTCTAATAGTACTATTTCGCCCTTCTGCATTTTTACAACTTCTTTTTCTATTTCTTTACCTATACAATCGTTAAGCTTTTTAACTTTCTGCCTTAATAATTCACTTAATCTCTGGGCAACAGAATTAACTCTCAACTTCTCTATTACTTTACCTTTAGGACGACCCAGGTGACTCATTAAAATTAATTTAGCTTTATGCTTAACTAAATATCTAATAGTAGGCAGGGCGGCTACTATTCGGGTATCATCGGTAATCTTTAAATCTTCATCTAAGGGGATATTAAAATCCACCCTGACCAAGACTCTTTTGCCTCTTAATTGATTTTCATTTAAATCTTTAATAGTCTTTTTTTGCATCCTATACAACCTCCAATCTTTTTAAATTAATATACATTTCTTAGTTCTATTTATCAATGAATCAATTATACAATTAAGTAATTTACTAATCAATTTATTAATAATTTACACACTATCATAATTTACTATTTAACGCTTTTAGGTTAATTAACCATTTACCTGTGTATATATTTTCTTATCTAAACAATTATACTCTTTACATTATTCGAAAAACGTGTCACAGAACCGTCCCCTGTCATACTATCTTCAAGAATATCTCCACCAGTTGAGGGTCAAACTGGGTACCAGCATACATTTTGATCTCCTTTAAGGCCTTGGTCTTACTTACTGCTCCTTTATAAGGGCGACGAGACTGCATCACATCATAGGCATCGACAATGGAGATGATGCGAGAAAGTAGGGGGATCTCTTCTTTCTTTAAACCTTCCGGATATCCAGAACCATCCCAGTGTTCATGGTGGTGGAGGATCTCCCGGGCAATAGGGGCAAAATCAGGAATATTTTTGGCCATACGGTAACCTATTTGAGGGTGTTCTTTCATCTTCTTCCATTCTGAGGGGGTTAGGATATAGGTCTTAAATAAGATGCTATCCGGAATGGCGATCTTACCGATATCGTGAAGTAAGGCTAAGAGTCTTAAGTTGTTTAACTGGTATTCAGAAAGGCCTACCTTCTTGCCCAAGGCTAAAGCCAACTCTTGTAGTCTTTGAGCGTGATCTTCGGTATGGGGGTCCCGTTCGGCCAAGATAAGTCCAAAAGAGTCTAAGAGGTGTTTTTCTCTACTTTTAGCACTGAAGAGCTTATCTTGATACATATTCTGATCTACCTCTTTTAAGAGGGTATTTATATCTTTATATTCTCCCTCCTGGGTGACATGACCTAAGGCCATATTTACCCTCAGATAGGCTGGCTCTATATCATCTTTCAGGCAGACCTTTCTAATCCTCTCGCAGAAGTCTAAGGTTGCTTGAGAGGTAGTAGAGGGAAGAAGGATAGCAAATTCATCCCCTCCTACTCGGGCGATAATATCCCCCTTACGGGAGATAGAAGTAAGGAGAGAAGCAAGGTGTTGTAAGAGCTTATCCCCCTGGTCATGGCCGAAGCTATCATTTACTACCTTAAGGCCATTGATATCGAGAGATATTATACTTAGAGGATAATAGCGGGAGTTATTCAGTCTTCTTAATTCCTCTTCAAAGTATGCTCGATTGTAAAGGCCGGTTAAGGAATCATGGAAACTTAGGTGTTTGATTCTCTCTTCGGTCTGTTTTCTCTCGATGGCAGTAGCCACCTGGAAGGAGACAAATTCTAAGAGCTTGATGTCGCCTTCAGAATAGAGTTCAGGGTTGGTATAGCTCTGCACGACCATAGCTCCGATTACCTTATCTTCTATCTTTAGGGGGACTCCTAACCAGACCTTACGTAACATGCCAAACCATTCCTTAAATTCCTCCATAAACTTTTTCCCTTTAATCATTTCTTGATTAACAAAAATTGGTTTACCTGTTCTTATAACCTGAGCAACCAAAGAATTATGATTAATAGTTCTTGGAAGATGAATAGGCTTGGTATTATCAATATTATAAGGGAAGAATATTTTACCTTCTTTCTCATCTACCAAAGCGATATAGAAATTGGTGGTATCGATAATGGTACCCAGTTCTTTATGGATAGTCTTATAGAGCTGTTTAAGGGATATCGGAGAATTGGCAGCTTTAGAGATATTGTATAGGACTCTTTGTAATTTCTCATTCTGTTTGCGTTCGGTGATGTCCTTGTATAAAGCAATGGCTCCCTTAGGTTGATCATCAATTATGACAGGAGAAACAGATATAATTATTGGAACTAAATTCCCATCTTTTTTCTTCCTTACCGTTTCATAATCAGAAAAACCTTCTAATGCTTTTTGAGTAAGTTTCTTCCCTTCTTGTATTTTATTAGAAGGATAAATCATACCCTCATCTATATTTTTACCTTTTATATCTTCTAAAGTATAGCCAAAGAGTTCAGTAAAGCGAGGGTTTATATCTAAAATATTGCTTCTTTCATCAGTATAAACTAAGGCCTCGGGATTACTTTTAAATAGACTGGCAAATTCTTGCTGGCTTTGTTGCAATGCTTCTTCTGCTTTTTTTCTTTCAGTGATATCGATAAAAATGCCTTCTACACCAGCAATATTCCCATCTTTATCATAATAGAAATGGCTATTATCAGAGATCACCAGGAGAGTGCCATCTTTCTTTTTTAAAGTCAGTTCAAAGTCTTTAAGATTCCCTTTATTCTTTTCTAATTCTTTAAGGTACTTTTTTCTTTCTTCTGGAACAAAGTAGAAATGCTGAGCTATATTTTTCCCTAAGATATCCTTTAGAGAATCATAACCAAATAATTTAACTCCTTCCAGATTTATCATTATAAGATTCCCCTCTCTATCTGTACGATAGTAAGCTCCAGGCATATTCTCATAGAGACTACGATATTTTTCTTCACTCTCTTTTAATTTCTTCAGCATTCTCTGACGTTCGGTAATATCCATATATATTCCTAATGCTCCCTTTGCCTGGTTGTTAATTATAACTGGGGATCCAGATATGGAGACGGGGAATAAAGTTCCGTCTTTCTTTTTCCTGATAGTTTCATAATTAAAATAACCTTTAGATTTGGCTATCTTATCCAGTTCTTTGCCTTCTTCCATCTTATCAAGGGGATGTATCATTCCGTCATCAAGATTTCTACCTTTAATCTCTTCCAAGGTATAGCCAAAAAGCTCAGTAAAGCGGGGATTTATATCTAAAATACCACTTTTTTCATCTATATAAACTAAAGCCTCAGGACTGCTTTTAAAGAGACTGGCAAATTCCTGCTGACTTTTCCGTAAGGATTCTTCAACTTTCTTCTGGTCGGTGATATCTCTGGAGATAAGAAGCAGTTGATTTCCTACAATATTTCCAGTGGTTTGAAAATTACGCCAATTTCCCTCTTTATCTTTAAAACGATATTCAATTCTCTCAGTAATAGTAGATTCTTTACCAGTAAGGAGCTTTTTTACTTTAGCATTCATATATTTCTTTAGTAGCGGAAATAATTTTT
>Ga0209986_10004124_pt1 | contig 12434 bp, 11 predicted proteins | sample BlataG_FD_183168 | JGI IMG/M metagenome (GOLD analysis project Ga0209986, IMG submission 183168) | Deep subsurface microbial communities from Black Sea to uncover new lineages of life (NeLLi) - Black_00105 metaG (SPAdes) (version 2) | ecosystem: Environmental > Aquatic > Marine > Oceanic >...
AATCGTTACCCGGTGCGCTTCTTTGAAGGTGGCGATATTAACCGGATGGCGGAATTGATGAAATGGAGTGACATTTCCTGGTTTGAGTGGTGTACGAATCTTGCAGTCGCCGGCTCAAAGCTCCCTAAAGTTTGCAAGAATATCGTCAGGCTGCATCGTTACGAGGCTTATGAGCAGTGGCCCCAGCAGGTTAGTTGGGCCAATGTCGACCTACTTATCATCGTCGGCAACAGCTTCACCAGAAACGCCCTTATCAGCAGAGTACCGGAGATTGAAACTCAAACGGCGATGGTAGCTGTCCCCAACGGTGTAAATCCTGAGAAATTTGTATTTGCCAATCGCCCGCGCGGCAAAAACATCGTTTTTTTGGCAAATTTAAGAATGGTGAAGAATCCCGCTTTCGTGCTGCAGTGTATACAGAAGCTTCACTATATCGACCCCGAGTACCGTGTGTTCTTCGGCGGTGTATTTGCGGACCCGGCTCTTGAACAGTATCTAAGGCATATGGTTAATGCTCTTGATATTGGCGATGTGGTATTCTTTGATGGTTGGCAGGCAGATGTAAATTCCTGGCTCCAGGATAAACATTACATCGTCTCAACCAGCATTATTGAAAGTCAAGGTATGGGACTGCTGGAAGGTATGGCCTGTGGATTGAAGCCGGTTATCCATAATTTCCCCGGAGCAAGCGAGATATTCCCGCCGGAGTTTTTGTTTAACATTGCCGAGGAGTTTTGCGAGCAGATTCTTTCCGATGAATACAAACCCCGGAGATATCGCAGATTCGTCGAGGAAAATTACCAACTGAAAAATCAACTGAACAAAATTAACAATATTCTTATCCAGCTCGAAGCCCGAATGGAATCGCAGCCCCCCAGCGGTGCGACGGATTCGGAATCATCTCTGGAGTCTCCCGCTACAGTGTTGGATAACAATTTAATTGGATAATTTTTGGCTGACAAGAAATGGTAGACAGCCCTGGAATGACAGAAAACTGCCAAATAAAGGCTGGGCCGATAGTCAGTGTACTCATCCCGACTTTTAATCGGCCCCGATATTTGTCTGAGGCACTGTACAGTGTTGTGCATCAGGATTACAACAATCTCGAAATTTTTGTAATTAACGACGGCGGGGAAGACGTGAGTGACATTGTCAATTCATTCAACGACCAGAGAATAATCTTCATAAACAGGAAGGAAAATCGCGGCCTGCCCTATACGCTCAATGAAGCGCTTATGCGGGCCCAGGGTAAATATGTTTGTTACCTTGCTGATGATGACCTGTATTATCCGCGTCACGTGAGCACATTGGTCGATACCTTGGAAAACAAAAGCGACTGTCAGGTTGCGTACAGTGACTGGTATAAAGCATATTGTAAGATTATGCCGGGCGGCAGCCGGCAGGTCTTGAGCAAAGTTGTTGAAGTCAGTCGGGACTTCGACCGCTTTTTTATGCTCTATTTCAATCACGTCCTTGGCGGGAATCTGATGCACCGCAGGGATTTGCTCGAAAAAACCGGGCTTTATAATGAGGAACTTAACGTCCTGATTGACTGGGATATGACCCGCCGATTGGCCTTCTTCTCGGATTTTCATCACACCTGTGAAATTACGGGCGAATTTTACAGCCCTGTCAGCGAATCTGACAGGATATCCGTACTGCGGCGTAAAGACAAGAACGAGTACGCAAGGAACGTCTTGACGATACGAACCACAAGGCCGGCCAAGCCCTGGACAAAGATTGAGGATATGTCCATTATTTTTGTCGCAGATTTGCTGAACCAGCAGGCAGGGCAAACTCTTGGCTTAATCTGGCGGCATACTTTCTATCCCTATAAGCTCTATCTGCCGCTGCCACAGGCCGATTTCAGCAGGATAGACACTGAGATGCCCAATATAATCCTTGTCCCTGTTAATCCATTTTCCTCCCGTGCACAGAAGGTAGATGCAGCCTTGTCCAGGTGTGAGGGCGAGTATATTGTTATCGTACCAAGCGGCTTCCCTATAGAAGAAACATGGATAGAGGACCCACTTTATGCCCTGATTAACAGTTCTGCCGGCTGTCAGGGGCTTGAGCTGGAAAGTTCAACAGATAAGCTCTGGGCAGCTGTGCTCAGAAAAGGTGACTTACAATTTGCTCGCCGCAGCTTTCCAAATCTGTCGGTCAGTGAATCTCTAAAAGCTGCCGGAATTGTATTGCGGAACCTGCGTCCCGAAGAGATTCCTTTTCAGTTTGACAGTTTACTCAAGGAAGCCCAGATGGCAGAAAAAGATGGCAACTGGGCAAAGGCAGCTGAGATGTTTGAATATATCGCTGACCACCACCAAAACGAAGTATGGATGAAAACACTCGCTGCAAAGGCTTTTTATAAAGCCGGTGACTTGACCAGAGCATCGCAGCTTAGCAGCGAAGTTAATCAGCAACGTCCTACCGTGAATACACTTTTGTTAGAGGCGAAGGTCTACCGAGAAGAAAAGAATTTTAGTTTGGCGATTGCTTTACTTAAGAGGGCGGAAGAAATACTTGAAAGTCCCATTCAAAAAATTCGAAATTCTCAGTTGAAAACGCAGACTTGGAATTTGTGAGGCAAGAGAAGTGCTATGGAAATAAAACAAGAAAATGATGTTGAAGAGCACGACTCGACCCAGCATTACGAGGTCATGCAGGAGCTCGGTGATTGTTATGCCTCTGTCGGCAACGGCGTGGCGGCACAATACTGCTACGAAAAAGCGGCATCACTTGGTCCTGATGAACCCGACCCCTACGTCGGGCTTGGAGTTATTGCCTTGCAAAAAAATCTTCTGGATGACGCTGAAATAGCCTTTAGAGTCGCGTCTCGGCTGGACGCCAATTGTCCAAAGGCGTATGCAGGTCTGGCTGTGGTTGCACAGCAAAGAGGCGATTACAAGCACGCTTTTGATATGTATCTAAAATGCCTGGAGCTGGATACCGACAACCTGACAGCCCTTTTGGGCCTGTTTCAAACCTCCTGCCAAATGGGCTCATTCGCGGAGGTTATTCATTATCTTGAGCTGTATTTGAATATGCACCCTGCAGATACCTCCGTTATGTTCGCTCTGGCGGCCCTATATATGAAAGAGGGCCAACTTGAACGGTCTAAGAAAATCCTCCTCGACGTTTTAACTTTGGACCCGGCCAATAACGACGCAGCCAACCTTCTGGAAGAGGTCGAACATAGCCTGGAACAAAAAAAGCAATCGGGAGTTTCCCTTCAATGACGGATGAACCCATACATTTGTTGGATGAGCTGCAGAGTCTGTTGGAAAAGCAAATAGAGCTCGCCCAGCGAGGTGATGTCAGTGAGATCGAAGCATTGAGCGAGCAGGCTGTTTCTCTTGTAGAAAGAATTGCGAAGACAGGAATTCTTGAACTGCCGGGATTTAAGAGTCGACGCGCCAAATTGCAAAAATTATGCAATAGACTGTGCTTGGCTATTGCAGCCCAGAAAGCTGATACCGCAGAGAGTCTAAGTCGAGTTCGTAAAGGCAGGAAGTTGCTTGGTGCTTATGCCGGCAGTTTTGGTCACAACAGGTAAGCTGGTAATTCTATTTACAAAGGTATTGGAGATATGAATGTTTTAGTCGTAGGTGGGGCCGGCTATATAGGTGGGGCCGTAACAGATGTTCTCCAGACGACCGGCCATAATACGCGGGTTTATGACTCGTTGGTGTATGAAGAGTCATATCGCAAACCGGTCGATTTTGTCTACGGTGACGTCCGTGACCACGAACGCTTGAAGGAACAACTGGATTGGGCTGATGCTGTTATTTGGCTGGCGGCTCTTGTGGGCGATGGAGCGTGCGCTATCAATCCGCAGCTAAGTGTTGAAATTAATCAGGAGTCAGTTAAATGGCTTTGTGAAAATTATGGTGGACGCACAATTTTTACTTCCACCTGCTCAGTATATGGGGCGCAGACCGGTATGCTTACTGAAGAATCAGCGACCAATCCCCTCTCGGTTTATGCCACGACAAAATTGGGTGCTGAGAGATATTTGGAAAATAAGAATGCTCTCATCTTTCGACTGGGTACTTTATTTGGCGTCAGCGACTTATTTGCACGTTTGCGTCTTGACCTGGTTGTCAACATACTTACTGTTCGGGCAGCGCTCGAAGGTAAGCTGACAATATTCGGGGGCGACCAGTTTCGTCCGCTCCTGCATGTAAAGGACGTGGCAAAAGCGATAGTTGATTATGTTGGTAACGAACACACCGGCATTTACAATTTGCATCGCCAAAACGTCAGAATTATCGATTTGGCCTACCAGGTGCGAAACCATTTCCCGGATACAATCGTGGAAAAAACGGATGTGGAATTTGAAGACGTTCGAAATTATCGTGTAAGCTGCGACAAAATGTGTTCTCAGCTTGGATGGAAACCAATGTTTTCTATCGATGATGGCATTATCGAAATCAAGGAGCTGATAGAAACACAGCGACTCAAAGATATTTCCAATCCGCGTTACGCCAACCAGGCCTTTCTGAAGCAGTTTGTGCCTGAATTACAGCAGGCATAAGTCGTTTGTGTGACAGGCCGAGTATGGAGAAAATAGAATGCAAGATAAACCTCATATGTTCGGAGGCGGATTAGCAGTAGACGACCGGGGCGAAACGGTTTTTGTTAATGAGTTCAACTTCGAGTCTGTTAAGCGTTTTTATATGGTATCGAATCACAGTGCAGGATTTGTCCGGGCGTGGCATGCTCACAAACAGGAAGCAAAATACGTAATGGCTGTATCCGGTGCTGCTGTTGTCGGCGCGGTAAAAATTGATAACTGGGAAAAGCCCTCCAAGGATTTACCGGTGGAAAGGTATGTGCTTTCATCGAAAAAACCCCAGGTGCTTTACATCCCTCCGGGATATGCCAATGGCTTTATGTCGTTAACTTCAGATTTAAAACTGATGTTCTTTTCAACTTCAACGCTTGAAGAAAGCTCGACCGATGATACTCGCTACGATGCCAGGTACTGGGATATCTGGAACGTAGTAGAACGGTAAAGTGCCGAAGTGCTGTGCCTATAAGCATAGAGATAAGGAGCATTTCTTGTGCAGAACATCAACGATGGACGTTTAGAATCCCTGGCAGAGGCCATTAGTTTAATGGCTCGAACCGGCACAGGAACAGATGCTTGTTTGCGGCACAAATGCTTGCCTTTACCTGTACATTATTACTCTCCTGTGCCAGATATCGCGGACCTTGAAGAACGAAATTACTTCCGCCACCGCAGTTTGCTCCCAGGTATTTACTGGCGAGGGGAAGAGCAATTAGCATTCCTTGCTCAGCTTGGCCAGATGTTTGGGGATGAGTGCGATTGGCCCACGGAACCCACAAAAGAGCCTTATCAATATTATACTGAGAATGAATCTTTCGGGTACGGATGTGCAGCTGCTTTGCATTGTATCACTCGCTATTTCCGCCCTCGAAAAATTATCGAAGTCGGCTCCGGTTTTTCATCATTAGTTATTTCTTGTGCCCTTGCTATCAACGGAAGGCCTGAGAGTGAACATACAATTATCGATCCATACCCAAGACTGACTACAAATAGTCTACCATGGATGGCACAGCTTATTAATCAGCGGGTCGAATTGCTTGATGTAGGTTTTTTTGAGCAGTTAGAAAAAAATGACATACTGTTTATTGACTCAGGCCATACAGTAAGAATAGGTGGCGATGTAAACTACCTGATTTTAGAAATCCTGCCGCGGCTTGCACCAGGTGTTATAGTTCATTTTCATGATATTCCGATGCCTTATGAATACGCTAAAGCCTATTTTACAAATCCGAAATTTCGAGTATTTTGGACAGAAAGCTATCTTTTGCAGGCGTTTTTGTGTTTTAACAGCCAGTTTGAAGTGCTATTAGCAATGGCATATTTAATGACAGAACGAAAAAAGGAGTTTTCTTCTGCCTTTAAGCATTATAGCCCTGAAAGACACCACGCAATCAGCGGTAGCTTTTGGATGCGTAGAAAAGTGGAATCATTGGACACTTAAAAACTTAAGGAGAGTGTTCACCTATGTCTAACCCAAAAGTTCTTGTTCTGGGTGCAAGTGGTATGCTTGGCTCAATGGTGACGGATTCTCTTTCCCGCGATGAACAGTTATCTGTTTCTGCTACAATGCGCTCGCCGGAACTTATTACCAGAGCCAGTGAACGCATAAAGAATGTTAAATGGCTGATTTTTGAAGTCAAAGACCGGCTCCAGACGACCCAACAACTTCGACAGTTGGGAAGCTTCGATTGGATTATAAATGCAATAGGTGTTATTAAGCCTTATGCCCGTGATGACCAGCCGAAGGAGGTTGAACGAGCCATCGCGGTAAATGCCGCATTTCCACACTGGCTGGCAACGACTTTCGAACACGCGCGCATATTACAAATTGCTACAGACTGTGTTTATTCTGGTACAAAGGGATGTTATGTGGAGAGCGACAAGCATGATGCCCTTGACACATACGGCAAAACCAAAAGCTTAGGTGAGGTTTCACTGCCAAACGTAAATCATCTTCGCTGTTCAATAATCGGTCCTGAGCCGAAAAGCTACGTCTCGCTGCTCGAATGGTTCCGGCGTCAGCCTCCCAATGCTAAGATTTCCGGCTTTACAAATCATTTATGGAATGGTGTAACAACCCTGCATTTTGCAAAAATCTGTCGTAGTATTATTAAAGATAATACAGCTTTAGATCATCTCCAGCATGTGATTCCAGGCGGGGACATAACGAAAAACGATCTTTTACGCTGCTTCGCACGATGTTACGGACGTTCTGACGTCAAGATTGCGGCTGCTGACGCACCGCAGGCTGTTGATAGAACACTCGCTACTGAAAATGAGCAGGGAAATATCCTGCTATGGAAAAATACTGGCTATCAAAACCCACCGAAGATTGAGGAAATGGTTGGAGAAATAGCAAATTTCGAATGTAGATTGGAAGGTTTGGCCAAATGAAGGTCCTTACCATTCTTGGCACACGACCGGAGATAATCCGCTTAAGTCGCACTATTGCTAAGCTTGACGAACTATGCGAGCATGTCGTCGTGCATACCGGCCAAAATCACGATTTCAACCTCAACGATATTTTCTTTCAGCAGCTTGAAGTTAGAAAACCGGATTATTTCTTGGACGCCAGAGGTACATTCGGAGAACAAATCGGTATTATTTTATCCGAGATTGAGAAAGTTCTGCGAAAGGAAAAACCGGATAAATTTTTGGTTTTGGGTGACACTAATAGCAGTATGGCAGCGATCATCGCAAAGCGGATGGGGATACCGGTCTATCATATGGAAGCCGGCAATCGGTGCTACGACGACCGTGTCCCGGAAGAGGTCAACCGCCGGCTTATTGACCATTGCAGTGACGTACTCTTGCCTTATACCGAACGCAGCCGGGCTAATTTGTTACGCGAAGGAATTCGAGGTGAACGAATTTATGTAACGGGCAACCCAATTTATGAGGTAATACAACATTATGATGCACAGATACGGCGTTCTTCTGTCCTCGAAGAACTGCAACTGGAAGCGCAACGGTATTTTCTTGTCACTATGCACCGCGAAGAGAACGTAGACGTGAAAGAGCGGCTGACCGGTGTGATTACCGCATTGGGCAGACTGCAGGAACAATATGATGTTCCGGTAATTGCAAGTACCCATCCGCGTATGAAAAAGCGCATGGAAGAATTTGGCGTATCGGCTGATAACGAAGACGTTCACTTTATGCCTCCGTTTGGCTTTTTCGAATTTATTACTCTTGAGCGAAATGCACTTTGTGTTCTTAGCGATAGCGGAACCGTTCAGGAAGAATGTGCCATCTTTAAGGTGCCAAGTGTCACCATCCGGGATGTGACTGAACGTCCGGAGACAATAGAATGCGGCAGTAATATCCTCGGCGGAACTGAAGCCGACACAGTGGTTCAATGTGTGCAGCACGCATTGGCTCTTGGTAAAGAGTGGACAGCTCCTCAAGAATATTTGGCAAAGAATGTGAGCAACACGGTTATAAAGCTCTTATTAGCATTTTGGGATTTTTATAGGAAGTGAGGTGGAGCCTTGAGTACACGTAAAGAATATCTGCCTTTCGGCAAACCTGTATCAAGGCCAGACGTCGTGGTTATAGGGATAGTGTTGAGAAAGAAGATGGAAAGCGGACAGAGGTATTTACCTATTGGAATAACAGGCTATTAAATATTTCTAATATGGTCGCTCTGCAATTGCTATTTTTAAGAGGAAAAGCTGTGAACAAATATAACATTCCACAAGTTACGACATTTGAATACACGAAGATAATTGGCTTGGAAAATATTGCATTTGGAAAAAACATAATAATAGATGACTTCGTTTTGATTTATGCCAAGAAACACATGAAAATAGGGAATTACGTTCATATTGCCTGTTTCACTTCAATAACGGGCGGTGAAAAATTCACCATGAGCGATTTTTCAGGAATATCGCAAGGCTGTCGAATTTTCACGGGCTCTGAGGACTTTGTTGGATGGGGATTTGGAAATCCTACTATTGATGAGAAGTACAGAAACACCAAAAGAGCTCCGATTAGTATGGGCAAATTCGCAATCATCGGTGCGAATAGTGTGATCTGTCCCGGCGTGACTATAGGAGAAGGGGCAGCTGTAGCTGCCAACTCCCTTGTGACAAGAAACTTGGGGCCCTGGGGGATTTATAGCAACAGCAAAAAAATAGGCGAAAGAAACAAGAAAGCAATACTGGAGAATTATGCAAAATATCTTGAAGAAAATAGCTAATAAAAGCACGATAAGCATAAAACCTTTCGATAAGCCAGTATTTATAACACGGCCGTTTTTGCCGGACCTGAAGGAAGTGAACGAAAAACTTAAAGAGGTCTGGACGTCCGGCTGGCTGACAAATGACGGCCCGCAACATGCAGCTTTGGAGCAGGCATTGCAAGCGAAATTGGCAGTTCCCTATCTCTCTTTATTCAATAATGGGACAATCGCTCTGATAGTAGCTTGCCAAAGTCTTCGCCTTTCAGGAGAGGTTATCACAACACCCTTTACATTTCCTGGAACGGCACACGTTTTGCCCTGGAATAATATAAAACCTATTTTTTGTGATATTGATCCGGTCACGATGAATATTGACCCGGAGAAAATAGAAACTCTCATCACACCACAAACAACAGGAATATTGGGTGTTCATATTTTCGGAACACCTTGTGACATAATGGGAATTCAGGCGATAGCTGATCGTTATGGTTTAAAAGTTATTTATGACGCTGCGCACGCGTTCGGAGTTGAAATCAACCAAACAGGGATAGGAAACTATGGTGATATCTCTATGATGAGCTTTCACGCAACTAAACTTTTCCATACTGCTGAAGGAGGGGCTTTGCTTTTGCGGGATAAAAATTCAAAAACCAGGATAGACTTTTTGAAGAACTTCGGAATCAAGAATGAAGAAGAGGTCGTAATGCCCGGTATCAATGGGAAGATGAATGAAATTCAGGCTGTCCTTGGCCTAATAAACCTGAAATATTTCGATGACGAAGTTAGCAAGCGGGGAAAACTTGTTGCTGCTTATGAATACTTTCTAAAAGACATTGAAGGCATCACCTTGCTGAAAAAGCTACCTGGAATAAAAAGCAACTATCAATATTTTGTGATTCGCGTCGATGAAAGACTTTTTGGGTGTTCACGCGATTTTATCCACGAGAAATTCAAAGAATACAATGTTTTTACCAGAAAATACTTTTTTCCGTTGTGCAGTGATTACCCCTGCTATCGTTATCTGCCGTCAGCGGCACGTTCTAATCTACCGGTTGCTCAGAGAATCTCAAAAGAAGTCTTGTGCATGCCCCTATATGGCAAGCTTACTATCGATGATATAGAACGAATTTGTAATATGTTAAAGAGTTTCAGGTTAAGTAATATTGTTTGTACCCGTTCACAGGGTTACGACACTGCTTATGGTTCATTAGGGTAATTTCAGTTGTAGAGCAAAGGCATTTTTGATGAGTTTTCACGAAATAGTTAGTCCAAGCACCGATAACAGCTCAAAATCGGCATATTTACCCCGTGAACGGTTACCGGAAAAGTTTGTCGCAGCCGGTATTCAACTTGAATATAAGTCGTATCAATGTAGAGATTATCCGCAACTGTTGGAGGCCTTTGAACCGGCGGTTACTATTTCGAGTCTTTTCTTCAGTTGCGATGAACATTCACGAGAATATTTAAGAAGTCTGCGTGAAAATGAAAAATACACACAACTTCTTAAATTACATACGAACGGCTGAATATCATGATGGATTTTGACAAGGTCCTATCACGCATTGTAAATGGGGGACACGTCGCCCCATCCGAACTATTACCCTATCTGTGTTTAGAAGGTAAAAAGCAACGGGCCGAGGTCAACAAAGCATTGGCGGAAGCTTACTTCCAAATTGAAACTGAAGAAAGTCTTGAGCAAGCCAAAGTATTTATTCAACGCGCATGGGTCCTATCCGGATTTTCTGCTGATGTGCTGCCTCTTTATATCAAAATTTCCTCTGCTTTAGATGATATTGCAGGCATTCGTGATGCATATAAACGATTGGGAATGAAAATGGCGGCACAGGGAAATATCTCAGAGACCATCAGGTACTTAGATTTATGGCAAAAAGCTTATGCCAATTTTAGTCATTTGGACCGATATGAATATGACTTCGATACAATAGACTGTATGGACCGACTGGCTGAGCCGCATCGATTTGCTCCCACCTTAACAGCGGAGCCTTTGAAAGGCAGAAAGATACGTCTTGCATACCTTGTGAAAGGTATTACCGAGTTGAACTCTGTACTTGTTAAAATAAATCTCTTGTTTGCGAAATATCACGACAGGTCACGTTTTGAAATTACATTCTTTGTACCTGAATCAGAGTCGCTCGTATTGAATTCCTCGCAGGGAGGCGACCACATTAAACAATTCGAGAGCTATAAATGCGAAGTAAGAACGGCGCCCAATCTGAAGAACACAAAGCAAAGACTTGTTGCTTTAGCAAAAAAGATTTATGAATCGAAGCCTGACATATTGATAACCAGCGCATCACTCGCCGATTTCAGCCACTACTTTATCACAGCTCTTAGGCCCGCTCCATTGATTATCGGTTTCAATCAGGGACCTCCACCGCAATTTGTTTCCCCAAATCTTGATTGGTGTATTTCATGGACGAAGCATCCACTTATAGATTGTCCGGTTGGTTGTTCATTAGTTGATCTTGAGATTGAATTACCAAAGCGAAGCGATATTGCCGTATACAGCAAGGAAGAGTTTGATCTTCCTGAGAATGCCTGCATTCTGTTTACTGGCGGACGCCACCCTAAGTTTCAGGATATGGAGTTTTGGAAAATGATTCTTGATGTTCTCTGTGGCTATCCGAATGTGTATTACCTTGCCGTAGGTGTGGAGGAACATCAGATTCCTTTCTTGGAAAGTCTGCTTTCGCCGGAAATTAAAACGCGGATTCGATTTCTCGGGTGGAGAGAAGATTATCTAAGAATTCTTGGGATGGCGGACATCGTCATTGATACGTATCCTTCGGGCGGTGGGATTGTCCTATTTGATGCTATGGCACTGGACATTCCCGTAGTGTCGTTTGAAAATAACTATATGAGGCCCTACGATCAGACGAAATGGTCTCCTGCTGAAGAGTTTATTGCTATTTCAGATATTATCGTTCCCCGAGGTGATTTTGAGCAATTCAAACGTGTAACATCAAGATTAATTGAAGACAAGGAATATCGAAGCAGCATAGCGCATCGTTGCAGGAAGAATATTCTTCAAGCACGTGGAAACCCTGCACAAACGGTGCGACGATGTGAAGAGATTTATGTCAAAGTTCTTGAAGATAAACACCAGAAGCATAAATCTGTTAACAACATAAGAGCCGAAAAAGTCAACGATTTTGAAAAAGCTCCAATAGCTTACAGTATGGGGTATGGTCGCAACCCGTCCTTTTCGCCTTTTACCGAAGGTTCGAGCAGAGTATCACAAAAGACCGCATCGCTTTCTCAGTATGTACCTACGCCAAAACAATATGCAGACAAAGACAAAGGAATTTCCGTTTTATATAAAGAAAACAATGATGTCATCTCTGCTTTGATACCCACGCCTAAAAAATCCGTTTTAAGAGAAAGTACCTACAAGGCCAAAAGGGCGAAGCTGGTCTACTGCTGGTTTGGAATACGACAGATAGAGGATAAAAACGAAACGTATTATTTATACTTTGTGTTCAGCGATAATGGCAAGAAATGGGAAAATGCAAAAACCGCGCTACTTACTGAGGAGTTTAAGGAGTTTCTGGTTCTTAATCCCGACACTAAAGAGGAGCTGCTCATAACCCCCAAGGACATTTATCAGTTCTTAAAGCAGGATTACGATTTCGCTGCTGCCCATAGAGCTTTGCGGCA
>Ga0209986_10004125_pt1 | contig 12433 bp, 16 predicted proteins | sample BlataG_FD_183168 | JGI IMG/M metagenome (GOLD analysis project Ga0209986, IMG submission 183168) | Deep subsurface microbial communities from Black Sea to uncover new lineages of life (NeLLi) - Black_00105 metaG (SPAdes) (version 2) | ecosystem: Environmental > Aquatic > Marine > Oceanic >...
CTATGTTAAAGGAGAGGGGGTCAGGGGGATAGGTTACTAAACTATTGACAGCCACATAGTTATAGTGCATAATAAAGACCACTGCCAAATAACCTAAAAAGAACTTGGTCAAATGGTAAAGATTAGATTACGACGAGTAGGCGCTAAAAAGCAACCGAGTTATCGACTAGTAGTAGCCGATGCCCGAGCCCCCAGGGATGGAGCATTCATTAGCATTATTGGACACTATAACCCCCTGACTGACCCGGAAACAATAGTCATAGATGAAGAAAAGGCACTAGGCTGGCTTAAGCAGGGGGCTCAGCCGACAGTGACTGCCGCCAGACTATTATCAAAATCAGGTATTATGGACAAATTCAAAACCACCAAGGAGAAAACATGAAAGAACTAGTAGAATTCATCGCCAAATCAATTGTCAACGCACCTGATGATGTGGTAGTTACCGAGGAAACGGATGAGCAGGGCACAACGCTTAAGCTGCAGGTTGCCGATGATGACAAGGGAAGAGTCATTGGCAAGCAGGGCAAGATAGCCCAAGCCATGCGCACCCTGATCAGGGTAAAAGCAGCTAAAGCCGGTACCAGAGCTTCACTCGAAATTCTGTAAAACAGAGTGCTAGGAGCTGCGTTGTTCATGGGGAGTTAAAGGTGGGTGGCGGAAAGGTAGCCTTGCTAAAAAAGTCCCGAAGGACTTCTTTAGCAGCCTCCAAAAATAGTCCCCCCAACAAAGGCTATCTATCAAGGTAGCTGTTGATGGGATGAAGCTATTTAGAATCTATGCATAGCTTCTCTTGCTCTGGAGCAGTAATCAAGGGAACTTTACCGAGGCTATGCCTTCTAGTAAGCAGTCTATAGGCAAGATAATAGATTTAGGAATACGATAATCAGCCATCAGAAATGAAATCATCCGAGCCAGAATTTATCACCATCGGTGAAATCATAGCCCCTTGGGGTATTAAGGGTAAACTAAAGGTAAAGGTAGTAACCGAGTTCCCTCAACGCTTCACCCCTGGTTCAAAGCTCTACATTAACCGGCAGCCAATGACCATTAGCAGCGCTGAATGGCATAAAGGGATGGCAGTTATCAAGCTTGACTCAATTGATAATATTGAAGATGCTCAAAGGCTACGGGGGCAACCCACAGAAATACACTACAGCCAAGTCTACCCTCTGCCTGAAGGGCAATACTACCATTTCCAACTCATCGGTCTAGAGGTATGGACAACCCGAGGGGAGCTACTGGGAACCGTCACCGAAATTCTAACCGCAGAGAGTAATGATAACTATGTAGTCCGCGGAACTAAAGGCGAGATTCTCATTCCTGCCATTGAGGATGTAATAAAATCTATTGACGTTAGTCAGGGACGCATAGTTATTGAACCTATTGAGGGACTACTAAGCTTAAATCAAAAAGCAGCTAATCAGCTTTAGGCTCTTGGCTTTCTCTTTCTCCTCTCCGCCACCTTGAGCCGAACCAGTGAGCGACGTAGTGCCGCCTCAGCCTGAGCCGCATCTACCCCAGGAGCGGGACGGCTAAGCTGCTCCTCAGCCCGGCGCTTTGCCTCCTCAGCTCGAGCTATATCAATCTCCCCAGCCCTCTCAGCAGCATCAGCCAGAACGATAACCCTGTCGGGTCGCACCTCAAGAAAGCCACCGGAAACAGCCAGGAAGAACTCCTCCCCACCCTTCCTTACTCGCAGCTCACCTGCCTGCAATGTAGTCATCAGGGGAGCATGGTGGGGCAAGATTCCCAGTTGACCCTCAACACCTGGGGCAACAACCACATCCACATCGTCTGAATAAACTACCCGCTCGGCGGTAACAATATCAAGCCTCACACTGGGCATTAACCTACACCCCCAGCCTCTTTGCCTCTTCCACCGCCTCATCTATAGTGCCCACCATATAAAACGCCTGCTCTGGTAGGTCATCATATTTCCCATCCAGGATTTCCTTAAAGCCGCGCACCGTTTCTTCCGTGGTCACATATTTCCCCTTCCTGCCGGTAAAAACCTCGGTAACAAACATTGGTTGAGATAAAAACCGCTGTATCCTGCGGGCTCGAGCCACGGTAAGCTTGTCTTCCTCGCTAAGCTCCTCAATACCCAGTATAGCGATTACATCCTGAAGGTCTTTGTAGCGCTGGAGCACCCGCTGCACCTCACGAGCTACCCTATAGTGCTCCTCACCAACAACACTGGGGTCAAGTATACGAGAGGTTGAGGTTAACGGGTCTACCGCCGGATACAAGCCTTGCTCAGCGATAGACCTCTCCAAGGCAATAACGGCATCAAGATGACCAAAAGTGGTTACCACCCCAGGGTCAGTATAATCATCAGCCGGAACATAGATGGCTTGAAAGGAGGTGATTGAGCCCTGCTTGGTAGAGGTAATCCTCTCCTCTAAGTCGCCCATCTCTGTAGCCAGTGTTGGCTGATAGCCCACCGCCGACGGCATACGCCCCAATAAGGCCGACACTTCCATACCAGCCAAAGTATAGCGATAGATATTATCAATAAACAGCAGAACATCCTGATGCTCAACATCGCGGAAGTACTCGGCCATAGTCAACCCAGCCAGCCCGATACGGAGACGCACGGCGGGGGGTTCATTCATCTGACCAAAGACCATCACCGTCTTATCAATCACCCCGGATTCCTTCATTGAATTCCACAGGTCGTTGCCCTCTCGAGACCTTTCTCCAATACCAGAGAAAACAGAAAAACCGCCATGCTCGGTGGCAATATTGCGGATAAGCTCCATAATAATAACCGTTTTACCCACTCCAGCGCCGCCATAGGCGCCTATCTTGCCGCCCTTAGTAAATGGGGTAACCAGGTCAATGACCTTAAGCCCTGTCTCCAGAACCTGGGTAGTCGTCTCCTGGTCTTCAAATGAAGGCGGAGGCCGATGAATTGGCCAGTGCTCCTTAGCCTTAACCGGACCGAGATTATCTATCGGCTCTCCCATAACATTAAACAGCCGACCCAGGGTAGCTTTCCCCACTGGCACAGTAAGCGGGGCTCCGGTATCTATAGCTTCGGCTCCCCGCTCTAACCCATCGGTAGATGATAGAGATAGGCACCGCACCCAGTTGTTCCCGACATGCGCCTGAGCTTCAAGCACAAGCTTGCTACCATCAGTCGGAATCTCAATAGCATTAAAAAGGGCCGGGAGCTTATCGGGGGGAAACTCAATATCAACTACTGTCCCTATAACCTGAGCCACTTTACCTTTAGCCATAATAACCTCCCTTACCTAAGCCAGAGCTGCCGCTCCACCAGTAATATCAAGCAGTTCTTTAGTAATTGTCTCCTGGCGGGCTTTGTTATACATCAGGGTTAAATCCTGAATAAGCTCGTTAGCATTATCAGTGGCACTCCGCATCGCCACCATTCTCGCTGACTGCTCACTGGCAATAGACTCTAAAATTGCGTGGTATACCTGCATCTCGACAAATCGTGGTAAAAGCTCACCTAATACCAGAGCCGAGGTTGGTTCATATATATAGTCTACATTCTGGGCTCTGGGTATAGTTGCCGGTTCGACAGGAAGTAACTGCTGTAAAACCGGCCTCTGGGTCATCGTGGATATGAACCGGGTATAGACCAAATAGACCAGGTCTATAACGCCATTGGTGTAATCATCAATAATAATACGGGAAATGGGCAGCGTATCAAGCAAGCTCGGTCGGTCACCAAGTCGGGTAAACTCAGCCTGAATATCTCGACGGTGTCGCCTCATAAAATCGAGCCCCTTGCGACCGACAGCAACCAGGGTAACCGGTACACTCTGCTCTAGGATAAAGCTCGCTGTCCGGCGATTGATATTGGCATTAAGCCCGCCACACAAACCACGGTCAGGGGTAATATGGACTATTGCTATTTTAGTCAGCGGCCTACGCTGCAATAAGGGGTGCACCGGTCTTCCTTCCTGGGGTAGAGCCGCCAGGTCAGCTAATACCTGGCTTATCTTCTCAGAATAGGGTCGCCCGGCTAAACCAGCCTCCTGCGCCCGCCTCATCTTTAAGGCGGCAATCATCTCCATAGCCCGGGTAATCTTAGCTGTGCTCCGAATACCGCGTATTCGGCGCCGAATTAAGCGAATGTTAGCCAGATGACCTCACCCCCTTGTTCCCCCTCTCCTAGAAGGAAAGGGGATGTATAGGTTTTGAAAGGGCTTTGCCCCTTCAACCTACTTCTCAAAGCCCTGCTTGAACTCCTGAATCGCCTTCTTCAAAGCCTCCTCAGTCTTAGCAGTTATCTCTTTTTCCCGAGCAATAGTCTTACCTATTTCAGGGTGATTTGCCTCGATAAACCTATGGAAATCAGCCTCAAAAGCAACCACTTTATCAACAGGGACATCGTCAATATAGCCATTAATGGCTGCATACAGAATCATAACCTGCTTTTCCACTGGCATAGGGACATACTGGGGCTGCTTCAGGATTTCAGCGATTCGCTGACCACGGTCAAGCTGAGCCCTGGTTGCTTTATCCAGCTCAGCAGTGCCAAACTGGGCAAAGGCAGCCAGCTCCCGATATTGAGCCAGCTCTAGCCTCAGCTTACCTGCCACCTGTTTCATGGCTTTAGTTTGTGCCGCACTCCCCACCCGAGACACTGATATACCAACATTCAGTGCCGGCCTAGTGCCAGCATTAAACAGGTCTGTTTCCAAATAAATCTGACCATCGGTAATGGAAATAACATTGGTTGGAATATAGGCAGACACATCACCAGCCTGGGTTTCAATAATGGGCAACGCCGTTAAAGAACCGCCACCGTATTCGTCAGCATACTTAGCTGCTCTCTCCAGCAAGCGACTGTGCAAATAGAAAACATCACCTGGGTAGGCTTCCCGTCCTGGCGGACGACGCAGTAATAGTGAAAGCTGCCGATAAGCCCAAGCGTGCTTGGAAAGGTCATCGTAGATAATTAACACGTCTTTTCCCTGCTCCATAAATTCCTCGCCTATAGCGCAGCCAGCGTAAGGGGCAAGATACTGCAAGGCAACTGAATCAGAGGCATTAGCGGCGACGACAATAGTATGCTCCATAGCTCCATGATTTTCCAGAGTAGCCACCACTCGTGCCACCTTGGACACCTGCTGACCAATAGCAACATAGATACAGGTTAAATCGCCACCCTTTTGATTGATGATGGTATCAAGGGCAATAGCTGTCTTCCCTGTTGACCGGTCACCAATAATAAGCTCTCTCTGCCCCCGACCTAAGGGAATCATACTATCTATAGCCTTAATACCGGTTTGCACCGGGGTATCTACAGGCTTGCGCAGGGTAACATTGGGGGCGACACGCTCCATAGGTCGAGTCTTATTCGTCTTTATCTTACCCTTGCCCTCTAGAGGTCGGCCCAAGGGATTAACTACCCGCCCAATGAGGGCTTCACCTACCGGCACGCTAGCAATCCGACCCGTAGACCTCACCTCATCTCCCTCTCTAATCTCAGTGTAGTCACCCAAGATGATGGCAGCAACACTATCTTCTTCCAGGTTCAGGACAATCCCCATAATCTCATTGGGAAACTGGAGTAACTCACTATACTTGGCTGCCGCCAGCCCGTGAATCCTGGCAATACCATCACCAACCGCGATCACCGTGCCCACATCGACCATGGTTACCGCCGCACCAAATTGCTCAATCTGTTGCTTGATAACCGAAACAATATCTTGTCCTCTGGTTGTCATCTAATTATCTCCTTGCTCCGCTTAGCTCTTTCTTTAGAGCCGTTAATTTGCTGCGGGTGCTGCCGTCCAGTAGCTTACCACCGACCCTAGCCACGATACCGCCGATTAGGCTAGAATCTATTTCAGGCTTGAGCACTACCTTCTTACCGACAACAGCACCAAGCTGCTTTTCTAACCTCAGCTTGTCTTCATCATCGAGTGGAATAGCAGTGGTAATTTCGGCCTGCTCTATACCTCGGTAGCTATCTAATAGTCGCTGATAACCATCAGCAATATCACCCACCATACTCAACCTGCCTCTAGCTGCCAGCAGATAAACTAGATTTAGCGCTAACGGGTTTATATCACTCAGTCGCTCAGATAGCAGTCTAGCTTTATCATCAAAATGAAATCTAGGACTTTCCAGAAAAGCAATAAATGTAGCATCCTCACCCAGGCAGGCAATCTTTCTCAGGTCAGACTGCCATCTATCTAACTCTTTCCCGTCTAAGGCAATCTCAAATACTGCCTGTGAATAGCGCCTAGCATAAACTCTTCTCGCCATTGCCTATCCCCTAAATAAAATGGCTAACCCTTTTTCAGGGTTGTGCTTTCCTCCAGCACCTTATCAATAAGCTGGCGATGTGCTTTCTTATCCAGCGAGCGGTCAATGACCTTGCTTGCTGCCAGTATGGTTAAATCAGCAAACTCCTTACGCAGCTCATCAATAGCATCATCCCGCTCCCGCTGAATCTCCACACGAGCCCTGGCGATAAGGGACTCGGCTTCCTGCCTGGCTTCTTGCTGTGCCTCTCGCCTGACTTCCTCCCCAGTTCGCACCGCCCGGGCTATTACCTCCTGCCCCTCTTTACCAGCAGCTTCAAGCTGCTTTTTAACCTCCTCCTCAGCATGCGCCGCCTGCTCCTTAATAAACTCTGTCTGCTCCATGCTCTCCCTAATCTTCCGCGAGCGCTCGTCAAACATTCTCATAATCGGCTTATAGGCAACCAGATACATTAGACCGAGCAGAATAGCAAAATTTATGATCTGGGCTAACAATGTCGGCAGATTTATGCCAAGACCGGTAAGACCTCCCATTTCTCCCCCTTAGCTATTTAATAATGCTCAAAGCGATAACGGCGTCTCTAGGCGAGAAACACGGCAATGATTACCATCCCAACAAGAAATACTGCCCCTAAGATTGCCGCTGAAATGACAATCGCTATAGAAATAGGTATACCATCCTGTCCCATAATAGCCTCCTTATTGATAACACTACACAATCATAGCTAGGATAATAGCTATAATCAATACATAGATTCCGATAGCCTCAGCAAAGGCAGTAACCAGAATCATATTGGTCATTATTGGTCCTCTAGCCTCAGGGTTACGGGCTAACCCCTGCAACGCTGAATAACCAATAAGCCCGATAGCCAGCGCCGGTCCTAACATTCCCAGACCAGCCGCCAATCCCACTGCCAGCATCTTCATTACTTCTGGTTCCATTCTTTATCCTCCCTTATATTTTTTATAGACGGTATAGAGGCAGCCAAAGGCTTCTGACTAAGCTGCCCCTGTCTCGTGAGAAGCAATAGCCAGAGTCAAAAATACCAAGGTTAAGCCACCAAAGATGAGGGCTTGAACAAAGCCGACAAGCAGCTCAAGCCCATAAAAGGGCAGAGCCAGTACCCAGGGAACAAGAAATATCGCTATTAGAAGTAATATTTCACCAGCGGTCATATTGCCAAAAAGACGGAAGGTGAAGCTGACAATACGCACCAATTCGCTCAGTGCCTCCAACATACCAACGAAAATATCAATAACTCCAGTGAACATTCCGCTAAGTCCGGCACGGAGCTTACCTCTAAATAGCTGACCTAAACTTCTAAAAAACTGACCCACATTGATAAACTTTGACAGGTAACCAAAGCCGCCGTGCGCCCTTATGCCAAAGTATTCAACAAAGACAAAAGATACCAGAGCCAGAGCCAGGGGCATATTAATATCGGTATTGGCCGCTCGAAGCAGGTGTACCGGCTCACCCTCGGCAACAGTAACCAATATTGAGCCAAACCCAGGTAGCAGACTGAGCCAGGCATTCATTATAACAAAGAGAAAAATAGTAGTTACTACTGGAAAGAACCGGCGCCCGTACTTCTCGCCGGCAACTTCTTGACAGAAGCCATAAAGCCAGCCCAGAGCAAACTCCAGAAGACACTGCAATCTACCTGGTATGAGCTTAACCCGATGAGTAACCGCATAGGATATTCCCACCAAAACAATAATAGTAAGCCAAGCAGCGATAATACTATTGGTGATAGGAAAACCAAACAGGTGAAAAACCTCTTCAGCGGGAAGCCTCGGCTCCGGTCTGGGAACGGTGAGCCAGCTAGGTAACCCTAAATCACCAAAGAGGCTGCTACCCAGAGCACCACTAATTAAGCTAAACACAGTGAGGGTGAGAAAAATGACAAAAATCCCAACCAAAATAGGAAATGAACAACCCAAGCAGCCCCGTCTAGGCACTAGTCATTCCCCCTATCTCGTTTGCTACCGATGAAGGGCAGAAGCATCCGATAAACGCCGTAAAAAGCAACAATAATGCCGAGAATTAACCCAACTATCACCAGGATGGGCGCGGTATTCAGCTCTCTATCCAGCCACAGACCAACAACCACACCCAACACAATAGAGCCGCCAATAAAAAAGCCTACACCTACCAGCCTTAGCGCCGCTACCCATCTACTCATACCAGCCTCAACATTCCTAACCTTGGGTAGCCTATCAAATCCACCCTTTTAGGTCAAGCCCGCTTCTGGTCACTAAAGAGCCCTAAACCTTTCAGGTCTAGGGCTATCTATTATCAATTGACCAACTAGGGGGACAATTGTATCTTACGAGCCATGGCTAAAAAGTCGAAAAAGGTCACCATCAAAGTCCTTTAGGAAATTGTGCATATCCAGCACATCGTCGGTGGTCACCCTACTCACATTCCTGAACCTATCCAGTTCTGCCTCAGTGAGGTCAGTAGTGACCTCCGGTACCCTACCTTCCCTAATTACTGCCGCGACTAAACACTGAGCATGACAAGCTGGACAAAGTACACTCAAAAACCACAAATCTTCATGGTGACCAAGGACATCAATATTATCTAGCTCGTAGCGCTGTCCACAAACACTACACTTGATTTCAGCCATTAACCTCTTGATAAGACCATCTTCCACAATTTAACCTCTAATCCGCCTAAGGCGAATAAAACCCCAGCCTAAGATTTACGCTTGTCAAAGTCATCTAAATCAAGGGTATTAATGAAATCATAGAAAGCCGACATGCTTTTCATCTCTTCGTCACTTACCTTCCTGCCCTTGCCCCCAGTCCTATCCTCTGGCGTCTCTTCGCGAATAGGTTTGCCTGTCTCCTTATCCAGCAGGATGCTTGCTTTATCTAAAACTGCCTCGTCAGCATAAATAGGCACCTCCGCCCTTACCGCCAGTGCCATGGCATCGCTGGGGCGAGAGTCAACCTCCAACTGCTCGCCATCTACATTAAGAATAATCTTGGCAAAAAAGGTATCGCTCTTAAGGTCATTGATGATGATAGAGTTGACAGTAGCCCCCAAGGCATCAATGGTTGAGTGTAACAAATCATGAGTCAAAGGTCTGGGCACAGTAACCCCCTGAAGCTTCAGTCTTATGGCTTCTGCTTCAGCCGGACCAATCCAGATCGGCAAATAGCGCTCTGCCGTTTTCTCCTTCAGGATAACTACCTGTTGATAATTCATCAGACTGACCCGAATGCTATCAATAATCATCTCTATCATAACTAAGCCTCCTCTATTTCACAGCCACTCAAGTTAATTCTACCCCACATCACGACTACTGTCAACCAGAAATAGGCACTCTCCACCAACCGCACCACCGCACCCACCTCCCCTTCAAAGCCGTTTAGTTAAAACCACCCACTATGGTATAATTAACCATATAAACAGCGATTAAAACTTAATGATTAGTCAGCTTAATATTCGCCAGAAGACCGAGGAAAGGGAAGAAAGCCTTTCTCCTTATGCCGTGAAAAGCAGGCTGTCACGAGGTAGGCTCAAATACGAAGAGCCCTGCCCGGTACGCACCAATTTTCAGCGTGACCGAGACCGCATTATCCACTCAAAGGCCTTCCGCCGCCTCAAGCATAAGACACAGGTTTTCATTGCCCCTCTAGGTGACCACTATGTAACCCGGCTTACCCACACCCTGGAGGTTTCCCAAATAGCCCGGACTATAAGCCGTGCCCTGAACCTTAATGAGGATTTGACTGAGGCAATTGCCTTGGGGCACGACCTAGGTCATACCCCTTTCGGTCATGTGGGTGAGGACGTTCTAAATGAGCTCTATCACCACGGATTTAAACATAACCAGCAAAGCCTGCGAGTTGTCGACCTTTTAGAAAAGGATGGTCAGGGACTCAATCTTACCTGGGAGGTGAGAGACGGCATCGTTAATCACTCCAAGACAAGGGTAGATGTCCTGGGACAAGACTGGGGAAAGGTAAATACCCTAGAGGGTGAGATATGTAAGATTGCCGATACCGTCGCCTACATCAACCATGATATTGGTGACGCGATAAGGGCTGGCATCATCACTGAGAACGATTTGCCACTCTCAGCGGTCACGGTATTAGGTCGCTTCCACTCACAGCGCATCAACACTATGGTCTGTGATATTATTGACTACTCATGGGCAGCCAGGGGTGATAATATTAAAGATAGCCCTACTATAGGTATGAGTTCTCAGATTCTGGAGGCAACCAATACCTTGTGTGAATTTCTCTTCGACCGGGTATACAATTGGTGCTCAGCCCAGAAGGAAGCAGAAAGGGCGAGAGAGGTGATGCACCTATTATACCGCTACCTCAATCAGCATGAAGACAGGTTACCATCGGAGTATCATTTTTACAGTGATGATACTGAACGAAAGGTGGTTGACTATATCGCCGGTATGACCGACCAATACGCCCTGAGGCTGGCTGAAGAACTTTCCTTAACCAGAGGCAAGGTTAAAAGAGGGGAAGGGATTCTGTAAGAAGGGAAGTTTGAAGGGGCTTCGCCCCCTTCAAACCAATCTTCCCCCTCTCCTTTGAAGGAGAGGGATATAAAGGGGGAGAGGTAGTATAATAATAATAAGATGGGCGTTATTGACGAGGTAAAACAGAGAACAGATATTGTTGAGGTTGTCAGCCAGTACGCTTCCTTAAAGAAGGCGGGACGAAACCTTACTGCCCTGTGCCCATTCCATAGCGAAAAGCACCCCTCATTCTTTGTCTACCCTGAGCAGCAAAGCTGGCACTGCTTTGGTGCCTGTAGTACCGGCGGTGATGTCTTTTCCTTTGTTATGAAAAAACAGGGCATTGACTTTGGCGATGCCCTACGCCTGCTTGCCCAAAGGGCAGGAGTTACCCTGAGCTCAAGATTCGGTCAGGATGCGCGGAGGGATGAGAAGGAAAGGCTATACCAAGCGAATGAGGCGGCCGCCCGATATTTTCACGATTTACTCCTAAACTCCCCGGATGCCGAAACAGCACGAAAGTATGTCGCCAGCCGGGGCTTGACATCAAAAACCATTGTTGACTTTCAACTGGGCTTCAGCCTGAATAAATGGGAGAGTCTCAAACAGCACTTGACTGATATGGGCTATAGTGAAAAGGAACTACTTGAAGCTGGTTTAATAGTGGAAGCGGAAGGCAAAACCCATGACCGATTCCGAAATAAGCTGATGTTCCCCATAAGCGATGCCAGAGGTCATATTATAGGCTTTGGGGCCAGGGTGCTTGATGATTCACTACCTAAATACATCAACTCGCCACAGACGCCAACCTTTGATAAAAGCAGTAGCCTATATGGCATAAACCTGGCGGCAGCGGCGATTAGGCAACAAGACACGGCAGTGATTGTAGAGGGCTATATGGATGTCATTACCGCTCACCAAAATGGCTTTAATAATGTAATTGCCTCGATGGGAACCTCAGTTACCGAGAAGCAGGTCAATATCCTAAGGAAACTAACCAGAAATATGGTTTTAGCGCTTGATGCCGATACCGCTGGTGAGGAAGCGATGCTCCGCGGAGTGGGCTATGAGAACACCCTTGAAGCTGAAGTTAAGGTCATGGTACTTCCCAAGGGTAAGGATCCAGATGATGTGATCAAAGAGAATACGGAAACGTGGAGTCAACTGTTGGCGGATGCCCGAGCTATAATGTATTACACCTTTACAATGGTTACTGCTGACCTTGATATGACAAAAGAGGAAAACCAGATTCTGGCTGCAACTAAGCTTCTAAAAATAATCACTAATACTAAAGACTCTGTACGACTGGATCGTTATCTAAGAAAATTAGAAAACGTGACAGGAATTAGCTATAGGAAGTTAGAGGAGGCTCTAAGCAAAATAAAGCAAGAGAGTAAGGCCCGACGACCTAGGCAAGAAGTAATTACCCGAACCGTACGCTCACTCGTGTCCAGCCCGATTGAGGAATACTGCCTTGCCCTGCTACTGCAGCACCCAGAGCTTAAAGCTCAGAGTGAGGGGCTTTCGGCTGAATATTTTGAAAATAGCGAAAACCGTGAAATCTTTGTCGCCTGGCAGCAAGCCAATGACCCGTCATCACTTAAGGATAAGCTTGATTCGGCAATCTGGGAGCATCTTGATTCCCTGATAAGAAAAAGCCTACCCGCCAACCGGATAGAACAGAAATATGCC
>Ga0209986_10004126_pt1 | contig 12426 bp, 8 predicted proteins | sample BlataG_FD_183168 | JGI IMG/M metagenome (GOLD analysis project Ga0209986, IMG submission 183168) | Deep subsurface microbial communities from Black Sea to uncover new lineages of life (NeLLi) - Black_00105 metaG (SPAdes) (version 2) | ecosystem: Environmental > Aquatic > Marine > Oceanic >...
CGTTCAATATTATCCAGATTAACGTTAACACCGGCTTTTGTCAAGCAAATTCAGACCCCGGCTCGTCTATTCTACACTCGTCTAACAAGAAGTTTTTCTTTACTATATTCGCAAGAGTTCCTGTCCATAAAGCGCAAAAGCCGGTATAATAATATCCAGAGAACCGATAAGCTTTATTATTGACCTTTGAATTACTAATGAAACCTGGGTGGCACCCTCAAACTTGTTTGGGGGTGTTGAAAATGCCTTATTCGAGTGTTTGGGCTAATTGTTTGTTTCGTTTGTTTTTCAAATTGCAATAAAGGGTTCATTTATGGCCGAATCCTCTCCAAAACTTGTTCGCACAGACCCCTTGCGGCTGTATATGGAACGCCACGGCCGGATGGTTACCGACGCAACCATTTTCGCCTCCGAAGCCATCAAGCTCGAACCTGATGCCGTCCGTCAGCTTTACGATGCCGCCTCTCTGCCGCCGGCAAAGAAGGTACTCGCCACCGCCGATATCCATGTCGGCTTCGGCATACCTATCGGGGCCGTGATGGGACTCGACAGCGCCATAATGCCCGCCGCCGTCGGATACGATATAAACTGCGGTATGCGGCTCTTACGCACACCCTTCTCAAAAGGCGACATCGACACCGACAAAATCGCTGTCTCCATTGCCCGTGACATCCCGCTCGGCGAAGGCAAGGCCAATTTGCCGTTGGACAAAGCCGGCATCGAGCTCGTCATCAATAAGGGCGCCGCCGCCGTACCAACACTCGCACAAAGAATCACCCACCGGGCCTGGGAAGCATTCGACCCGGATGAGTTCGCCGACGACATTAAAAGAATCGAAGAAAATGGCCGGCTGCCCTCCGACCCCGCCGCAGTACCGAACGCCGCAATACAAAAAGGTTCCGGCCAGCTCGGCACACTCGGAGGCGGAAACCACTTCATCGAAATTCAATACGTCCAGGAAGTCTTTGACCCTGCCTTAGCGAAAACCTTCGGCCTTTTTGAAAACCAAATCGTTGTAATGATACACTCCGGCTCCCGCCGCTTCGGCTATGAAATCGCCGACCGATATATGAGTATCGCCGCCGGAAGACCGGAAATGGCCGAAAGAAGAAAAATGCTCTCATACCTGCCCACCGAAACCAATGCCGGTAAAAACTACATCGCTGCAATGGCCGCTGCCGCAAACTTCGCCTTCACAAATCGCCACATTATGGCGCTGCTTGTAAGACGATGCTTTAACAGGATGTTCGGCCCAACACCGCTCAAATTGGTTTACGACGTCGCTCACAATATGGCAAAGCTTGAAACACACGAAGGAAACCGGCTCTGGGTACACCGCAAAGGCGCCACCCGCGCCTTCGGGCCCGGGCGTATGACCGCAACCGCCTTCGCAAATATCGGCCAGCCCATAATAACACCCGGCTCAATGGGGACCGCAAGTTTTCTACTTGTCGGAACAGGCAATTCCGATGAATCTTTGTGTTCGGTCAACCACGGAGCGGGCAGAGTGATGAGCCGCACCGCCGCCCTCGGAAAAATTCGCAGAGGCAGAGTTATTATGCCGGCCAGAATTAGCGATGAACGATTCAAACGCAGTATGGAAGGCATAAAGCTCATCACCGGCAATAGACGCAAAATAAAGGAAGAAGCGCCGGACGCCTACAAAGACATTGACGAAGTCGTCAGAATTGTTACCGAATGTGGCTGGGCAAAAACCGTCGCCCGAATGGTTCCTTTAGCCGTCCTGAAAGGCTAAAATTAAGTCTTCTCTCTAAAAATACGATAAAAACAATTACTATATTGCTTATACATATTGACTAACAAGGTCAGGAGATAATGGGTAGGTTGCTAATAGTTTCAAACAGATTGCCTGTAAACGTTGTAAAGCGCGCGAATACTTTAAGTTTTCAGCCAAGTGTAGGCGGCTTGGCTACGGGACTATCTTCATTCTGCAAGTCCCATCAGAGCCGGTGGATAGGCTGGCCGGGAATAGCTACGGATAGAATTTCGGAGGAAGAAAAGCGACAAATCTCGGTCCAGCTAACAGAACAGAATTGCTATGCTGTTTTGCTTTCTGTAAAGGACATCCAAAATTTTTATTACGGCTTTTGTAATAAAACAATTTGGCCGCTTTTCCACTATTTCCCTTTATATACTGCGTATGAAGACCGATACTGGCAGACCTATAGGCAGGTTAATAAAACCTTTTGTGATGCCGTTATAAAAGTCGCTGAACCTGATGACTGTATTTGGGTTCATGATTACCAGCTTATGCTGCTCCCGGAGCTTATACGAGAAAAACTACCCCACGCACAAATTGGATTCTTTCTTCACATACCATTTCCCTCTTTTGAGCTGTTTCGTCTCTTGCCTTGGCGCAAAGAAATCCTAAATGGCCTCCTTGGTGCGGATTTGATAGGCTTTCACACATACGACTATGTAAGGCATTTCCTTAGCAGTACAGCGCGAATAGTAGCAACAGAGCACTCTATGGGTACGTTAATAATAGGCGATAGGATTGTAAAAGTGGATGCTTTCCCGATGGGAATTGATTACGATAGATACGCGGGTGCGGTCGAAAACCCAAAGGTCAAGAAAAGATTGACCACAATTAGCAAGAAAGTGGGCAACCGAAAAATAATCATATCCATAGACAGATTAGACTACACCAAAGGTATTATTCAGAGGCTGGAAGCATTTGATTTATTTTTGTCACAGAATCATGAGTATAAGGAAAAGGTTACTCTGATACTTGTAGCGGTTCCTTCCCGCACGGGCGTTGAGGACTATATGGAATTGAGGAAACAACTTGAGGGCTTGGTGGGCAGGATTAACGGAGAGCATGGGGTTCTCGGCTGGGTACCTGTATGGTATCTATATCGTTTCCTTCCGTTCGAAAGACTTGTTGCTCTGTACAACATTGCGGATGTGGCTTTGGTGACGCCTCTGCGGGATGGGATGAATCTAATAGCCAAGGAATTTATCGCAACTAAAACAAACGGCAAGGGTGTTTTAATTCTTAGCGAGATGGCGGGAGCTGCAAGCGAATTGGGCGAAGCCATCGTAGTCAATGCAAATAACAAAGGAGAAATCATCGAGGCTATAAAAGAAGCTCTCCAGATGCCCATAGAAGAACAAACTGAACGTAACAGATTAATGCAAAACAGACTTTCACGTTATACTGTCGCAAGATGGGCCCACGATTTCCTAGAAACCCTATCCGATGTGAAAAAGACCCAACAGGAACTTTCCGTTCGTAAACTTGCCAAACCAATCAGGGAAAGATTAATCAATGAATATGATAAAAGCTCAAAACGGTTATTCCTGCTTGATTATGACGGAACCCTTATAGGCTTTGCCGCCCAGCCAGAAAAAGCCAGTCCTGACGAAAAACTTTTAGCCTTATTGCGGACCCTTGCGACAGATCCCAAAAATGACGTGGTAATAATCAGTGGCAGAGATAAAGCAACATTAAGTCGCTGGCTCGGAGATTTTAATGCATCATTAATTGCCGAACATGGCGCGTGGATTAAGGAGAGAGACGGTGACTGGCGGGTGATAGAGCCGTTACGAAACGACTGGAAGGACACGATAAGGCCTATTCTTGAATTGTACACTGACCGGACACCCGGCTCTTCCGTTGAGGAAAAGGATTTTTCGCTGGTCTGGCACTTTCGTAGATCGGATTCTGAGTTGGCTTACATTAGGACCCAGGAGTTGAAAGGCGCCATTTTGAATCTGACTGCAAATCTGGACATCGGCGTCTTTGAGGGCAACAAGATACTCGAAGTCAAGAATATTGGTATAAGCAAAGGCCAAGTAGCAGAACTATGGCTAACAAAACAGAAATGGGACTTTATCTTAGCTGCCGGCGATGACTACACCGACGAGGACTTGTTTGCAGTGTTGCCTGAAAATGCATATTCAATTAAAGTAGGATATAGTATTTCAAAAGCACGATTCAATTTGGATTCAGTCTATGATCTTAGATTATTACTTGAGCAGCTAACCAAAATCAGCAGTTAATAAGAGGATGATATGTTAAGTCTTGAGGATTTCCGTCACATAGTGCCCGATGAGACGTTAGCCGAAATTTACGCCCGAGCCAGAGGCCTCTACGGCAAACACATTGTTCACCTTAATGCCACATATCAGGGTGGCGGGGTTGCAGAGATCCTCTATCCGCTCGTATTGTTAATGAATGACGTGGGTATAAACGCTGACTGGCGAATCTTGCATGGGAGCCAGGAGTTTTTCGAGATCACAAAGAGTTTTCACAATGCCCTGCAAGGGGCAAAGTTAAATTTGTCTGATAGAAAAAAACGTGTGTATCTTCAAGTCAACGAAAATTTTTCCAAGTTTTCCCACTTGGACCACGATTGTGTAATCATCCACGACCCCCAGCCGCTTTCATTAATAGGGTCTTATAGAAAACACCAACCCTGGATATGGCGATGTCACATTGACTTGACTGACCCGCATAAGGAATTATGGGATTTTCTTAAAGGTTTTTTGCTCAAATACGACCAGATTGTTTTCTCGAGCGAAAAATACTTCAAAGAGGATCTGCCCATAGAACAAAGGCTTATGTTCCCTGCTATTAATCCTCTTAGCCGGAAAAATAAGGATATTCCCGACAAAACCATACTGGAACATATAGCCAAAGCCGGTATCCCGACAGGCAAACCCATAATCACCCAGGTGTCCAGACTTGACCCTTGGAAAGATCCGGAGGGTGTGATAGATGTATTCAAACTGGTTAAGGAGAAAGTCGATTGCAGATTGCTTTTCTGCTACAACGTCGCCAGTGACGACCCTGAAGGCTTGAAGATGTATAACAAGGTTCGGCGAAAAGCCAATAAGTTTCTTAAAACAGGAGATATACTATTTGTTGTCGGCAATAACGAAACACTGGTGAATTCAGTCCAAAGATTTTCCGATGTAATAATTCAAAAATCCACCAAGGAAGGCTTCTGCCTCGCTGTTACAGAGGCACTCTGGAAAAAAACACCCGTTGTAGCATCCAACGTGGGCGGCATACCTATGCAGATAGAGGATGGCAGGAATGGTTTTTTGCTTGAACCAAAAGATACAGAGGGATTTGCAGATAGAATCGTCCATCTGCTGAAAAATCCTAAAGAAGGTGAAAATCTGGGACAGCAAGGGAAAGAAACTGTCAGAGAGAAATTCTTAATAACCCGTTTGCTTTCTGACTATCTGTATATGTTTAATTCTTTACTAAGTAAATAGCAGGCACGGTGAATACTTGGCGATAAATGAGCTGCAAATAAATGATTGGGCACTTTGGTTCTTAGGGATACTTGTGCTTGCGGGCGTAATAGGTCATTTGCTTATTTACAGAATCCTGCTGGCCCTTGCCAGGCACACTGAAGGGATTATAGATGACCTGTGCGTTAAGCATTGCTACCGACCCCTGCAGTGGATTGTGATATTGTTAGTTATACGTTTGGTTCTGCCTGTTGGGTTGTCTGAAGAATATCTTGCCGTTGCAAAACATGCCCTTAGTCTGTTTTTCATAGGCCTGGTTTCACTGCTGCTCGTAAAGACAGTGTACATTTTGGATGAATATGTCGTTAGCCGTTTCGATGTTGATGTAAAAGATAATCTCAGGGCGAGGAAAATTCGTACTCAGTTAAATGTCTTGAAGCGAATAGTGACTATCTTAGTGTGTATTTTGGCTTTGGGCACCATGTTAATGACCTTCGAAAAAGTTCGGCAGCTTGGGACAACTATCCTGGCATCAGCCGGAATTATTGGCATAGTCGTTGGTATTGCTGCTCAGCGAACGATTGGAACTTTCATAGCCGGCCTTCAGATAGCTTTTACTCAGCCGATCCGCATTGATGATGTAGTTATCGTGGAGAATGAGTGGGGCCGAATCGAAGAAATAACTTTAACCTATGTTGTTGTAAAAATCTGGGATCTGAGACGTTTAATCGTGCCGATAACTTATTTCATCGAAAAGCCCTTCCAAAATTGGACCCGGGTCACAGCCGATTTGTTGGGAACTGTGTATGTTTATGTTGACTATACAGTCCCGGTTGAAGCGGTCAGGGTTGAGCTTCAAAAAATCTTGAAGGATTCTGAATTGTGGGATGGTAAGGTATGTGTACTGCAAGTAACCAACGCCTCCGAACACACGCTCGAACTAAGAGCTCTGATGAGTGCCCCGGACGCATCGACAGCTTGGAGTCTTCGTTGCCACGTTAGGGAAAAAATAGTCGAATTTATACAGAAGAATTATCCGGAAAGCTTACCAAAACTGCGTGCCTCGTTAAAGCAGCTCCCTCATAAATAGGTGAGGCGAATTTTGTAACACGCAGCAATGTGGTTCCTTTAGCCGTCCTGAAAGGCTAAAATTAAGTCTTCTCTCTAAAAATACGATAAAAACAACTAACAAATCGTTGCATTTATTGCCTGATGCCTTATGCTAATGTAAAATTGGGTAATCTTTAGCTAAAAGACGACTATGTAATTATTTATCGGAAGGTAAAAAGTGGTTAAACGCCTTGCTGTATTTATGACCTGGCTAACTGTACTTGTCTTTATCGCCGGCTGCACCTCCGGAAAGCCCGATATCAAACCTCCGAAAGACGAACCTAATGAGGTCGAACCCGCTAAATCTGAACCTAATGAGGTCGACCCTACTAAGGCCGAACCGAATGAGGCCGAACCTCCCAAGACCAAACCTCCAAAAGTCGAACGCCCAAAGCCTAAACCTCCGAAGCCCAAACCTGTCACCAAAGTTTCTTTTCACGACAAATGTGCCCCTATCTTAAAGGCCTTCGTCAACGACAAGGGAATGGTTGACTATAAAAAACTAAGGTATAAAAGGTCGGATTTAAACAAGCTCCTGGATGAATTCGCCGACCTCGACCCAAATGAATATAATGCCTGGCCCAAAGAGGACAAAATCGCCTTCTGGCTCAACGCGTATAACATAAAAATGCTCAAAATAATTGTTGACAATTATCCTATTAAATCGTACCCACTGCTCCGCCTTTTTCCAGGTTGGAGCCCTGATAGTATCAGGCACATCGACAAACGTATTGGTCACATCAACAAACAAAAATTTATCGTTAGGGGTGAAGAATTTACCCTTTCGGAAGTTGAACAGCAGCTTTTCCGAAAACAGTTCGACGAACCGCGAGTATTTTTTGCCATATCCGGGGCCTGCCTGTCCAGCCCGCCTTTGCGCAATGAGCCGTATTACGGACACAAGCTCTACAAGCAGCTGGACGACCAGACCAAAAGATTTCTCTCCAGCCCCCGCGCATTCAAAATAGACAGAGACAAGCAAATAGTTTATCTTCCTGCCATACTTCAACCAACCTGGTACGGAAAAGAGTTTATAAGCAAATATGGTACAGACAAAAAATTTAAAGACCAGCAGCCCGCAACCAGGGCCGTCTTGAATTTCCTCACCAATTACATTTCCAGGCAGAACGTATCTTTTCTTGAAGTACGGAATTATTCCGTTAAATATATAGGATATGATTGGAGACTCAACGATAGCTCAAAGTCTACGAACGACGAACTATGAACCGTTAAAAGGGTAAACCACAAATGGTAAAAAAATCGATTCACAACAACCCTCATTGTGACACCAACGAGTACCTATTCACCAGTGAGTCCGTAACAATGGGCCATCCTGACAAAGTGGCCGACCACATATCCGATGCAATCCTTGACGCAATGCTCGCACAGGACCCGAAAAGCAGAGTGGCCTGTGAAACACTGGTAACGACCGGCCTGGTCGTAGTCGCCGGCGAAATCACAACAAAAGCATATGTTGACATCCCGGGCGTCGTCAGAAAGACAATCAAAAAAATCGGCTACGACGACCCGGCCATAGGTTTCGATGGCGATGACTGCGCCGTAATTGTTTCAATTGACAATCAAAGCGCCGACATCTCACAGGGAGTAACCGAAGGAACAGGCCTGCACAAAGAACAGGGTGCCGGCGACCAGGGGCTAATGTTCGGTTATGCCTGCAGGGAAACACCGGCACTTATGCCGATGCCGATTCAGCTCGCACACGCTATAACAATTCAATTGGCAAAAGTAAGGCAAAATAGAATATTGCCCTGGCTGCGACCCGACGGAAAAAGTCAGGTAACTGTCGAATACGAAACCTGTCCCGAGCGAAGCCGAGGGAACAGCAAACCAAAACGCATCCACACAGTCGTAGTATCCACCCAGCACGCGCCGTCAATCGCCTATAAACAATTGCGAAAGCAAATTATCGAAAAAGTCATCCTCCCTGTCCTGCCGAAACGCCTTGTTGACAAAAACATCATATTCCACATCAATCCGACCGGCCGATTCGTAATAGGAGGCCCAAAGGGCGACTGCGGACTGACAGGAAGAAAAATCATCGTTGATACCTACGGCGGAAGAGGCAGCCACGGCGGCGGCTGCTTCAGCGGTAAAGACCCCACTAAAGTTGACAGAACCGCAAGCTATATGGCGCGATACATTGCAAAAAACGTCGTCGCTGCAGGACTCGCAGACGCCTGCGAAATCCAGTTATCTTACGCCATTGGTGTAGCCGAACCTATTTCCGTCCTTGTAGATACCGAAAGAACTGCAAAAATCAGCGAACAAAAAATAAGTGAAATTATAAGAAGGCTTTTCCCATTGACCCCAAAGAAAATGATTGCTCGCTTAAAACTTGCCCGCCCAATCTACGCTGAAACCTCCTATGGCGGACACTTCGGACGAAACCTCCCGAACTTCACCTGGGAAAAAACAGATATGATAGCCAAACTCCGAAAAGCCGCCGGAATAAAACGAATGAAATAGCATTATTCATTGGCAACAACAATATTACTACACATGTTCTTTCTGGCAACCTTAATCGCTCTCTGGTTCAGATGGAGATTCAAACTTATGCCGATTCTGCTTATAATAGGCACCCAAAAATGGGAGGACATCTTCATCTCTTTCCAGGAGCCTTTTTCTTTCTTCAGCATTCCCAAGATGTTTCGCATAGAAACGATTGACAAACCCTCGGTCAGCATACTCACATGCTAATCTTAAGAATTTCAAAGCCCCTCTCCAGTCACCCGTTTTGAAATGAACGTAACCAAGCAACTCACAGAGTTCATAAGATCTCTTCTTAGTCTTCACACTCAGATTTAGCGCTTCTTCCAGATGCCCCTTTGCCTTCTCATATTCTCCTTTCCAGACATGAATCTGACCCAGCAATGTGAGAGCGTGGCACTTTTGGCGATCACCGCGCACATCTGAATTCAGAAATTCATTCAATTGAGCAATCGCCGCATTATACTTCCGCTTGCGCGCAGCAATATATGTCGCCTTGAGTATGACACGGCAGTATCTCCATTGCTCCTTTGACGTGATAAGCGCCCATCTAACCTTAAGAAATCCCATTTGGCATTTCCACTGAATCCTCACGCCAGCGCACAATCGCCCTCACTGGATCGAGCACCTGCAAAAAACCAGGCGGCCACTGCGACCGCCCGGACAATCTTATTCTAACCTTCAATATCAGCCGTTGGCATCCACCTGCCAAGGACGGCCCGGCGAGGACTAATGTTTAAAGTGTCTCTTGCCCGTAAACACCATCGCAATCCCGTGCTCATCCGCAGCCGCAATAACTTCATCATCCTTATTAGAGCCGCCCGGCTGAACTATCGCAGCCACTCCCGCCTTCGCGGCATTTTCAACGTTATCCGGAAACGGGAAAAAAGCATCCGAAGCCATCGCACAGCCCTTTGCCTGGTCGCCTGCATTCTTAAAGGCGATTAAACCGGACTCGACGCGATTCATTTGCCCGGCTCCAACTCCTAAAACCTTCCTGTTCTTGACCAGCACGATCGTATTGCTCTTGGTATGCTTGGCGACAAGCCACGCAATCCTCAAATCCTCAAGCTGCTCGGCTGTTGCCCTGGCCTTCGTCGGATACGTCAACACATCCGGCTCCCAGCCAACCAAATCCCTCTTTTGCAAGAGCAATCCGCCGACAACGCAGCGAGCGTCAAACTCACCGCCGTCAACATTAGCTCTATCAATCGGCCCGGTCTGCATCAGTCGAACCCTGCCGCCCCATGCTTTCAACGTCCTGATTATCTCAATTGCATCCTGTTCAAATTCCGGCGCGATAATCACCTCCGCAAAGAACCCGCTGCCCCCCCTCGCCTTGCCGAATCGGCTGTAAGATTCCATAATCGTCTGAGCTAATTCAACGTTCACCTTTCTGTTCAAAGCGATAATACTTCCGAACGCACTGACAACGTCGCCCTCGTACGCCTTCCGATACGCCTCACAAATATCCTCATCAACCGCGCACCCGCACGGATTAAGGTGCTTAACAACAACCGCCGCCGGCTCCGCAAACTCCTTAACCAGCTCAAACGCCGCATTGGTATCCAGAAGATTATTAAAGCTTATCTCTTTGCCGCCCTCTAACAAACCGGCACTGCTGACCGACGTCTCACCGCTCGATGCCAGCTTATAAAACGCTGCGCTTTGATGAGGATTCTCACCGTAACGCAGCGATGTATCTTTCTTAAGCGCGATAGAAACCCGCTCCGGATACTCGACCCTCCCTCTGCCGTCAAGATACTTTGAGATGGCAGCATCATACGAAGCCGTCAGCCCGAAGGCAATCCGCGCAAAATCGCTGCGCAGCTCTCCGCTCACGGCCCCACCGTTGTTTCGCATCTGCTCGATGACCTTATCGTACTGGTCGGGGTTTGTAACAACAGTAACAAACTTATGATTCTTCGAAGCCGAGCGAATCATACTCGGCCCGCCAATATCAATATTTTCAATCGCCTCTTCCAGCGTGCAACCCGGTTTGGCAATGGTCTGTTCAAACGGGTAAAGATTCACACAAACCAAATCAATCGGCTCAATGCTATGCTCTTCCATTGCAGCCGTATGTTCCTTTTTGTTCCGAAGGCCCAGCAGGCCGCCGTGTATCTTCGGATGAAGCGTCTTTACTCTGCCGTCCATCATTTCCGGAAAGCCGGTAACCGACTCAATACCAACAACACTCACCCCTGCCTCGCCCAATTTCTTCGCCGTCCCGCCGGTGCTGATTATCTTGACACCCATTTTGGCGAGCGCTCTTGCAAAATCAACAACACCGCTCTTGTCCGAAACACTTACCAATGCCGTCTTAATTTTCACCCCGTTAGAAATTTTCACTCTTTGCATCATATTGTTACCTCGTTTTACACCCCATTATAGAATTTCTAACGGGGTTCACATCCATTTGAGCTTCTTTCCTCAAAAACTTTTCAATTTTAATTTGCCTCTCGCGGTACAAAACGAATCGACAACATACTATGAACTACGAACTATGAACTACGAACTATGAACTACGAACTGTGAGCTGTGAACTATTCAATCGGCTTTATACAGGCAATTCGCCCGGCCTTATCCGCAATATAAATTCTCGAATCCGCTACATTGGCCACATATCTCGAAACCCTCGCAAAATTAACCGAATACAGCCGCTTCGCTTTCTTATTGTCCATCACCACCAGCTTACCCTTCTCTGCAATCACGTATGCCTTTCCCGCCGACTCAGCTAACAAATCAACGCCTTCCGGCACCTGCCACATAAATTTACCGCTCTTTTTGTCTATCGCCTCCAGACCTTTATACCGAACATACTGATAAACAACCTTTTCGCTGACCCGCGGCGCCTTATCGAGCACCGCCGCCGTCTGATACTTCCAGACAAGCTTCTTCGTAGCTATCCCTGCCTTGTAAACTACGTCAACCCTGTATATGTTCGTATCCTTACTGGCAAAAAACAGCGATTCTCCATCCCTCACAATCGGCCTGATAATACTATCAGCGGCGTCAAACTGCCACAGCCGCTTCGGCCCCTCCGGCGTGATACTTATCACGTTGCCCGCATCGGTGCCAAAGACAACAAAATCCTCACCGGCAACAATTGAAGTAATCATCGAATCGTTATCAGCAGCCACCTCAAAAACCTGAACTTTATCCTCCGCACGTAACGTATGCATACGCCTGTCGGTCCCGGCCAAATAAAAATACGAGCTGTTCCGAGCTGCTGGACAGGTTATACCAAACTCCACACGCGTGGACTTACTCTCTGTGCCGAATTCCGGGTTAATCTCAATCAACCTGCCGCCAATTATAGATATAAGCTCAGATATAAGCTCATCCTCATAAAGCTCCAGCCCAAGCACCGGAAAGCCAGGCGGCGCAAAAGGCCTGCTGAACATCACATCCCCCTTTTCCCTGCTCAAACAAACCATATAATTGCGCTCCGATAGCGCATAGACACGATTACCGAGAACAAATAATCGCCCTAAACTCTCCGTCTTCTTCATCGGCAGCTCCTTCTGCCACAATAGCTCCAACCTGGCGCGTTCAAGCAGCTCCGGCGAAACAAGC
>Ga0209986_10004127_pt1 | contig 12425 bp, 17 predicted proteins | sample BlataG_FD_183168 | JGI IMG/M metagenome (GOLD analysis project Ga0209986, IMG submission 183168) | Deep subsurface microbial communities from Black Sea to uncover new lineages of life (NeLLi) - Black_00105 metaG (SPAdes) (version 2) | ecosystem: Environmental > Aquatic > Marine > Oceanic >...
TCTCCAGGCTCACGGTGACCACACGGAGCAGCAGCTCCAGCGGGTACCTCGGGTTGTGCATGGTCTCGCGCGCCCAGTCGTTCGCGTCGTTGACGATGCCGCTCGCCTTGTCTACCTTCACGCCCTCCATCGCCCGCGAGATGGGGTTCTGCCCGGCAAAGCTGTAGTCGGCGAAGAGCGCGTCGAACACCGGCTTGGTGATCAGGTGCTGCGCGAGCATCTCGACCACCTCGTCGTCCGAGACGCTGTCGTTGAGGTCGTCGCGCAGCTCCTCCGCGAACGCCTCGAACGCAGCACGGGCCTTTGACTGGGTCGGGTCCTCCAACAAGGCGTGGATGCGGTCGATGTGGGTCCGTGCGATCCGTGCGATGTCGTTCGCCCGAACGGCTTCTTCCTGATAATCCTTGAGTGTGAACTTCATGGCTCAGCGGCCCATCGAAAAGCGGAAATTGGAGAGGTAGGACTCGTAGAGCCGCACCGGTTCGACGCTGTCGGGCAGCGCCCGCGCCACCGCCTGGAACCGGCGGTCGTCATCTGTCACGACGTAGGCGATGCGCAGGGTCGGTTGGGCGGCGGCTGCGTCGCAAAACGCAGCGGCGCGGTCCAGGTCGACGAGCAGGCCGTAGGTGTCGGCCACGTCCCAGCCGGCGGCGGGAAGTTCGTTGATGCGGCGCCCCTCCGATCCGGCGCGCATCCACAACAGCGGCGCGATGCGCTGGAATGCGAGGTTGTGGCTGACGGCGACAGGGGCTTCGTAGGTCAGCGTGAAGAACTCGGCATTTTCTTCGAAGCCATCGGCCATCGGGAATTCGTCCGTGAACTTGTACTCGCCCTTGATGTCCTCTCCCTCCGGTGTCTTGCCGGTGATCGCGGCGGCGATGCGTGGCTTGGTGATGTAGTCGCAGATACCCAGCTTCTCCCATTCTGGATCGCCTGGGCGCAGCCCTTCGTTGCGCAGAGCCGCATGTTCTTCGGCTGCGACCTCATTGTTGGTGACCGAGATGCACTGTCGCCGCCCGCCATCCTGCCGGTTCAGCCGCATGACGGCGTGGGCCGTGGTGCCAGAGCCGGAGAAGAAGTCGAGAATGATCGCGTCTTCTTTCTCCCCAAGTATTGCCCTTAGCGCATCCTCCACCGCGTAGACCGATTTCGGAAAAGGAAATTTTCTGTTCGGAATGAATTTGCGAAGAAGGGCGCTGCCGTGCATGCCCGCGTTGTGCGCAGCCCGATTCCAAACAGTCTTGATAACGGCCCCGTTTCCAACACCACCTAGCGCAACAACAGGGCCATTTTCGCCCATTCTCTCAACTTGGATTTTCCCCGCGCTGATAGCTTTTGTTGTTCCTGACATCAAATATTTTATTGACCAAGTACCCCGTTTTTCATCAGGCTTTACGGCATATGCGTAACCTTGCTGAACTAGCGCCTTTAGGCTCGCGCCCTCAACGCGCCAAATGCCCAACCTACCGTCTGTCCTGACCGGCCATGCAGCAATTAAACCGCGGATATTTCTTGGTCTTTCCGCCTCGTCGTGTCCTTCAAATGGCTCACCAACATCGACAATTTTTCGCGTTTTGGGGTCAATCAAGACTGGGTAGCAGAGGTTTGGCCTAAGGCTGCGATACCAAGTGTTGCCTCGTCGTAGGAGCGACTCCCAGCTCAGGGAAAACGCGCCTTCGCTCGCCTCCGTTAAGAGATTGTCCTTCACGCGGGCAGGCCGAGCGGCTCCAATGAAAATAAAGAATACAAATTCGTCAACCCGAGATAAATATTCCCTTGAGGTGCCACTTGGATTGATGACCGAGGTGCACATTTGAATTGTCGCCTCGGGAAATGTCTGTTCAAGAAGAAGGCCGAGGCGGAGATACTCCTTCTCGTCGATGGTCACGATCAGGACGCTGTTGTCGGGGTTCAGCAGTTCCTTCGCGACCTTTAGCCGTCGCTCCATGAACGCCAGCCATTTCGAGTGCCGATACAGGTCCTCGGCCTCGACATAATCGTTGTTGTATTTCCAGTCCCGCGCGCCCGTGTTGTACGGCGGGTCGATGTAGATGGCGTCGATCTTGCCACGATGTGTGTAGGTCACCGCCTCCAGCACATGGAAGTTCTCTCCGTTGATCACCGTGTGGAACGGCTTGTCGCCGCCGCGCTCCACCCGCCCGGTGCTGACCAGGCCGGGGTAGATGTAATCCCGGAACTCGGCCACCACGACCAGATCGGCGGTCGCAACATCAACCGTCTCTGGCGCCTCGGCGTCGATCAGCTCGACCAGCGCCATCCGCGCCTCGCCGTCACCGTCAATTCGTTTGACGCGCCACAGCCGCTGGTCCGCGCGCTGGATGGAGCCCCGCGGCGGCAGCACCCGCACCTTGTCCCCTCGGCGGACCGGGCGTTGGGGCAACTCGACCGCCTCAGGACGATGCCGCTCGAAGTTCAGGCCGAACGAGAGGCGCGAGGACAGCGCCTTGAACTCACGCTCAAGGTCCGCCGCCAGTTGCGGGTCTTTGGCCTTGGCCTTCTCGATCAGTTCGGTCAGTCGCGACACCCTTGCTCCTCGTTCCCCTCACCCGCAGCTGTACCGCACCCGAGATGCCCCGCGCGCGCTACGACGTTGCTGTCTTCGAATTCGAACTCCCATGCGGGATGGTTGCTCGACGTGCGGATCCCCGTTTTGGGGGTTCGCACGTACCGTCGTCCTTGGAAATGGACTTCACTTGGTCCTTGCTCCAGGGCATTTCGGAACACCTCTACCGCGGCTTCGAACTCCGAAGCACGAACAGGCTGTAAGGGGCGACACAGGCCAGCACACATTTGCTTGTCCTGGATGATCCGGGGGAGCCGGTTGAGGGTGAAGGCTTTCGGGCCCCAGGCACGGAGCCACTCACGGGCGGTTTCGGCGTCTTTGACTTCCATGATGTTCTCCTGTTCAGTCCGGAAGGTCCACACTTTGGAGGGCGTCTCCGATGAGCTTCTTTTGGGCGCGGGTGAGGTGTTCCCATCCCCTCGCCAGCTTGAAGAGCTTGGTCTTCCACTGGTTCTCCTGAAGAGCATCCTCGTGCTCGGGAGTCCACGGTTCCAGGTGAGGCCCCGTGTAGTAGTCGATGGTGCGCTGTCCCCACCGTCGCCTCTCCTGGACATCCCAGGAGTCCCCGTTGCCGGTGACGACCTTCAGGCCACGCTTGAGGGCCTTGACTTCGGTGATCCTCACCTTCCGGGGAGGTACGGAGCGATTGAAGTTGACAATAGCGGCAAAATCGCCGACCGTCCACTCATGGTCCTTGATCGCGTTCATACCCTCTAAACCCTTGGAGGTTCTATTTTCTTCCGAAAACCTCCCCGAAAAGGTCTAGGCCCCTTCCAGGTCGTCATCCTCGTCTTCTGGGTCCTCTTCTTGCAGGACTTTCAGGTAACCGGGGCGCTGGCGCTTGAGCTTTGGGGGGGTGAACGTCTTTCGGGCATCTTCTAGTTGTTCGACGGTCTCGGCCAGGAGCGGGTCATAGTGGATCTCGGCGTAATCGTCGATCCATTCTGTGAGTTTCTCCTGGTTCAGGAACTTGTCCATGATCATGGACAAAATCAACTCGGGGTGAGGGACTCTCTCTTCGGGGACACCGCGCTGGTGCAGAGCGAAGTAGATGTCTTCAAAATGGTCTTCCAGGATGGTGTAGTCGGACTCCACGGGACATTGTACCCCGTTAGAACGCCTATCAGCACCCGTGATCAGGAATATAGACGCCCATGCGCTCCAAAGAAGCCTGTATCATCGCGGGGACCAGGATGGATGGTCGATCGGTCTTGTTCAAGAACCGCGATCGGGCTTACGACGCCAACCTCAAGCTCTACCAGGCCGACTTGAAGGGCACCGAGGCCGCCTTTGTTCTGGATCTCGACTCGGGTTACCTGGAGGGGATCAACGAACACGGCATCGGGATCGTCAACACGGCGCTCATGGTGCTCAACGACGAAAACGAGGGCAAAGGAAAGTCCAAGGGGCCCTCGAAATCCAAGGATGGGCCCAAGATCTTCCGAGCCTTGGCTCAAGACAACCTCCAGGGGGCTATCCAGGAGCTTCTCAAGAACGATCCCATCAAGGGGCATACCTTTGTATGTCAGGGGGACAAGCTTTACTGCATCGAAGCCAGCCGCACCCACGAGCCCAAGGTCCACCGGTTGAGCTTGGATCGCGTCAACACCCGGACAAACCACGGGATCTCGTATCCAGACGCCGGTTATACCAAGGGAGACGATTACGTTTCTTCGGTTGTTCGACGGTGGGAAGCTCAGAAACGGTTTCAGGACTGCAAACAGCCTGAAGACATGGCTCGGGTCTTGTATGAAGGCAAGATCCACGACGCGGACAGTGCTTTCAACCCAGTGCGAGAGACCGAAAAAATGCGGACCACGAATCAGGTCATGTTTGACCTTTCGAAGCCCGCTCTTCACCTCTATCTCGTGCCGGGGCATAGCAAGTTTCACGGTGTGAAGAACATGCTTGGCCGGAAGCCCAAGATCCCCGTGCATGTTTGGCGCCACCGGAAGTAGTGTTACTTCTTGGCTTCGCTCAGCTTTTTGACTTCGTCGTTGTAGATCCCAACTGCCTTGGCCCCTAACTTGAACGCCAAGTAACTCGCCCCTCCAAAAAGAAACAACGGGATCAGGAAGAGGGGATTCCACATGCTCAGGTAGATCAAGATCGCCGTGATGGAGACGGTCTTGGCAACATCAATCCCACGCAGGATGAAAAGCCCGAGCAGGGCCTTCGTGGATGCCATGCTAATTCCTCGCATGACCTCGGCATCCTCAGAGTTCTTCACCAAGGCTTCAACAAAGGTGATCTGCGGGACCCAGTTTGGTACAGTATGGATCCAAGCTTCCTTGGGGTCCTGAACCTTGGAGTCCGCTGAACTCTGGTACGGAGTCTGGTCTTGCACCCCGCTTGAGGATCCCCTCTTTTGAAGTATGCGGTACGCATCCTGGACTTGAACGAACTTCTCGTGGGACTTAGAATCCATCCCATGCCGATCCGGGTGGAACTCTCGCATCTTGGCCCGATAGGCTTTGCGGATCTCCCCCTTCGAGGCATTCGGAGAAATGCCCAAGACCTTGTAAGGGCTCATGCTTCTTTTACTCGCTCAGCCCACCGGGCAGGAGCGTGAGATGGGGTTTTTTGGGTGTCACATTGAGGCTCCCCAAAATCTCCTCGGGATCTACCAAAAACGAGTCCAGAGAATCCTCTGGAACCAGCGAGAGGATGTCGATCAGCGCCTGGAAAGCCTCCCCCAAGCGATCGTCGAAGTCTACGTCATCCTCGTTCAGGGGCAGTGTGTTCACGATTCTCTCGGCCACGCGGCACACCTTGTCAAACTTGCTTTGTAGGTTCATGCGGAATCTCCTTGGCGGAAAGAACGTCGCATCGCAGGTCCGCGATGCTTTTGAGCCCCGACTTCCACAAAACGCCTTGAATGAAGCCGATCCACCGTTGGGCTTTCGAAGGGTCCGAGAAGGACCGGATTTCCTGCACCATCCATCGTAGGTGGTGGTAGGACTCACGGTCCTGGTCCTGTCGAACAGGAAGGGCCCCCTGGACTTCCAGGAAGGCATCGTAGCGGTCGAGGAGGCGAGCGAGCTGTGCTGGAGTCATCCCACCTTCTGTACGTTCAGAGCGGGCCTGATGACCCTCACGTTGTCGTCCATACATGCGTGGACCAACGCCTCACGGGAGACGATTCTTTCAACGGTGCGCTCAGGTAGCACGTACTCGATCAGCACGGCCATTTCGGTGAGATACAGGATCTCGATGTGATGGAAGTTGACCAGCTTTTTGCTGTTCAACAGGAATTCTGTCCAAACTGACATATCTAGTCCACGAAAGTGAAAAGCTCCGGGTGTCGCTTGACCATGACCCGGAGCTTTTCTTTGAAGATTGAAACCATGTGATTGGGGGCTTTCCACTCTACCAGGGAGAAGTCCTTCATGGTGAACCACACGGCGGCGGTATCTTGGATCGGGTCTAGGTAGAAACCGACCATGAAAGTGTTTGGGAGGATGTCAGCTACGGCTGAGGCATCCTCCCAAATCCCGAGTTTCAGAATGGTCTTGATGGTGCGGCGGCTAAAGGGCCCCACAATATAACCAAGCCCACCGGGAAGGGAGGGCTCGATATTCAGGGGATGGGAGATAGCCGGGGCGGCGATGGCGGTCTGCATGATGGCAGACTTATCTCAGACTTTGCCGAGAATGTCAAGCCCTTGCTTGCTTTTTACGCGCCGTCTTTCCCACGAAGTCGAGGCCCTTGGCTGCCGCATCTTTCTTGGCAAGTTTAGACAAGCCGCCTTCGGACTCGTGGGGAGCCTCTCGGCGAGGCTTCTTCGCCTTTCGCTCGGCGTCCTTCTTGATTTCTTCTTCCACCCGAGTGCGAGCGGCGTGGACAAGGGAGAACACCACGTCCGATCGAACTTCACCCACCGTGTGTGGTGGCACGATCTGATCACCCACAACGAGGGGTTCATCGCTGTTGTTACGGACCTTCATTGAAAATAGTCGAGGATGTTCGGACCATCCTCATCCCGGTTTGTGGTTTGTTTGGCAGGGGCTTTTTCGCCAAGGATGCGAGCCTTAGCCAAGTCGAGATAGCCCGCATTCAAGTCGAGACCCACGTAGTTGCGTCCATGATCCAAAGCCACTTCACCCGTCGTCCCCGACCCGCTAAAAGGATCGAGCACGGTGCCCCCACGAGGACAACCGGCCAGGATGCAGGGCTCGACCAACTTGGGCGGGAACACGGCGAAGTGGGCACCGGAGTAAGGCTTCGGGTTCACGTTCCACACCGTCCTCTTGTTTCGACCCTTTTCGGGTGCTGAGATAGAGGGCATTGACCACCCGTTGCCATCAGACTTTGAGCCTCTAGTAGTGGTATTGCCGTATCGCGTCGGGTGTCCGGCCGCCTTGCGTTCTGCGGTGGACCCGCGCCCGTCGATTGGTGTGTTAGGGTAAACCCGAATCTCGTCTGCGTCGTAGTAGTACCTGGGCTGCTTGGTCAACAGGAAGATGTACTCGTGGGCCCTGGTGGGCCGGTCCCTCACGCTCTCGGGCATACAGGAGCCCTTGGCCCAGATGATGTCTGACCGCAGGTACCAGCCGTCCGCCTGGAGGGCGAAAGCGACGCGCCAGGGAACGCCCACGAGGTCCTTCGGCTTGATCCCTGGGTTTGAACGGATACGGTCCTGCTGTCGACTTCGACGACGATCTCCGCCGTGATCTTTGAGCCATGTCTCTCCGTTCACGGCGTGGTTGGCGTATCCGCCCCCAAAGAAGGAGTCGCCGAGGTTGAGCCAGCACGTGCCGTCGTCTCTCAGGACTCGGTGCGCCTCTCGGAACACGCCGACAAGATTCTGCACGAAATCATCGACTTTTTCTTCAAGGCCCAACTGTCCGTCGACCCCGTAGTCCCGCAGGCCCCAGTAGGGGGGAGACGTGACGATGCAGTTGATGCTCTCGGCTTCAAGAGATCGCAGCGTCTCTCGGCAATCACGGCCGTAGTACAACGTCGCTGTAGGAGGGTCGTCGCCTAGAGGGCGTTGGATGATGATCGGATTCATGCCGCTCTCTCCAGTGCGTCTTGACGCAAAGCGTTAAAGATGTCCGTGATGAACACGACCCGCGTGTCCTCCTGGGTCCATCAGAGTGTCTACCTCTTTCCAGAGGCTTTTCTTCTTCTTGTTGTTGTACATGGCTCAGTCCAAATCGTCCTCTTCTGCGTATACTCCGCCGCCCGCAGGCTTCCACTCCCTTTGGATGCGATCGTGGATCTCCGCAATTCTCTGGTGGGTGTGTTGTACGCTTTTCAGCGCCTCTTCCTTGCCCAGAATTTTGATTTTAGTGCGTAGGTCCATCAGGTAAACGATGGGCCAGGTTTTGAAGTCCTCGTACCGGTCTTCAAGGTCGGGGCCAAGGAGGGTCTTGACGACTTCGGGATCAAGCTCGTTGATCTCAAAAAAGTCGTCGAACCTTCCGGCCCGTAGTAACGCAGGGGTCATACGCTGTCGGTTGTTCGCCGATGCCACGAACACCTTGATTTGGGTCCGGCACCATTCGATGGTGCTTAGGAGTTGCTTGGAGGCAGAAGGCCCTAGAAGATCGATGTCGTCGATGATGACCATGTCGGGCTTGGTGAACTCAACCAAGCTTTGTAGGTCGTCCACCATGCGACGGCTAAAGTTCCCTTCGAAATGGGAGATGTCCAATCTCAGGGTCCGAAACCCAGTCTCCTTGATCAGGTATTGGATGAGGGTCGTTTTCCCGGTTCCAGGGGGCCCTTCGAATAAGTACGACCGCATAACACCCTGGTCGACAAATTTGCGCATGTGCGTAAGCACTTCACGCATTCGTGGTGTCACCAGTAGGTTTTCGGGAGGGGCTTCGTCTTCGTGCTTGATCCCCGAGCCTGTGACCCGCAAGTTGGGGTTCTCAAATAGAGACCAGCACTCGTCTCGCAGGGTCTCCAGGCTTTCCTCCATTTTTTCTCGGAGCACGAGGATGGCCGGGACGTCCCCAATAGATTGCTTTTCTGAGAAGCTTTGGTATCCACCATTCGAATTTGGACAAGACAAAAACAGATGGCCGCGGAGGAGGAAGACTCTTACAGGGTCTTCTGACCCGTTCAGCCCCTCTACTTGATTAGCGATCCAGCTCTCATGCTGGTTTAGGATGTCCAACGCCAACGGTCGAAGCGCGAGCGGCAACGCGACGAATAATGATTTCCCGTCTTCCCCGCGTCGATACAAGATTTCCGGGTCGTTGACGATCTCGTTGTAGACCTTCTTCCCGGAGAGGATCGCATTTGCGCTTGCGATCCCGAGACCCAACCAATCGGTTGGACGGTTCTTCTTGAACATCATCAAGGCTGTGACAAGCGGAGCGGCCCCTTCGAACACTTGGGATGCAACATTGATCCACTTGGAGTTTTTGTCAGCCTTGAACTGCTTGAGGATTTCTTCGTGAGTCATAGCTAGGGAGAGGGGGTCAACACGACCTTCATGTTATACCCTTCAAGTACCCGAGCGCCGAGGTGTTGCGCCTGTTTTTTGGAGATAGGGAGGGTAACGATCATCGGCTCTTTGTCTTGATCGTCGAGCGATACTGTCATCCCAATTGCCATCTCTCCCGGGTGTAGGGAGGATTCGATAATCTCCCCTACCGAGAGGATCGTAACTTGAAACTCTAGTTCCATCTATCGCTTCTTCTTTGAAGCCCGCTTGGACGTTTTCTTCGTCGGGGTGACCACTGGCATCGCGGGGCCAACGATCTCATCGACGAGACCCCAAGCCAAACACTGGTCTGCGGACATCCATATATCACGCTTGAGGGTGGCGTCCAAGGTTTTCTTGGGCATTGCGGTAAAGGATGAGTAGATGTTTCGAAGGTGATCCATGAGCACATCGATGTTCGACATCTCGTCCTTGATTTCCTCGTACTTGCCCCAATACCCAGCGGAGAGCTGGTGGATCAGCATGTACGCATTGGGGTAGATGAATCGCTTGGCCCCGGCAATGCTCAAGAGAGTGGCCGCGGATGCCGCAGCTCCATCCACATAGGTGTACACAGGAGCGCGTGAGGACCGGATGTGATCCAAGGCAGCCAGCGCGGCATGTACGTCTCCCCCCGGCGAGTTGATGTGCAGGTGAATCGGTGGCATGGGGACCCCCATGTCACTTGCCGTGACCATGCAGTCGGAGGCAACCTCGTGGAGGCACTCCACCAACTCGTGCATTGACTTTTGGTCTACCTCTTTGTAGAAGAAGATGCGGTTGGATACATGTGAAACAGCCCCGTCTCCAATGGAGATCGCAATCGGTTCAGCGGTAGAAGAAGATTCCTCGGTGGAATTCCGGCGTTTCCAATTTGCGCGGGCCATACCCCCTATTATACCAAGAATTTCTTGAAGATGCGGATTTTTGTGGGCCCGTTGTGCCTCCAGTTTTCAGGGGCTTCCGGAGGGAATGGGTAACGTTCCGCCGATATTCGGAGGATAAGGACACTACCATCCTCTTGCTCCAATTCCGCGTATCCGATTTGTAGCAATCTGCGTGCTTCTTTTTCTGTCATGGCGCCAACACCGCCAGTTCCGTTGCTGCGATCAACGGGTGGGGAACCCGGTAAATTGGTGTAGCCTGGAGCACCAATTTGATTGCTTCTGAAATGTCGACCCGGTGTCCGATGGACACTTGGATCGGGTCCTCGTTGTCTTGTGTGAAAACGTCGTTCAAGGTCGCGCCGCGATTATCAGATTCAATGGTGACACAGTTGCCCCGGCGGGAGGTCCATTGAGCCGAGCTGTGTTTGGCTGGCCGATCCAAGATCCCAACCGTTGGGATATCGAGTAGAACACCGACGTGACAAGCCAATCCAAAGTGACTTGGGTGGTTGATCCCGTCCCCGTTTACAAAGATCACGTCGGGAGCGGATTCAACCCTCATGAGGAAATCACTCAACGAGTCGCAGATTGCCCATTCGAATTGGGTCTTCACGTCAAACCGTGTGTCGAGCACGAGTTCTCTACGAACGGTTCGTACAGTCTTCCAGGAGATAGGGGATACCTCTGCGTATCCGGCCATCCACCGTCCTTGGCTGCGTGCTACAGCGAGACCCCCCATGGCATGGATGGCGTGGCTACGCTTCACCCATGAAGCCATTGCCTTCTCATAGGTAGGCAGGTCTTCGAGATTCTCGGGGGGTTGTATCGGGTTACGAATCTTCATCTGGAGGGACCCCGTCCAACACAACCTTGGCCCGGACCATGAGTTTCAAAGCAACCTGAGTCGCCTCTAGAGCCTGATCCTCGGCCATCTTACCGAGACCCTCAATCGAGGTCTTCTCCAGCGCTCTCTCAATGCAGGCCAGAGCGACGTTCCTGGGCACAGGTACCTGATCCGTGAAAGCCTGCAAGAGAGTATCGTACACCTTCCGAATATCGAGCTGCACGTTCTCGGGAAGATCCCCGGGGCCGTCCATTTCGAGCATGTCAGGGTACCGCTTATGAATCTCGTACAACTGGACGGACCAGTCAATGAGGGCCTGTGAAAGATCCTTGTCGTTCATGTCTGCTATACCCCGTAGACATCGATAAACCCGGTACCGGGTTTGTTCACAACCTTGTCTTGAAGATCCGCGTTGAACGCCTCTCCGAGCTTGATCGTCTTGAGCACATCGTCCTGGTGGAGGGCCCGACCGTCTTCGGCAGCCAAAGACATGCCGATACGGATCGCGTTCTTGATTTGGCGGCCGTTGATGTCGTACTTGGACAAGGTGTTCAAGTCCAAGGTCTGCGCGTCCACACCGGCACACTCCAGGAGGTTCTTCCAGATTTGGAGTCGGACCGGCTGGTTGAGATCGGGATAGTGGAGCGCGATCGAGATGCGAGAGTTGAACGCGGGGTCGAAGTCACGAACGCGGTTCGTGGTCAGGAACAAGACCCCCTGGTAGTATTCCAGCATCCGCAGGAAGATCCCGACCATCGCGTTTCGTTCGATGTCGTTGGACGATCGCTTTTCCAGGAAGATGTCTGCTTCGTCCAAGAGCAAGACGGCGTTCCACAAGGTGGCGACTTCTAGAACTTGGCGCAGGTTGGCTTCCAGCTCGCTTGTGTCGGTCCCCAGCTCCCCGACACTTACGGTGTATAGGGGTCTTTCGAGCAAATCCGCGACGGCTTCGGCGGAAAGGGTTTTCCCCACCCCCGGGGGGCCGTGAAGCAGGAAGATGATCCCCCCGCCCTTTCCTGAAATCAGATCGGAGAAAGAGCCAGCACCGCGCTCCACAAGGGACTTGATCATGACCTTGGGGTTGATCGTGATCCCGTCCATGGTGCGTTCAGGAAGGACGAGCTTATCATAGGCATCGGAATTGAACTGGATCTCGTCCAGGTGTTCGATGTTGAACTCCCCCCATACCTTAGAGGTGAATGAGAATCCCATGACCCAAGGGTTCAGGAGGTGAAGCAGATTCTCGGGAACCGCGTCTAGGGTGTCTCCCGTTGCATCCTCCGTATCGTAGTTCGAGTTCATCATCGAAAACGTTTTGGCGTCGATCATGCAACGCCCGTGAGATCGATACTCCCGCGTCCCCCACCAGGCTCGCCGGATAGCGTTGCCCTCATACATGAGGTACGAGGGCTGTTCGCAATGCGAAGCAATTTTCTTCCCACGAGCAATGAATCGCTCTTTGGTGGAGGCATCTAGAGGACGCACGGAGAGAGACTCGATCTCCTTTACGCCGTCGAAGACGGGGATCGTGGCGTTGTGTTCGCACCATTCATAGTCTTGACCATCGTGCTTGAGGTACCGGGTCTTGATCAGCACCATGGGACCACGAAAGGTCTCCACGACCGCGCACTCGTTACAGATACCGGCCATCTCCACGCCCGTATCTGA
>Ga0209986_10004131_pt1 | contig 12417 bp, 14 predicted proteins | sample BlataG_FD_183168 | JGI IMG/M metagenome (GOLD analysis project Ga0209986, IMG submission 183168) | Deep subsurface microbial communities from Black Sea to uncover new lineages of life (NeLLi) - Black_00105 metaG (SPAdes) (version 2) | ecosystem: Environmental > Aquatic > Marine > Oceanic >...
CATCGGCAAAGCCTGAACTGACAGTATCAAATCTATCAATGGTATATGGAGAAGGAAACGAAGTTATCTTATCATGCGATGCCTCTAACTTAGGATTACTAGATGTTAACAATGCTTTGATACGATTCTACAATGGAAAACCAGAAAATAACAATGTTATCGGAGAGAAGATAATAGATTTGATTTCAGAAGAGACTAAAAATGTTAGTGTCTCATGGACTACAGAAGATGGAATCTATAACGTCTATGCAGTTATCGATCCTGATAATGCTATAGAAGAAACATCAGAATATAACAATACTATTTTCAGACAATTCACAATAGACAGAACACCGCCTGAGGCGAATATCAAGTTCAATACAGAAACAGAGGATATTGAAGTCATAGGTGTAGATAATATCGATGAAAATGTTGAAGTAACGTATGAAGAATATACAGAAAAGTTCACTGGTAAAGAGAACGATCTCTTTAAAGAGATGGAAACAGAGTTTAAGAAAAGAGGATTTATAACATACAGAATCTATGCACTCGAAGACGATTCAGGCAACACATTAAAAATGAAAATGCACTATCTAAAGTTACGAAAAGTAATATATACAAAGATAGTAGAGTTATCGTACAATGGAGAACTAAAAACGCCCCAGAGAAATGCCTTTGGCATTGTATCTCTCTATTGGAGAGGAAAACTCAAAACACTGGTACAACACCTTAGAATAGATAGAGAGTTCGTTAACATAATATACAATGCAAGAAGAGATGAGTCTATAATAACTACAAAAGGGGGAATGGAAAGAAGAGAAGGATTGGTACTGGTAGTTATGAAAACGGAGGAAGGAAATCTAAGTTATATCTTGGAGTGAGCAAATGAGCTTTATTCCTGAAGACAAAGAAGAGAGGAAGTGGATAACTAGCATCGCTATAGTAGTAGTACCAATAACAGTAGTTTCATTTATTTTGTTTACGTACTACATGAGTCTTTATTCTGAAACTATTTTCTATATCGTTCCATTGGTCATTTTTACTTTTTATGGAGTTGTTCTTCCAGGTATATTTTTTTCAGTGGGAGTTATTGTCGGAGTTTTATCCAATTTGCAACCTGCAAAATGTCAAGATGTATGTATTAAAGGGGCCATATTTTCAGAGATATCCTTACTTATTTTGTTTTTTATTGGGGGGGCTCTTTTTATTTCAGCATTCATTCTGGAGATGATTATGTTGTTCATTCCTATACTTTTCTGTGGCATTGGAGGATACTACGGTGCAAAATTTCGATAAAAACAATCAAAAGAAAGATGAGTCTATAATAACAACAAAAGGAGGAATCGAAAGAAGAGAAGGATTGGTGTTAGTGATCATGAAGACTGAGAATGGAAATCTAAGTTATATTCTGGAGTGAGCCCATGAGCTTCATGCCTGAGGATAGAGAAGAAAGAAAGTGGTTTTATAAAATTGGGATTTTTGTGTTGGGTGTCGGAGTATTGTTCGCGTTGTTCATTTCTTATTTTGATTTCGAATGGCTGTCAATTTTTCCAATATTCCTCATTTTTCTTTATATTTTTGTTTTAATTTTAAGGTACATGAAATTATTACCTAAAGACAAAAAAGAAAAAAAACTGTTAGTAATAACTGCTTTTTCAAGCTTGTTTATAATTTTGTTAGTGGGAATTTTTTTCTTGCTTGTTTTAATATTGTCTACTAACAATCTCTTATTTTTTCTTTTTGATATTGCCATATACGGTATTGGATTTTTTACTTTAGGTTGCATTATTGGATTTAAATCGAATCTTAAGAAAAATAAAATTTTCAAAGCGTGTTTTGGAGGTGTTTTGATCTTAATTCCTGTTATTTTTTTCTATTTACTCATATCAGTAATTTTTTTAAGATCCCCACTAATTGGCTTGGGCTATGGCTTGTTCTTGGGAATATATCTTTTAATTAGTGCGGTAATTTGCGTTATTGGAGCTCATACAGGAATAAAATTAAAAATGTATCGAAAAGATAAATCTTAAAAAAATAAAAATGGAATATAAAAAACGATCGAATAAGCTGGATATAGATATACTAGAATTAACATACAACAATGAGACAAAAATACCCCAAAGAAACGACTTCCATGTAACCTGCGTCTACAAAAAAGAACTCAAAACGTTGATACAGCATTTGAAAATAGATGAAGATGTCGTAAACGTTAAGTATAATCCAAAGAAAGATGAATCCATAATAACAGAAAAAGATGGGGCAGAAAAGAGAGAAGGACTGGTACTAATTATAGTGAAGACTGAAAAAGGAAATCTAAGTTATATTTTGGAGTGATTGAATGGGTTTTATTCCTGAAGATAGAGAAGAGAGGAAGTGGTTTTATAGAGTTGGAATTTTAGGAGTGGTCGTAATTTTGCTAATCGGACTTTTTTTTATTTTTGTTCCCATATTATTTCTTAATGAATTTTTTAATTATCTTTTTGATATTATTGTGTATGGAACAGGTTTTTTTCTTTTGGGTATCTTTGTTGGATTTAAATCAAATTTAAGCAAAGAAAGATTATATCTAGTTTGTTTTAAGGGAATTTTGTTCTTAGAAATAATCCCAATAACACTGTCTCTATTTTTGATATTCTTATATAGACAGTTAGGGCTTTTTATTGCAATACTTATGGCTTTTGGATTTTTATTACTAATAGGAGCTACATTATGTGTTTTTGGCTGTCTTGTCAGCGAAAAAATTAAGAGTAAGAATTATAAATGAATCTCGTTGAAGATTAACCCGAGATTTGATACCGAAACTTAGGATATAGACGTTATAGGAACAGATAACCTCGATGAAAATGTTGAAGTGACGTATGAAGGATATACAGAAAAATTCAAAAAATATAGGATATACGAATTAAAAGACGATACTGGTAATACATTAAAAATAAAGATAGAATATAGAAAACTACCAGGGTAATAAATATAAAGATAATAGAATTAAATTATAACGATGAAATAAGAATACCTCAAAGAAATAATTTTAATATAGTATTTGTTTATAGAGAAGAGCTGAAATCGTTAATACAAACTCTAAGGATAGATAGAGAGTTTGTAAACGTTGTATACAATTCAAGAAGGAATGTATCGCTAATCACTACAAAAGGAGGAACCGAAAGAAGAGAAGGATTGGTGTTAATTGTTATGAAGACTGAGAAATGTACTTTAAGTTATATTTTGGAGTGAGCAAATGAGCTTCATTCCTGAAGATAAGGAAGAGAGGAAGTGGTTTTATAGGATTATTTTTTTTGGTGTATTAGGGCTTTTGATAATTGGTGTACTTCCTTATTTTTTTACAATAATGTTTATAAACGATTTTTTATTTTACGTTTTTGACTTTAGTTTATATGGGTTTATTTTTTTTATTATTGGAATCTTTGTGGGTCTAACTTCTAATTTGAATAAAGATAAGCTTTCTAAGATTTGTTTTAGGGGTATACTATGTCTTGAGGTAATTCCTATCTTTTTTGGATTTATTTTTGTGGTTATGGGAGGTTTTTTTATTATGATATCCATACTATTAATACTATTAATTCTTTTTGGTGCTGTAATCTGTAGTTTAGGCAGCTGTTTAGGGACAAAGTTAAGAAGGAAGCGTACAGTACCTATGAGGGAGAATGGGAGATGATTTTAGTTTTAATAGATTATGACAAATTCCAAGAAAATGGGCTAGCCACGATCCCTGTAGGAGCTACATATGCTGGACATCATGGAGGAGAATATAGGGTGTGGAATCATATACCAAATAAAGAAGGAACACATACGATCGTTTATGTGGCCAGAGCATCACATGCTGCTTATTTTGACGAGGGCATACATGGAAATATATATTGGAAAGATTGGAAGCCGGGTATATCATTTGATATTACTAATGGTTCAGGAGACCCTGAAAAACCTACCGATGTAATTACCATAAAAGATGAACCTTGGCTTGAATTTGGAGGAAACTGGGGTTACACAGACAAAGATCTATGGAGCTCGGACGATGGGCCTTTTGGCCCTAAATACAATGCTGATGGTAAAAAGTGGTATGAACCTGGAGAGGGGGGATTCACAGTAATACCGCATATAAGAAAAATTCAATTTCCACGGTTTGTACTCCCTCTCCACTGTCCTGCCGACATGTTCATAACAAACTCCCAAGGACAAATCACCGGGATGAAAGACGGCGAGTTCATCCAAGAAATCCCAAGTTCGTACGTAAACTCCATAGGAGAAGAAGAGATATACTTAGTCCCAGCAAATGATGTTTACAATATAGAAATCCACGGAACAGGAGATGGGGAATTCAGCTTCCTTCCAGAATACAGCTCCTGGAATGAAAGCAGAGTTTTTGGGTACACTGGTATCTTAGTGAATCCAAATACAATAGCATATTCAGAGATCGATCCGAATATGATAGAATATAAATTGGAAATAGATTACGATGGAGATGGTCTCATAGACGAGAGAGTAACACCGACTACAGGCGTATCGCTCTCAAGTCCCAATGCAGTTCAGCCTTTAAGATTGAATACGACAATAATAAACTTAGTCCAAAAGAAAGTAAAAATAAGAGTATATCAAAACCCTTTTATAATTTCCATTCTATTTTTTTCATGATCAGAGAAGCGATGATAGACGATGCCAAAAACATTGTAGACTGTGTTCGCAACGTTATGAAAGAAGCGTGGGAAAGATATGAAAAAGGTTATTATCCCAGGAAAGCCATAGATTTCGATCTGAAGTACTTTAATAAAGAAAGAGTTGAAAAAATGATCAATTCAGAGAACACTTTTCTCTTTATAGCAGAAGAAGACAAGGTAATAGGCGTTGTTCATGGAATTCTCTATGGCGAAAGTGGTTTTGGGATGATCCACTGGCTCGGAGTGGAGTTTGGGTATCAAGAAAAAGGCATAGGGAACCAACTTCTGGAAAAAGTATTTGAATATTGTGAAAAGAAGAAGATCCATAAAATCTCTCTTTACACATTCCCCGTCCTGAGAAGCGCGATAAATCTTTATTTAAAAACAGGATTCGTTCCCGAGGCTTATTTGAAGAAACAGTGGTGGGGCGTAGATTTTATCTTTATGAGTAAATGGCTTTAAATCACAGTAACATTTTTATACTGATAAAATATTTTATGAGACATGATCGGTAAGTATAGATCATGGTACGAAACTAAGTTTAACGTAATCGGAGAAAAAGTTGCAAAACTTAGAATTACGCCGAATCAGCTTACTTTGATCTCTATTATTCCCGGAGTTTTCTCATGTTACTTTTTTTCTGAAAGAAAAATCATTATTGGAGTAATATTTATGCTTTTAAGCTTTTTTATAGATGCTTTGGATGGAAGTTTAGCAAGAGCCACGGGCAAGATAACAAAAACAGGTAAAATTCTGGATCCTGTTGCCGATAGATACATCGAGTTTTTAATAATCTTTGGAGTTGCATTAGGAGAAATGACAGAGTTCTGGATAGCATTTTACTGTCTTTTTGGGATGATCATGGCATCATATGCCAGAGCAAGAGCTGAGTCAGTAGAAAATATTAATTTAATGAGTGTCGGCATTATGGAGCGTCAGGAAAAGTTTTTACTGCTGCTTATTGGTATACTGCTCTTCAATTTCTATTCCAATTCCTTAAATTATGCTTTGTTTATAATAGGAACTCTTTCGCACATCACTGTAGTGCAACGAATTTTATATGCAAAAAAGAAGGTGAGGGAATGACCGCATGTATAGGAAATCCTGTATACGATTATATAGAAACCCCTTATTTAAAAACAGAGGATAGAATACTCTCTGGATGCTCTACCAATGCATGTATAGTCATGCGAAAACTGAATATGGAAACGATCCTCGTAGGGAATATAGGCAGCGATTATCTGGATGATTTTAAAAAGAGCATGAATGCTCTGGGTATAGAATATTATATAAAAGAATGCAGAGTTTCGGGAGGCTTTTCCTTAAAATATTTTAATAATGGAGACAGGGAGTTAAAGATCCTGGGGATTGCAGATAAAATAGATAACTTTCCTCAAAAGATATTAAAATCCAAGGTTATTTTACTGGGACCCATATTACAGGAGATAAATTTTGATCTCACGGAACTGAGAGAAAAATTTAATGGGATCCTATTTCTCGATCCTCAAGGATTTTTGAGATACGTAGAAAATGATAAAATTTCCAGGAAAAAAAATCCACAAATTGAGGAGATAGTCGGGATGTGCGAGATTGTAAAACCAAATGAGTACGAAGCTGAAGTGATGACAGGATTTGACCCGAGAAAGGATCATGAAAAAGCTCTGGAAACTCTCTATTCATGGGGATGTAAAATTGCTATCGTAACTCTGGCAGAGAAAGGAAGTGTTATCTTTGACGGAGATGAGTTCATAAAGATACCTCCCTACAAGACAAAGGCTATCGACCCGACGGGCGCAGGAGACACGTATGCAGGAGGGTTTATTTTCGAGTATCTTAATAAAAAAGATCTTTATGAAACGGGTTTATTTGCATCATGTACCGCATCAATAATGGTAGAAAATATGGGAAAAATCCCTGTGACTGAAGAAGAAGTAAGAAAAAGAGTCAGGACATTGGAGTAGCGGGGAGTGGATTTGAACCACTGACCTGTGGGTTATGGGCCCACCGGGCACTCCTAGCTGCCCTACCCCGCTGTATGCCATATTATAAATTGATAAGACAATTGTTTAAAAACCTTTCTATAATAATAAGATTAATATCAAACAGAGTAATCACCATTTCTGGAGATTGGAGATAATATAAAAAAATGATTTATATGAACTTTTTAAAAAATTAAAAAAAGGAAATTTAACGATTTTTTGTTTTTATTTCCATTTCAAGGAGTTTCCCTTTTGCATATTCTATTTCTGGTCCGAACATGATTATCACCTCATATTTTATAATATTTTACCTTCCTTTTCAGTTCTCCTATACTCATTCTTGTGATTTCTGTTTCCATACCGAACATATTTCTCATCTGTTTATTTTATGCATCGTCCCTTTATAAAGTTTACGGTCATGTACTTCAATATTATATTATTATTTTTGAATTCTATCGTTTTAGTTTTGAAGTTTATCTGAGCCTATGCAGTGTACACATTCCTACATCCAATGAAGGAACAAAATAAGGTAAGGTAGTCTACTCTTTATAAAGCTTTCGGTTATCTTGATTTATTACATAATTTTATCAAAAACAAAAACATGAAAAGAGATTGAAAGGTATCATGTGTCGTTGAGAGCCGTGTTTCTATATGCCGAAGGACGAAAGTATGAAGAAAAATATTTATTGTATAATCCAGCGACATACTGTCATTTATTAATTGCCAATTTCACCTGAAAAATCAATTGACTGTTTGTCGTTACTGGTCCGTTATTATAATTGCCAGCAAGAGATTCTACTTCAAATCCGCATCTGTAAAGCAAGTGTATTGCTTCATACTGGAATAAATATCTAGTTTTCCACCAAGATTCCTCTGTTTCAATTTTCGCTCCGTCTTTGTTAAACCTAGTATAACGAAGCTTTGTTAAGATAGTTTGTTCCAGGAGATCTGCTTCTTGAGATTCTTCGATAAGTACTGTGTCTGTACTGTTTTTTAGAGGATATGATTTTCGTTTTCTGAATACCTTGCCTTCTGGGCTTGCGCATCGTGATAAAAACTCAAGGGTGGGATTGGGAATATTAAACAAAAACCTTCCCTCTGGCCTTAAATGTTCTGCCACACAATTAAGACAATTTATTTCCTCTTTAACAGTTAGATTATGGAAAAAAGAGTCACAACATATAATAGTTCTAAATTTTCGGTTCAAATGAAAATCAGAGATCTTGTTCTTTTCTATAAATACTCTTTTTCTCAATTCGTGTAATTCTTTTTCCAGTTTCTTTTTAAAAATATTCAACATTCCTTCTGAATTATCAATACTAGCAACTTCATATCCTTGTCTCAATAACAAAAGAGTTATACGTCCAGTTCCGCATGCAAGATCGAGAACAGGCCCACCATACGTTTTTACTTTTTCTAAATACCAATTTATTTCTGATTTTCCACTGATTGCCAAGGTTTCATCATAGTATTTTACAATAGGATCCTCATTTTCTAACCCGTACATGTTTTTCTCCTCATATATGTGCTCCCCTTCAAACTATAAATTTCTTTTGTTTTTTTATTTAATTAAAAAGAAATCATTATGAGGAGCGACTTGTAGAATCATGCTCTCGAAAGTTTTAATAAGTTTGAAGCAGTAAAAATAATAATGAAAGAAGAGTATATGCCGTACATAATCTTCTTACCGCCGAGACATGAAGATCAGATATTTCTTTTAAACTCAGTTTTCGGGTCTAAAATAAAATTGAAGATTCTCAGTGAGTTCTGTTTTAAAGAAGAGATATACCAGAAAGAGCTCATTGAAAAACTTCCTTACTCCAACAAAACAATTATAACACATCTGAAAGAGTTAGTAAAACTGGAGATTTTAAATGAAAAAATGGTGAAAAAGGATGGCAAATGGCTGAAAATTTTCAGAGTCAATGTCCCGATGAAATGGCTTGTTCTACTTCTAAGAAATCCTGAAACCATACCTAAAGAAGAGATGAAAAAAATAATCGCAGGGTTCTTGAATGATTATATCAAAAGTGTTTTAAGGATATCGGAACATTATGGTATGGATAAAAAAGAAATTCAGAGTTTCCTGAGTGATATTTATGAAAACTCTAACTAAAAAGATCGCTTTAAAATCATGTTTCAATATTTTTAAAAATAAAAGCGGATATATTAAATTGATAGATCAAGCCTCAAAATCCACTTTATTTTTCAAAAGGGGAAGATTGAGCTTGACATTTTACAGAGAGGCTGGCAGCTATGAATTCAAGATAGGCAATGAAGCCGTAGAAAATTTAGGGAAAGGAACATTTTTTGATGGCATTGCCTGTTTCACCGGTGAACCTTTCGTTTCTGAGATGGAGGAATATTTTCCAGAAGCATATGCCGACACAGAAGATAAAATAAAATATCCAGAGGAAGAAGAAATAGATGAGATACTCAAGAATGTGGGAAAAAAGAAGAGTGTCAAAAAAGAATTGGTAAATTTCTTGGAGGATTTTGTTTCTGAACATTCAGATGAGTTAGAATATATAAACAAATCTGAAATAAAAAATAGATTAGATGAGCATTTAAATTCTGCATTTCCAGACCTGAAAATAGACGAGGGGATCTATGATATAATAAACGGGATCTTGGAAAATATTCCGAAAAGGAATATAAAAAAAGATTTCGAAGATGAACTTTCTGTAGCTATAAAGATAGAAGGGAATGTAGATGAAAATATAAAAGAGGAAATGACCTCGATTGTAAGCGATCTAGCTACAGATTACATTAAAGATATAAAAGAGCCAATAGAAGCCAAAAGACAGATAAAAGAGAAGAGTATAGAGTACTTTTCAGAAGTTATCAGTGATCATTTGAAAGATGCTGAGAAATTATCTCCATTTGAGAGGAGCATCCATTTGAAAGAACTCGTACTCAAAACTCCCGTAGGAGATATGGACGCAAGAATAAAACAGCATCTGGAGATCCTGAAACAGATATTCATAAAAAAGCTTGATCTTATCAAAAGATGTCATCTCTGCGGAAAGCAGATAAAGGATGGGTTTCTGTGTGAAGATTGTAAAGAAGAGTATAGGGAATATAGATCAAGAAATCGGAAATTAAGAGTTATTATAGAAAAAATAGAACGTTTATATATAAGTGAAAAGATCGATGAGGAGGAGTATAAGTATCTTACTAACTCTGCAAAGGAAAAACTCATTCTTCTACAAAAATCAGGAAAAAAATTCACGAGTTTAAAAGAGTATGTGAACTTATGAGGAGAGAATTCTATGATCTTCTTGCAGAAGTCTATGAGGAGAAGTACTCCGACAGTTTGAACAGGGAGATGAGGAGAAAAAACTGCTTTTTAGATATTTAAAACAGGGGAATGTTCTGGATATAGGATGTGGACTTGGATATCACTCAAAATTCTTGCGAAAATATACTTTTAAGGTATACAGCTTGGATATATCAAAAAATATGATTCTTAAGGGCAACGTACAAAATGGTATCGTTGCTGAAGCTGCAAAACTTCCGTTCAAATCGAGTTTTTTTGATAATATCATATCCATCTTCGGAGCTTTAAATCATGCAAATATTGTATTATTCTCAAAGGAGCTTGAAAGAGTTTTAAAAGATGAAGGAAGGTTTTTGATCACGGTAGCTAATGCTCTATGCTTTAAAAACGTTTTAAGATTCAGAGTAAAGAAAAAAGGGAAAGTAAAGATTAGAATCAAAGGCAAAACTTACTCTACCAATCTTAGATATTATACTCCAAACGATTTAAAAGAAGCTTTTAGAAACTTCGATATAAAGATAGGCAGTTTATATCCCGAATCTATATTCTTGCCGTTTTTGCGGAATTTCGGATATTATTTAGTTCTGTATGGAAAAAAAATTTAATCTTTTAAAAGAAAATCTTCTAAAACATCCTTTGCTTTTTCTCTTCTCTTTTGATGCTCTTTTAGGAAGTTTGTTATTTTTTCAGTTAGATAAGCCTTGCATTCTCCGCACATCACGTTTCCATTAAGACAGTCTTTTTTTCTTTCTTCCATTTTCAGATCATCTTCTTCAAAAAGATAATAGAGATACTGGAACACAGAACATACTTCAGGGTTTCCACCATACTCTTTTTGTTCTTTTAAACTCATTTTTCCACCCGTAAAAGCATTTTTTATCTTTCTTTTGACATCTTCTTCTGTATCAACAGTGAATATAGCACTATCAGGACTTGAAGCAGACATTTTTCCGCTCGTTCCCTGCAAAGATGGAAGAAGTTTACAATGAATCGCTGTAGGTTTGTAGTACCCTATCTTTTCAGCCACATCTCTTGTTATTCTCCAGTATGGATCCTGGTCGATGGCTGCAGGTATAAGCACTGGCATCTTTTCATTTTCAAGAATTGATGGTAAAAAGCACGGAGCAGCTTGAATTGAGGGGTAGAATATCATTCCTATATTCGTCGAATTTTCAAATCCGAATACAGCTTTTGCTGTTGAAAAAGTAACTCTTTTCGCTACTTTTATAGCTATATTGTACAAAGTTTTTGCATAATCTATATCTGAAAAAATAAATGTTTTCTCAGGATCAAATCCCAGAGCTATCACATCCAGAGCATTTTCATAAGCAAATTCATGTGCTTTTTCCAAAGTGAAATCTCTCTCATGAAGAAATTTTTCATCATCTGTCATCTGAAAATATAGATTGGCTTTTGTTTTGTCCTGTAAATATTTCGTGAATATCCATGGCATTATATGTCCTAAATGGGTATGCCCCGAAGGACCTCTCCCAGTATATAAAGCATATTTCTTATCTTTTTCAATTCTGTCGAGGATAACATCAAAATTTCTGTGAGAAAAGAATATTTTCCTCCTCAAAAATAAATGCAGTTCTCCAAAGTCTTTTTCTATCCTTCTAAGTATTTTTTCGTCTATATGACTTGTACCGAACTCTTCTATAAGCTTCTGGTAATCCACAATACCTTCTACTTCCCATGGTGTCACTTTAAAATCCATTAAAATACCTCCTAAGAACAGCTGTATCTTCTCCTTCTTTTTTTATGCGCAAGTGTTCCATCCCAAGAAGATCACCTAAAGAAAAAGAAATCTCATTATATAAAAAGGTTTTGGTTTGCTTATACAAAATATTATTACGAAACCTTTTTAAATTGCCTTTAATTAGAGAATGTTAAGCTCCGGTAGTGTAGACAGGTCAATCATTCCGGCCTTTCGAGCCGGTGACTCGGGTTCAAATCCCGGCCGGAGCACTAACCAACCCTTTTTTCTTTTCAAAAGAAAAAACGGTTCTCCAAAAAAGAAAAATAATTATTTTTAGAAACAGTTCTCCAAAAAAGAAAAAGATATAAAGATAAAACACCAATAAAATATTATGAGAAATTTGATGAGATTTATCTTTGGTTTAATTCTAATTTCGTGCATATCTTTAGGTCCTGTGAACAGTTCATGGGTAAAAGTGTGGCTGGAAGATGGAGAGTGCGGAGATGCAAACTTTTATTCCGGCGATACAGTTTATTTCTATTTTCAGGCGGAAAAAGACTGTAATGCAACGATAATAATGAGAACTCCATGGAAAAAGAAAATTTTAGCAGAAAATAAAGAATTAATAGCTTGCAGAGTTTATCGTTCATATTACGATATAGGAACAGGAGTAACAAGATCAGACTGGTGGAAAATTGTGATCGAGGTCAAAGATAGTTCAGGGCAGGAAGCAAAGGCTGAGTGTACTTTCTATGTACCTGTATCTAAGCCGACAACGGCGCCTCCCACTACGCCATCCCCGACTACCCC
>Ga0209986_10004132_pt1 | contig 12417 bp, 12 predicted proteins | sample BlataG_FD_183168 | JGI IMG/M metagenome (GOLD analysis project Ga0209986, IMG submission 183168) | Deep subsurface microbial communities from Black Sea to uncover new lineages of life (NeLLi) - Black_00105 metaG (SPAdes) (version 2) | ecosystem: Environmental > Aquatic > Marine > Oceanic >...
ATAAAAATAAAGGCTTTTATAATTTAACTTGATAAAGTATTAAATTAATGGGATAATGATAAAAAGAGAATAAAAAAGAAAACTACCTTGCTACAAATAATCTTCCCTTAGTTTCTGAACTTGTTGCATGATCTCCGCTATATTCAACAAACTTACCTGAGATCTTTTCACCGTCTGGCAATTCGATTTCTGAAACTTCTCCAATTTTTTTAAAGGATGGCATCATCCTTCCGATTTTTCCTTTCACTACGACAAATCCACGCGCTTGATCGGCAGCAACTCGAGCTTCCGCATTACCTTCACAAATAATTATACCTCCGTGATTATGAAGGCCTAAAAACTGACCTGCAGAACCACAGATTAATTTTGGGAACCTTTTTTTTGGAGTAGAACCTCGAGCCCAAATCATTGATTCATATCCAACACTTCCTTTAACTTTTATCACTCCATTTGTCATACCTTCCCAATTCCCTCTATATGCAGCACCTACATAATTCCCCGCATTCCCTGTAATTTCTAATTCGCCTCCTTCCATCATTGCTCCTGCCCAATCCGCAGCATTACCATTCACTACAATTTTTCCTCCATTCATTGTATTTCCTACGTGCATTCCCATATCTCCATTAATTGTAATTGTACCACCGGACATTTTTTCCCCAATTCTTTTTACTTTTGATAAATTTCCGTTTATCACGATTTCAATTTCATTCAAATTATTAGCAGCTGTGCCTTTAATATCAAAAAAATCTTTAAGTGTAAGTTTTTCATTACCATGAAATATTATTAGATTCCCTATGTCTTTTTGTGTTTTGCCTTTAAAATTATCAGGGTTTATTGATTCTGCTTCAAGAGAAAAAGTAGGTTCTTTCTTTAAAGTTAATTCAATCTTTCCCATTCTTCTACTCACCTTTTAACTCCTTTACTTTTTCAATTAATTTTTCAACTATTTCTGCATCTGTCATACAACCTTCAGGAGCATTTTTCACTTTTCTCAATCTAATTGGCACTTTATCCATACGATATGCCGTTCCTTCACATTCAATCCCGGCGATTGCAGGGGGCAATACTATATCTGCCATTTCAGAGGTCGGCGTTTTATGGGGTTCAACAGAAATTAAAGGCTTTTTTAACATATTGATTACGGCATCTTTCGGAAAATTACTTGCTGGGTCGCTAGCAACGACTAAAGTTACATCAAAATCATTTGTTTTTAATACATCTACGGCTGAAAATTCGCCTGGATTATAACGCGGATAATCTTTTGAAAAATCTATAGAATATGGATAACCTGTTGACCATGTAAATACAATATTTGCTCCCGAAACGTTATAATGGCCTCTCATCGGAGTTAAATTAAATTTAGTGTGGTCATTTAGTTCTCTGGTAAGACTTATTCCTGCATCTACATTTCTATGCTTCCCTTTAGTCATAGTTAAGCCAAGACCAAAAAATAATACTCCAAATTTACATGATTTAAGAATTTCTACGAGTTCCTTAACTTTTTTAATAGGAACTCCTGCTACTTCTTTAATATCTAATTCTACACCACGACACATAGCTCTAATAGCATTAAACAATTCATAATCTTCACCAGGATTTAATCTAATGTGCATATCTGCCATTTGGGCGGTATGAGTTGTTCTAGGATCTACAACAATTATTGTTCGGTCAAGATGCCCATCTATTCTGAAATAACCTCTAATAAAGTCACTATAACGCGACATATGTCTAGGATGAGCGTGAACCGGATTGGAGCCCCAAAATAAAACTAAATCAGCTCGATTTTTATATTCACCCAAAGTACTTGTTGGACAACCAACATCTTGAATAGCGAGAATTGAAGGTCCATGGCAAACTGAGGCAGTATTATCAAGAATTCCGCCACAAATTTCCATTAATTCAACCGCCTTTCGCTGCGCATCACATTCAGTTGAACTCCATCCATATGATAATGGTCTCTTTGCATTTGCTAATAGCTCAGCGGCTTTATTTAATGCTTCATCCCAAGAAACCTCTTTGAGTTTTCCATTCTTTCTCATCATAGGTGTTGTATATCTGTGCTCTGACACATTCGATGAGAAAAATTTTGCAGTTCCTATAGCACAAGCATTATCTACTTCAACAATCTTATTATCTTCTAAAATAATTTTTAAATCATCACAAAGCGTCCCACAGAAAGGACAAACTACATCCTCAAAACTTTTAAATTTTTTCATTTACTTTGCCTCTTTCTATTTATAACTTTTAATTATTTCTAATGCTGAAAGAATCCTTCCACTTTTTACTACTTCAACCTCTGCTTCCGTTCCCTTGTATGAGGGCATACCGGTGCCATATGTTTCGGAATCAATAACAGCATTTGCCCAAGGACCCATTGGAATAAAGATAATGCCAGGATGGGGTCCTTGTTCTGAAATTTGAGAATATACAATTATTTCTCCAAATTTTGTAGTGACCTTGACAGGTGTTCCAATCATACAGTCTAATTTTGCAAAATCGTCTTTATCAAATTCACAGATTGCACAAGCTTTTATATTTTCTCTTCCTAGTTTTTCACCTTCAAGGGCAACACCTTGGTCTATTGTTCGACCGGTGGTTAGAAAAAATTCCATTTTACTCTTTTCCCCCTCTTCTCATCTTTTTCAATCTCTCAACCATCTCCGGCCAAAACGGCTCGTTAAAATCACCAGAGTATTTTACTTCGGAAATCTCAAGCTTTATTGCGCCCGTTGGACATGCATTATCACAAGTTCCACAATATATACATTTTTCATCGTCAAGTTCAATTTTTAGTGATTTTTCCCAACCAGGTGTTTCTTTTTGCTTTTCAGGAAGAGAAAATGCTCCTGTTGGACAAATATCTACACATATAGAACAACCACCTGCACATTCTTCACGAACAAAACTTATTTTCCCTTCAACGTATTGCTTTGCTTGCCTACCGATTTTTTCACAGTCTTTCAATTCAAATTCCAGCTTAGGTAATGCTTTCTTTTGAACTAATGGTAAATCAATAGATTCTACTTTCTCATCATTATAATAGATTGAAAGTGCAAAGAATGGGCACATATAGACACAAACTCCACAAAAACTGCATTTATTCGGGTCATATATGTTTGGAACAAGATCTTCAGTAGATAACTTTATTGTTGCACCTACTGGCCCTCTAGATACAGCTTCTATAGGACAGACTTTTGAACATACTCCACAACCCACACATTTTGTTTTATCTAAATCAAGTTGAGTACTCTCAATTAAATATTTTACTCGAACACTTTCCATTTCTTTTGTTATTGTCCTTGATATTTTTGGAAATGACATCTTAATTTCTCAACTACTAATTATTAATAATCTTTTTATTTCCCTTAATTAAAATTATTTGATTTATAACAGTTGAACTATTTTTATATTAATTGCCTTTTGCGGGCAAATTTCAACACAAATTCCACAACCGTTACAATTTATAGTTCTATTATGATCATATACTTCATTTGCATAGCCATTTTTTACTAAAATAACTGCGTTTATATCATTTAAATAACTATTTTCTTTTAATTGATCAAAATTTACAGGACACGAAACCACGCAATCATTGCATCCTGTGCACAAAACCTTATTTACTTCAATTCTATAAACTTTCATTATCTATTCCTCCATTCTTAATGGATTTGGTCCAATTTCTTTTAATTCTTTAACAAATTCCTTTACAATTTCTGTTAATTCTGCACCTTCGCTTGCAGAAACTTGTGTGTATTTGACCCTTTTTGGATTAACTCCAAATTGTTCAAGCATTTTTATAAATAATGGCATCTTTCGAAATGTTTTAAGATTCCCTTCTACATAATGGCAATCACCGACATGACAATGACTTACAAGAACACCATCCGCACCATTTTTTAGTGCTTGAATTACCATCAGTGGTTCCATCCGCCCCCCACACATAACTCTTAGAATTCTTAGGTTTGCAGGTCTTTGCATACGGCTCGTACCTGCTTGGTCTGCACCCGCATATGTACACCAATTACAAAAAATTCCTAAAATGTAAGGATCAAAATCTTCCTGCACTTTGGCCATTTTATTTACCCCCATTTTCTGTTTTTGCAAGTGGTGGAATGGCTGTATTTATCATAGCAAAAATTTGATCATCTGAAAAGTGATTCTGAACAATAGCATCAGATGGACAAGCCGCAGCGCATGTTCCGCAGCCTTTACAAAGAGCTTTATTGATAACTGCAATATTTTTAAATACATCAAAACTTATTGCATTAAATGGACATAAGCTTTGACATGATTTACATCCGCTACATTTATACTCCAGAACTACAGAATAATATGGTTCGATTGCAAATTCTCCCATTGCCATCAACGAAGCAGCACCAGAAGCTGCTCCTTTAGCTTGTGCTACAGCATCAGGTATATCCTTAGGTCCCTGAGCTACACCTGCGATAAATATACCATCTGTTAATGTATCTACTGGACGTAGTTTCGGATGTGCTTCCATGAAAAATCCATCCGCAGAGCGTTGAATTGTCAATAGTGAAGCAATTTGAGCAGCATCATGTCGGGCTACTAAACCGCATGACAAAACTAACAAATCTAACTTTATTTCTATTTGCTTTTGAAGTAAAGTATCTTCAGCACGAACAATAAGGTTGTGATCTTCACCCTCATAAACCTCACCTATTCTGCCCCGAATATACTTTATTCCGAAGTTTCTTCCCGCGGATTCATAAAATTCTTCATATCCCTTGCCAAACGCACGAATGTCCATATAGAAAATATAAATAGATGCTTCAGGATGCTTTTCTTTATACTGCCTTGCTTGTTTGGTTGCATACATACAACAAACACGGGAACAGTAGGTATTCCCACCAGGGCGGAAGTTTCTACTCCCTACACATTGTAAAAACCCTATACTATGAGGTGGTTCTAAATCTGAAGGTCTTGCTGGTTTCCCTTCAAGAGGCCCAAACGAACTTAACAACCTCTCCATCTCTAAACCATTAATTACATTCGGATATTTTCCGTATCCATACTGTTTTAATTCGGTAGGATCATATAAATCCCATCCAGTTGCAACAATTATTGTTCCTACTTTAACATCTACATATTCAGGTTTATCATCAAATCTTATAGCATCCGGCTCACAAACTTCCAGACTTGCGCAAATACCGCATTTTATACATTTTATCATATCAATTGTAAATTCTCCAGGAACTGCTTGCGGGAATGGAATATAGATAGCCTTTCTTATTCCCAATCCTACCTCAAATTCATTAGCACATATAACAGGACATTCTTGAGCGCATAAACCACAACCCGTACATGCTTCTTGATCAACATAATGAGGTTTTTTCTTAATGGTTACATCAAAATTTCCTACATATCCATCTACCTTCTCAACTTCGGAATATGTCATAAGATGAATTTTTTCTTCTCTGCCAACATCAACCATTCTTGGAGTTAAAATACATGCACTACAATCCATTGTCGGAAAGGTTTTATCTAATTGTGCCATATGCCCACCTATAGTTGCCTCCCTTTCCACCAAATAAACATCATATCCCTCTTTGGCTAAATCAATAGAAGCATTCATCCCGGCAATCCCAGCACCAATCACTAGACAAGCAGGCTCTACTTTTACTCGCTCAACTTCTAACGGTTTCAATTCACTTAATTTAGCAACAGCCATCCTTACGTGATCTTTAGCAATTTTAAACGCCCCTTCATGATCATCTAAATTTACCCATGTTGCATGCTCACGAATATTTGCCATCTCAAATAGAAATTCATTTACTCCTACCTCTTTAACCACCATTCTAAAGGTTGGTTCATGCATTCGAGGACTACATGCAGCAACAATCACACGATTTATTAATCCAGCTTCGATATCTTCCTTAATCATCTCTTGCCCTATACTGCTGCACATGAATTTATATTCCTTTGCAAGAGAAACATTTGGTAAAGTCTTTGCATATTCAGTAAGAGCAGGTACATCTATTACGCCTGCAATATTAATACCACAATCACATACGTAAACTCCAATCTTTATTTCTTCATTATTTTTTAATAAATTAGACATTTATTTCTCACACCTTTATATCATTTGCTCTTTTATTTTTTCCATAAATGGTTGAATTGAAATAAATGGGGGTACTCCTTTCAAATCATGAGTAGCCACAAGCCCTAAATCTCCTGGGTTCATACCCATTGCTAATCCTAATAATTGATTGTAAAAAATAATAGGAAGTTTATACGACTTCCCAATAATATCTTTAAATTTATCATTAACTTGCATTTGACCAAGATCCATTTGTAAATGACAAAATGGGCAACAAACCATGCAACAATCTACATTAACATTTCGCATATTTTCAAGTTTTTCTCTCGTAAAATCAAGAGAAACCTCCAAGGATGCTGTTCGGACGGCTCCTCCGGCGCCACAACACATAAGTTTATCTTTGTAATCAATACTTTTTGCACCCGTTATTTCAACTAATTCATCAAAGAATCTTGGTTCTTCAAATTCACCCCCCCAAGGTCTATGGGATGAATCCTTAATAATATGACAACCATAATGCACGCCAACTCTTAAATCTGGAAACTTAATCTTAACATAATCTTTAAGTTTATCAATTCCAAAATCATAATATAATACTTCAATTAGATGTTTAACCTCAATTGTCCCTTTAAATTCTCTGCCAATTTTGGCGAGATGTTTATTCACCATATCCCGTTTTTTTTTATCATGTTTTAATTGATAATTTACTTCAAGTAAGGTTGCATAACAACCGTTACATCCCAGTGTAATATCTGCTTCATTTTCTTCAGCTATTGAAATGTTTCGTGCTCCAATAACGAGCCAAGTTGTGATATCAAAACCCCTAAAAACCCCGGGAGCTGGACAGCAACTGGCACCTTGCATATCTACTAACTCAATTCCCAATTCTTTAAATGTATTACGAATGGATTGTTCAATAAAAGGGTATCTATTGGGAATAACACATCCTAGATATAATGAATATCTCAAGTTTTTTTCAGACATAATGGTTTTTCTTTCTTTGATTAAATTGGGGTAAAACACATTCTCTGAACTTAAGTAATTAATTATTCAATTTGTTTTAAAATTTTAGATTAAAAGATATACAAAATTGTGGAGGAAAGGTTATATTTTAAAATATTATTTTAGATTATCTTCTTTTTGCATTTTTATGAACAGTATCGGAATAATTGAGCTCAGGGTAAGTATTCCTACGATAACAAGTAGAATACCCGTATCTATGAATCCAGAAAGAAAAGTACCTAATGGTCCGAAAATAAGCATGGAAATAATTACCATTAGTGCAAGCATCTGATATTTATAGCTAAATTTATTTCCTGCAAACTCCATCATTAAAGAAACAAATGCAATATAGGCTATTGCATTTGGAATTAATACAAACATTCCTAATATGATTAAAGTCCAAAGATCCATCAGTGGAATACACATATCAAATAAACCAACAATAATTATTGAAAAATAAAGAATTTTCTTTCTATCACTATATTTCAACGCGATATTTATTAAGAGGTATCCAATAATATTAATGAAAGGTGCAAAAATCAGAAAGAATAAAAATATTTCAAAACCTTCTTGACCAAATCTTTCCACTAACCATGGTTCATAAGGAACCTGTACAAGTGCTTCTGAGAAAAAAAGGATTAAAAATACACTTACACAAATGAAACTAAGCTTTATATGTGATTGATCTAATGTTTTTATACTTTTTTTTTTAGAGATTTCTTGCCTTATACCTTTTTCTTCAAGGTTTTCTTTTCTATTTCTTTCATTAATGGTTTTATCATATATAAAACAAGAAAGAATTATTAATGGAAATAGTGTTAATAATTGGAAAGCAAAGAGATTATTCCAATCGTTTATGTTATAAATATTATTAATAATTAAAATATAGGATAAATAAGCTAAAATATTGCCCAATGAATTTCCAATTTGTATTAAGACAATTTTTCTTTTTTTCGTTTGAATATTGGGTGAAGTATCGATAATATCTCCATCAATTGCAACATCGATTATAGATATACAGAAATAGTTTATACTCCAAAAAATACCGAAAATAATCATAATTTGAATTGAAATAATCATTAACAGAAAACTGATAAATAAGCCAATACTGCCCAAAAATATGTAAATTTTCCTTTTAGGATGTTGACCAGTTTTTTCATAAGTTTTATCGGATATTAGTGCGAATATCGGTTTAATTAAAAATGCAGTATATGAAATTAATTGAGCAAAAGCAATTTCTAATTCAGGAATTCCCAAAACCGTAATTAGTAGAACAGGTAAAAAAGTATTGAAAAACACTAAGAGTAGTCCTTGGACTAAATACCCAAAAAGATATATTAGGTTATTTACTCTTTTCATTTTATTCACTTAAATTAGGATTGGTGGTCAAGGTATTTAATATTAATATCCGGTAGAAAGAATTCTTTATTGTTTTTTATTAAAAAGAAGAAAAGAATGCCCTTTAAAGAAATATTTAAAATATAATTTACTTTTTTCCCGCTTTTTCTTCTTTTTTAGCGTATTTTCCCCAAGTAATAGTTTTATCAAAACCTACACTACTAATTAGTTTTTGCACTTCTTTAACGTATTTAGGATGCGTATGGACTGTTGGAGGAACTCTGCTTACCCCATAGGATTCTCTCATAATATTCCATTTTTCATCATTAATAGGGACTCCATGACCCGTATCATAGAACATCCTGCATAAATTGAGATGGTTCGGTAAAATGTACCCTCTTTGAACCGCTAAATTTCTTAAGAATATAATCATATCCGTAATCGGCAGATTACGCGGACATCTTTCGAGACAAGTATAACAAGTTGTACAAAGCCAGAGTTCTTTATTTGAGAGAACTTCTTCAAGCCCCAAAATTGCTTTTCTAATTATAGAGCGCGTTCTCAGTGCAGTCCTTCTTCCGGAAGGGCATCCAGCTGTGCAGTTTCCGCACTGAATGCAAGCACCAATTTCCGCATATCCCGCTTTTCTAAGTTCATTAGAGATATCATCTTTAATCTCTAAAATTCGATCAGATTTTAAATCTTCCATTTTAATCCTCCTTAACTGTTTGTAGTAATAATTTTTTGTTTAGGAAGATATGCTTCTTGAACGGGATAATTATTAAAATTAGTTGAATAATGGTCTCTCCATTTAGCTTTTATATCTTGTATTACAGATTTCATGAGATCATCATTTACCTTTGCTTTTGTCCAAATAGTATCACCCAATGGTGTGGCTATAACCTTTCCGTCCTTGACAACAATTTCTCCATCTTTTATGGTATATGTTGCATTTGTAAATGCCTTTTCAATCTCAATTCCCTTATATCTATTATCAGGATTAAATTTATATATAGAAATATCTGCTTGAGCACCAACTCCAAGATGCCCTTTATCTGTTAAACCTAAACACTTCGCCGTTCCAGAGCGAGTACATTGGACGAATTCGTAGAGTGTGAGTTCTGTATCAATAGCTTCTAATCCAGTGGCTGAACTTGCTTTAGGTGAAAGTTCCTCTTTAAGTAAAATATTTCTAGATTTTTTATCCATAAGCCATTTAATAACTCTTGGATAGAATGTAAATGGACCGCCATTAGGGTGGTCAGTGGTTAAGAAGCATTGTTCTTTATTTTTAATAGACAACAGAAGTTCTAATCCTATTGCCCATTGAATAGCATTTACACCCACTTTTGGCTTGAATATATATGGTACAAGTCCGGAGCCACATTCTCCCTCTACTTGACCATTTATCCATTTTACTCCTGGCTTTGCGCCCCATCCTGATACTCCTGAAATATGATGTAAAGCATATTCCCAAGGTCCATCTGCTGTCATAGTTGTTGTATTAGTAAAGATTACTTGACCAACATCAACAGTAATATGTTGATGAGAATCAAGATATTCTACAATTTTATCTACTCTAGAATCAAAATCTTTCCAGCTAGTACCTCCATAAGCATTAAATTGACAGTGGGTGAAATGTAATACACTATTTCTTCCTTGTTTAGGAGTAATTTTTTCGAGCGTTTTAAAAGTTTCTAAGGTATGGGCATAATTTCCAGGATGTCCTAAATTATTACCATGCACATGTATGGTATGGGGTAATCCTAGTTTCTCATTAGCCTTGGCTAAACCTTCAATAATTTGTCTGGGAGTTACGTCAAAATAAGTTACATGGTCGTCCAAAGATTCGCAATTCTTCCCCCAACCCCAAGACTCAACCCCCCCTGGATTTACGAGTTTTACTGCATAACCTTTAGTGGCTTCTAATAACCAAGCAATATAAGCTGATAATTTATCAATATCATTGTCTTTAATATATTGAATTACAAACCAATTATTTCCGAATAATGGAAAAGCCATTTTATCTATTATTGGCATATCTATAAATTCTTCATGGGTATGTCTTGCTTTTAGTGGAGGCATTGCAGGTTCTGCAACTGTTGTATAACCTAATTGAGCATATCTATATGCAGTGACAAATGTTGATGGAACCGAATATCCCGTTCCACTTCTTGTAAATTTAGTTTTTAACACCGGGTCTTTTGCATGGTCTTCCGGTCTAAAAGCTCGTCCTGCATTTACTTTAGCACCTGCAATATGTGCATGAATATCTACTCCACCTGGAAGTACAATCATTCCTGATGCATCGATAACTTTTGCGTCTTTTTCATTAACTTTTTCTACAATTTTTCCATCTTGAATGTGAATTTGAATTTTATCTCCGTCGATCCCATTTTTAGGGTCATACACACGACCATTTTTTATTATTATTGATTTTGACATTTTTATATGCATTATCGGGTTTTTAATATAAATATTCAATATATTTTTTTATCTTATTTTTTATAAGATTATTTATCCTCCTTAAAATCATCGCGTTTTCGACTTAAAATGCTACTTGGGAGCGTGAATCTATAAAAGAGTCCAGCAGGATCTTTAATTAATTGAGAAATCTCTTCGGGTTCATTTTGAGATATGGAGCAATAAGTGGATAAAAATTTAGCTCCTGCATCTTTTATACTTTCGGGAGGCCCATAGCAGCCCAAGCAAGGAGCATTTGCTTTATTTGGACAAATTGTTCCACATCCAGCTTTAGTTACTGGTCCTAGACATACATATCCTTGTTCTAAAAAACAGGTATCCATTGTAGGTAAACCTTCATAATCCCTTTTTATTTCAGTAAAAACTTTATCAACAACTTCTCTGTCGCATGTACTACAAACGGTTTTTTGGCTAAATTTAAATTCTGGGCTATCTCTTAATTTGTAGAGAAGTAATCCAATAATATTATCAATTAATTCATTTCCCGTCTGTTTGACTTCTAAAACTTTTTGTTTCCCATTAAAGGTTGAAATTAATTTTTCAGAAAAGGTATCAGGTTCTTTGGCCAATCGTTGCAATAAATCTCCTTTGAAATACATAAATTCCAAATTAGATAATCCAAAATATAATTCGAGAAATTTTTTAATATCTAATCCGGTGGGCGTATCAATTTCACCAATTGAGCCTATTAAATTTATTAGATCCTTTCCTTTATCACCAACTTTTGAACTTGCTTTAAAGCAACCTACACAAGGACTACCGTTTTCCGGGCATTTTAAATCACATCCACTAGCGGTAATCGGTCCAAAACACAACTTTCCTTTGTCAATGAGACACCCTTCTTTAAGTAATGAACATTGTTCGCATACACATTTATTTATATCTTTCTTTTCTGGATCGGGTGATAAAAAACTTAATAGATATGAAATTGAAGCAATAATATTATCAGTGGTTGGGGGGCAACCAGGAATAAAAATATCAACATTAATAATTTCTTTTACATTAACAATATAGTCTTCAATAGGTGGAACATGCTGGTCAGGAATTCTAGACTCTGTAATTGATTCCGCTTCAATAAATTTCCTTTGTAAAAGCTCATCTTTTTTGTAAAGATTACTTAGTCCAGGAATGCCTCCATAGCAAGCACATGCACCAAAAGCAATTATAATTTGACATTTCTTTCTCATTAATTTAGTATTTTCTAAATCTTCATGGGTTCGGATTAAACCCTCAATAAATCCCACGACAATTGAACTATCTTCTCTTGCTTCAAGTGAATCATGTTTGAAATCCACAACAGTTGGCCAATATACAATTTCTAACTCTGGGAGAATACCCAATAATCCTAAGTGTGCATTAAGGAGACTCTGGTGGCAACCCCAACAACTAGAAAGTTGTATGAATGCTACTTGAACGGGCATTTTCTTGATTTTTTTTCTTCTCTCTTCTATTGAATCTTAATTAGTTAAAAATTATATATATTAAAAAAGTTTAGATTTAATTCTATTAACAAGAATGTCTGAAGACTTTAT
>Ga0209986_10004134_pt1 | contig 12413 bp, 9 predicted proteins | sample BlataG_FD_183168 | JGI IMG/M metagenome (GOLD analysis project Ga0209986, IMG submission 183168) | Deep subsurface microbial communities from Black Sea to uncover new lineages of life (NeLLi) - Black_00105 metaG (SPAdes) (version 2) | ecosystem: Environmental > Aquatic > Marine > Oceanic >...
TCCGCGGAACGGCCAGTGATTTCTGCCGCGTGGCAGTCCGAAGACGACACTGGAAAGATATGAACCTAGAACTCGTAGGCGATGAGGCAAAGCACTTCATCGAGATTGTCCAGGCATATGCTGGTCAACCGGGCTCCGGCCGGAAGCCCAAGAATGAATAGGCCTACTACAATACCTGGGCCCTGAACGATCCAGGAGAGGAAGTAACACCGGTGGACAATTATCTCATAGTCGATGCTCACGTTCACACTTATGCCACCGCCGCCATCGGGGAACAGGCGATGCAAGGATTCGGCCGTTCTGGCTGCTCAGGCACGGTAGAAGAGCTCCTCCCTATCATGGCAGAGGCAGGAGTCTCATACTCAGTGATGGCGAACATGACGCCTACTTACGATATGAAGATGGCGGCTCTGGAGAAACTATCTCCCGCCCTTGCCCGTGAAGAAAGAGAGGAAGCAGAAAACGACATCAACGAGAAAATGGTTGCCAGGATGCAACGGCGGAATCTGTGGACCTGCGACTTGGGTAAGGAGAACTCCGGGCTGGTTCCCTTGATAGGTGTCGACCTCTTGCAGCGACCGTCCGACATGGAACTGGAAATCGAGCGAGGAGTGAAAGAGCTTGGCGCCAAAGGGCTCAAGCTTCATCCAGTGGTCAACAGGTTCCTGCCCGGTGACCGCGGCTTGTGGCCCGCATACTCGAAGGCCGAGGAGATGGGTGTGCCTATACTGTTCCACTCCGGGGGCGTTGAAACGCCGGACAATGTGGCAGCAGATTATGCAAGGCCAGCCAACTTCGACCAGGTCGTTACCGCCTTTCCCAAGTTGACCATCGTCCTAGCCCATCTGGGAAACGTGTTCTTGGACGAGTCAGTGGGATTAGCCCAAAACCATGACAACGTCTATTTCGACGTTTCGGCGATAATCTCACTTACTGAAGCTCAAGGCGGTCTGTCAGATGGCGACTTGATAGCGCTGATCAGAAGGATAGGAGTGGACAGAGTCCTTTTCGGCTCTGACTGGCCCTGGTTTCCTCCATTACCTGGCATAGAGCGAATCAAGAACCTCGATATCACCGAAGAAGAAAAGCAAAACATCCTGGGCGGAAATGCGATCAAGGTCTACAACCTCGATCTGTGACCCAGACTGCTATGAAATAGCTCCATATGGGTCTATGCGGCCATTTACGAGATCTCGGGCGTGGCAAGGACTGCGGAGTTCGTTGGGGCCAGCCTAGCAGTGATGCTCTTGGCTGGCCGTTTTCCTGCGCTCTGTGCTTAAGGTCCGGCGGCGGATAGTATATCCGGAACCACCCCTTCCCTGCCTATGGCCATAACTTGGACTCCGTCGCAAATGGGGTTGTTCTTCAGGCTGGCAATAATCCTCTATTTCAAATATGCCAATCGACACATGTCAAGATAGACATATGGGAGCTAAGCACAACTGTCAATATGTTGAACTCCCTAGCCTGCATTTGGAACCACCTGCCCTGAGGTTCGGTCTTCTTAACGAACGCGAGGAGAAGCTGCCTAGGCTGGGCAGTTTTCAGTACATGACTCCTTGGATGACTCACCAGAGGTCCAATCTCCAAAGGCGAAGCCCATCCAGTTGGATGGGCTTCTGCTGTTTGGTGCAACACCGGGGCGGGCCGATTATTAGATTTGGCTATCAAGGCCTCTAAGGTTTGTAGAACCCAAAACCAGGTGAAGCCGGACTGAGATACTGTACCCCATGCAGCCCGGCACACGCGTCATTCTCCACCTCCTGGATTATGGCGAATGAACCCCAAATGACGGGGCCTATCTCCGTCCCATCGGCCGCATACCAAACCCCAATAGCTGGATACGCATCCGCGGGCGCAGCAACTATCTTGACGAAGTAGGTCCACTTGCAGGTTTTGCCGTCTTGTTCATAGGTTCCCGACTGGTGGTTTGTGCACCAAGCCCCCGAGCCTATATAGCTAGCATAGCCGTAGTGCCTGTCCAGTAGTAGGTCGGCATCGCAGCTCTTGTTGCTCAGCCAGGCGTCGTTCCACTTCATGACCAGCTTAACGTCACAATAGTCTCCGCCTTCCACGCGATCGTAGTCACAGTATCGACCGTTGAACAGGTGGGCCTGGTAATTGTAGCCGAACTCGTCATAGCCCAAAACTAGCGGCACATCATTGGAGTCAAACAATCCATCCTGAATTGTCGTACAACCGTCTGACTTGCCAGCTACCGCCGGGTTGGCACCAACTGCGACCAAGCTTACAACAAGCACAACCATCATCACTACACCCAAGGTTGTTTTCATCCTTTTACCTCCTTCTTACATTTCCGTGTTTCGCTATCGTCTTTTACTCTCTCAAATTCGCTGCCTAAGCGTCAATTCGTTCTTAGTAGTCCTCAAGGTTGTAGACTGAAAACTCTCATAAGCATCACCTCCGAAAACACAAAAACCAACCCCAACGGGTCGGTTTCACTATTGGCTCGCCCCTGCCCAAGTGACCAAACGCCGCGGACAGAAGCTCAACGCCCCCCGCTGCACCACCAGTTACAGTGCCAAGTCGCCTACCACCAACGCATGGCACTATCGTAAGTTATGGTCGTGCCTTACACCCACCATGTATTCTATCATACGTTGTCAAGTCCCCAATAGGTGATAGGGCACACGGTCTCTGGTCTTTTTCTGGAGTTAACCAGAACCCCAGGAAACTAGTACCTATAATAGAGGGGTTTTGAGGCTACCCTAGATAGCCTCCTTGGTCTTGCTGTGGTCATGAGAGAATGGTTCTGTAGTCTCGAGGAGCACGTTATGGAGCCGATGCCAAACATGCTGACGGTGCTTGGCGTCTCGCCTTCAAAGGCCAGCTGTTGCCAGTATGTCAGGCACCAGCTCTTCCCTGCCTATGGCCATCACGTGGACTCCGTCGCAGATGGAGTCCTTCTTGATGGTGGCAATCATCCTACCGGCAATCTCGATACCCTTGTTCAGTGCCTCACCTTTGGGCGCAGCCGCCAGTTCATCAACCAGGTTCTGCGGTACGAAGATGCCGGGCACGTTCTCGGTCATGTACTTTGCCATTCGGGCTGACGTCAGCAGGACTATCCCGGCCAGCACCTTGACCGGGAATTGGCGAGCGTGCTGCATGAATTTGGCGAAGTTGTCCAGGTCGTAGATAGCTTGAGTTTGGAAGAATTCAGCTCCGGCCTCGATTTTCTTTTCAAATTTCACCAACTGGGGTTCTATTGGATTCGCCTCAGGAGTGACGATGGCTCCAGCGCAGAATTCAACGGCTCCGTCCAGCTCGTTTCCCCCAAGGTCTTTCCCCGATTCCAGCTCACGAATTGTCATCAGGAGTTGAAGCGAATCGAGGTCGAAAACGCCTTTGGCTTCCTTATGGTCGCCAACAGGGACTGCGTCGCCGGTAAGACAAAGGACATTCCCTATACCTCTCGTATATGCCAAGAGGAGTTCGGCCTGAAGGGCAAGCCTGTTGCGGTCGCGGCAGGTCATCTGCAATATCGGCTCGCCTCCGCGTTCCTTGATGGCCAGGCAGCCACCGATGGAAGGAAAGCGCATCACCGAGCTTTGATGGTCGGTGACATTCAAGCCAACTACCTTGTCTTTAAGAAGGTCAATATGATGGTACATGTTCTCAAGGTTGGTTCCCTTTGGCGGACCAATCTCGCTGGTTACCACGAACTTGCCAGATTCAAGGGCTTCCTTAAAGCGTGTTGCCATGGTCGTTTCTCCTCACTCAAGCGAGATTTTGATCGCCCGTGGTCTGGGTGTCACCTGATAGTTCTTCGGAGGCTGATATTTCCGCATCAAATCAAGCCTGCCCTGTGCTTCGAGGCGTTGGTATATCAGGGTCCAGGCACAGTCTTTTTCTTTGTCGACCTCGCACTTACCGTTGTTGGTGCCGCCACATGGTCCGTTTAGTAGGCCCTTATGGCACGCTGTCAACGGACATATACCAGCGGTCTGGCCAAGAACACACTGACCACACTGAGCACAGACCTCGTGGAAATTGCCCGGCTCATCCTCCATCCCTATGAACAGGGTATCCAGAGCCGGGATGACGGGCTTGCCAATGTATGAGTTTACCTTGTGCACCCCCAGAGCACACGACATCACCAGAACACAGTTTGCATCCTGAATAGCTCCATTATTCTCAGTGAGAGCGACTTCTGTCATGTCATCACAAGCGGTCGGAATAACCGTCCAGCCAGTGACCATCCTGCCCATTTCCTGCAGACGGTCTTTCATCTCCAGAACCTCTTCTCTGCCACCAGTCTTGGTCATGGTAGCGCAAGTGCCACAGCCAATGATGTAGACTCTGTCGAGCCCTTCTAGCTGCTGTTCGATTTCCTCGGAAGTCTTCTGCCTTGTAATGGATTTCATCCTCGAACCCTCCTTATCTAGTCGAGAAGACCTTTCCCGTTGTGCAGCCGCCGGTTGCCCTCATCTTTCCAGGTCGCACCTCAAGCATCGCTTGGCCTCCTGTATGGCTTTCTCTTCCGAGAAAGCCAGCTCGATCTCCTCGAAGTTGCGTTTCCTCTCTTTTGCAGGAAGCGTCGACACTTCCAGCCGTGGTTGTGCTTCCCATGTTTCCTCTTCTTCCTCGCGGGCTGCTTCCACGATAACCTCAGTCTTCAGGTCGTACATCTCTACCCTTGAAGTCTCTCCCCTGAGGTATTTGTCCATGGCGAGAGCACCCCTCCTGCCAGCAGCGATGGCATCTATGACCATACCAGGGCCGGTGACGAAGTCTCCCCCGGCAAAAACCCCAGGCACGCTAGTAGACAAGGTATTACTGTCGACGGCCAGTGTCTCCCATCGCGTGCGTTCCAGAGCACTGTCAGGCGGTAAGAACGACAGGTCTGGAGCCTGGCCTACAGCGGCGATTACGGTGTCCGCTTCGGCAAAGAAATCAGAGCCTGGAATTGGCACCGGGCGACGACGCCCGCCGGCATCCATTTCCCCTAGCTCCATCCGGATACATTGCAGACCGGTTACCTTCCAACTGTCACTGACGATACGGGTCGGACTGACAAGGAAGCTGATGTCTATGCCTTCAGCCACTGTCTCATCATATTCGACCTCAGTCACAGGCATCTCATCACGCGACCGCCGATAGAAGATAGCAACCTCGTCGGCGCCAAGCCGAAGGGCCGTACGTGAGGCATCGAGAGCCACGTTTCCACCCCCGATAACGGCAACCTTGCGCCCAATTCGTACCTGCTTACCAACCTTAATGTCTCTCAGGAATCTCAGCCCGTAGTGGAAACCTTCAATGTCCTCCAATTCACCCGGTATGCCTATGCGCTGACTTCTCTGAGCCCCGGCAGCGACAAAAACGGCGGCGAAACCATCCTTTTTCAGGTCATCCACGGTGAAGTTCACGTTGATAGGCGTGTCATACCTTATGTCAACCCCACACTTGGCGATGTAATCAATCTCGTCTTGAATCACTCTCCGAGGTAGCCGGAACTCAGGTATGGCCACCGAGAGCATACCCCCTCCCACAGGCAGGGCCTCAAAGACCGTCGCGCCGTAGCCCATCTGGGCCAGGTAGTAGGCACAGCTGAGTCCGGTCGGTCCAGCGCCAACCACCGCCACATTCTCGTCCCTGGTCCGAGGAAAAGGCTCGGGGGCAGGTAGCTCGGCCACATGGTCGAAGTACCAATCAGCAGCGAAGCGCTTGAGCGACCTGATGTCCACAGGCTCGTCAAGCTCCCCGCGGCGGCATCTGCCTTCGCAAGGATGATGGCAGATGCGACCACATATGGCTGGGAACGGGTTTCGCTCCCTGATTGTGTCTATAGATTCCTTGTACTCTCCGGCGGCTATGTGGGCAACATATTTAGGGATGTTGATCCCTACCGGGCAAGTATGCTGGCAGGGCGATATCATCAGCGAATCGCACACAGCGGCCGGACACTTCTTCTCCACTATGTGAGCCTCATACTCTTCCCGAAAGTACTCGATGGTTGTTAGCACAGGATTGGGACACGTCTGCCCCAGGCCACACAATGAACACTCCTTGACAGCCTTGGCTATACTAACCAGGGTATCCATATCACTCTCGCGCCCTTTGCCCTCGGTGATCCTGGTGAGTATTTCCAGCATCTGCCTTGTCCCCAGGCGGCAAGGGACACACTTCCCGCACGACTCATCCTGGGTGAAACTGAGGAAATACCGGGCCATCTCAACCATGCAGGTGGTCTCATCCAGCACCACCATTCCACCGGATCCCATGATAGATCCCAGTTGAGCCAGCGACTCGTAATCCACAGGGGTGTCGACAAACCGCGCCGGGATGCACCCACCGGAGGGGCCGCCAGTTTGCACCGCTTTGAACCGCTTGCCACGGGGTATGCCGCCCCCGATGTCGAAGATTATAGTCGACAAGGGGGTGCCCATAGGCACCTCTACCAGGCCGCTGTTAGCAATCTTTCCCGTGAGAGCAAAGACAGCAGTCCCCTTGCTTTTCTCGGTGCCTATGCTGGCAAACCAATCAGCTCCCTGATCGATAATGGCGGGAACAGAGACCAGCGACTTCACATTGTTTATGTTGCTGGGCTTCCCATCCAAACCCGATTGTGCCGGGAATGGTGGACGAGGGCGAGGCATGCCCCGCTTGCTCTCGATGGAAGCAATCAAGGCTGTCTCCTCGCCACAGACAAAAGCGCCCGCACCCTCTTTTACACGCACCGTGAAGGCGAAGTCTGAGCCAAGGATCCTGTCCCCCAGGAAACCCCTCTCTTCGGCTTGTCCCAAGGCGATACGGAATCGCCTTACTGCCAGCGGGTATTCGGCGCGCACGTATACATATCCCTCACTGGCCCCGATGGCATACCCAGCAATGGTCAAACCCTCGATAAGGGCATGCGGGTCGGCTTCCAGAATAGAGCGGTCCATGAAAGCCCCCGGGTCACCTTCGTCTGCGTTGCAGATGACATATTTCGTGTTGCCAGGAGCATTCCGACAGAACTCCCACTTGCGCCCGGTAGGAAAACCAGCGCCTCCGCGGCCACGGAGCCCGGACTTCTTGATTTCCTCGATGACTTCTTCAGGCGTCATAAGGAAAGCCTTTCTGAGCGCTCTATAACCACCTCTGGCGATGTAATCGTCAATCTTCTCAGGATTGATATGCCCGCAATTGCACAGGACAACGCGCTGTTGCTTCTTGTAGAAGTTTATCTCCGAATAGTACGGAATGCTCTGGCCAGTTACGGGGTCTTGATAGAAAAGACGCTCTACTGGCTTGCCATCGCGAAGGTGAGAGCTGACAATCTCGGGCGCATCCTCAACTTGAACATGCGTGTAGAAAACACCTTCCGGTTCAATCACCACGTTGGGGCCCTGCTCGCAGAAGCCATGACAACCAGTGAAGTCCACTTCAACATTCGCCAGCTTTTGCTGGGCCACTTCTGTTTTCAACGCTTCGTAGACAGCATCCGATCCACTGGAAACACAGCCCGTACCCTGGCAAACAAGAACGGTCAATCTGTCTGGCATACTACTCCTCGCCCTTTCTATCACCCAGTAGCTGCCCCACTTTTTTGGGATTCATCTTCCCGTGCGTGGTCATGCCAATGACTATGTTAGGAGCCAAGGCACAAACCCCAATGCAGGCAACCGTCTCTAATGTGTATTCATAATCAGGGGTGGTTTCCCCCTCCTCGACCCCCAGGTGCTGCTTCACCAACTTCAATATCGTCTTACCGCCCCGTACATGGCAGGCTGTGCCCCGGCATACCCTGACAACCTTTCTGCCCTGCGGTTTCGTGTACAGTTGTGTGTAGAACGAGATGACACCTTGTACCTGGGCAGGGAACAAGCCCACGGCCCTAGCTATAGGTTGTGTGGCTTCAGGGGGGATATATCCACACTCCTCCTGAATTCTCTGAAGCAGAGGGATCAAGGCCCACCTCTGAACCTCATACTCAGCTATGACTTCATTTATCCGAGCTAGGTCGGGTTCGGGTCTCTTTTTCACCTCAGCCATTTCTTCCAATCCTTTCCAGCCTTACCGAACATGCCTTCAGAGCCGGAGTCTTTGTCCGAGGATCCAAAACAATGTCAAACAGTCCATTGACTGGACTGGTCGGGAATGACACAGGCATGAAAACCATCCCTTGCGCAACTGTCTCGACAACTCTGGCCGCAGCAATCACCTCGCCAGTAGCGGAAATCACCCTGGTCACATCGCCATCGTCGATGCCTAGACTCCTGGCATCCAGCTGGCTGATTTCCACAAAAGCTTCCGGCGAGAATTTCGTCAAGCGCGGAGACCTAGAAGTTCTGGAGCCGGTGCCAAACTGGTACAGCGTGGTCCCGGCCAGCAAGGTAAAAGGATACCCATCCCTTGGACTGTGTGATTGCTGGATGTAGTCGACCGGGGAAAAATGGCCGAATCCAGTCGGGAATTGCCCTCCGTAGAGGCGCCTATTTGGTAAGGGACTGCCATCGAACCCAGCCAGATGCTGGCCCTTTGTTTCCAAGTCACCATAACCAGCACCCTGGTACAGTGAGACCAATTCCTGTATCTCCTCCATAACATCCCGGGGGGAAGAATAGCCCATAGGGTAATCCATCTTGCTCGCCAATTGAAGTATTATCTCCCAGTCCGGTAGGCTACTACCGAGCGACTCCAGAGCTTTCCGCAGCCTTCGTATCCTTCCTTCAAAATTGGTGAACGTGCCTTCCTTTTCAGCAAAGCTTGAAGCCGGCAAGACCACCGTTGCCAGCCTTGCCGTCTCGGTGAGGAATATGTCCTGCACTACCAAAAAGTCGAGCGATGCCAGCGCTTCTCTGACCAGAGCTGTTTGCGGGAAACTCAAGGCGGGATTCTCTCCTACCACGTACATGCCCCTAATCCCACCTTCTCTTGCCCGGTCAATCATTTCCAGCGCCGTTAGCCCCTTGTCACCCGGCAAGTCGCATCGCCAACGGCCTTCAAACTTTTTCCTGGCTTGAGCATCCTCCAGGCTCTGATATCCGGGAAGGAAATCAGGCAAAGCTCCCATATCACAGGCGCCTTGCCCATTGCTTTCTCTTTGCAGGGCATAGATGCCGCCTCCCCGACCCCCGATGTTTCCGGTCAACATCGCCAAGTTCGCCAAGGCAATTACACTGGCTGTTCCATTAACATATTGAGTTATCCCATTGCCATAGACAATAGAAGCTCGGCTCACCTCGGCGAAGGTCCGAGCAGCACGGCGTATCTCATCACTCGAGATCCCGGTGATCCCCTCTACATGCTCCGGTGTGTAGGTCTGCAAACCACTGGCCAATGTCTCAAAGCCATCCGTCTTCTTGGCGCTGTACTCACCGTCCAACAGGTCTTCGTCAACAATTACCTTTGCCATAGCACTGATGAGAGCCGCGTCTGTGCCAACTTCCGGCCTTAGCCAGAGATATGCCCACGACGCAAGTCCTGTCTGGCGTGGGTCTATCAGCAATAATTTGGCACCTTCACGTCTGACCGCACGCTTTATGGCGTACCCTACGAGCGGCGCTGACGAGGTCGGATTGGCTCCGATCACCAATATCACTTGGGACTGCTCGAGGTCATCAAGACAGTTCGTAGTACCGGCAAAGCCAACCGTCCCTCCAAGACCTACATACGCGGCGGAAGTGTAAAGCCGACTACCGTTATCGACGTTGTTGGTTCCAAGTACACACCGGGCGAACCTCTGCAGCAAGTAGTTCTCTTCGTTGGTACACTTCGACGAACCGAGAACCGCAAGGCTGCTGGGACCGTAGGTCTCCTTTACTCGCTTGAGTTGCTCGGCCACGAGCCCCAAAGCTTGTTCCCAAGACACTGCCTTAAAGTTGTCGTTCTCCTTGATCATAGGGCTATTTAGTCTTTCCGGGCTGTGCACAAAATCATAGCCGTAGCTCCCCTTGACACAGAGGGTGCCATGGCTTAGCGAACCATCTTCGTCGGGCCTCACCCGAACCAAGTGGTTGTCTTTTACGTCCAAGCAAATGTCGCAGCCACAGCCACAAAAGGGGCAGACCGTACGGACGGCAGCAGTCGTTGCCCCTCTATACGTTTTCTCTTTTTCTGTCAGCGCGCCGGTCGGACACAGTGCCACACAAGTCCCACAAAAAGTACACTCGGAGTTCTCCAATGGCAGGTCATTCAGCGTTGCCGGCTTGGAAATGAATCCTCGGCCGAAGTAGTCAAGAGCGCCTTCAACGACTAGCTCCTGACATGCCCGAATGCACTTGGCACAGAGGATACATTTGCTCAGGTCTCTCTCGATGAACGGGTTGACTTCCTCAATGGTAGCCGATTGGGGAATCCTCTGGAATTCCACCATTCCGACGCCCATATCCGAGGCAATCTTGCGTAACTGGCAACGATTGCCTTTATCACATACAAGGCAGGAATCAGGATGGCTAGCTAACATGAGCTTGATCAAGGTCTCTCGGCGCTCCTGCACTCGCGGAGACTCCGTGTTGATTGCCATCCCTGGTGCGATGGGAGTGACACACGACGCCATTAACCCTCCTGAAGTCTCGTCCTCCACCATGCAAATACGGCAGGCGCCAATAGGAGCCAGATGAGGATCATGGCAAAGTGTAGGGATAGCCACGCCTGACTCTCGAGCCAGGTCCAAGATGGTCATACCAGGTTGACCACTTACCTCGCGCCCATTAAGTGTGATGGTAATCGTCTCCAATTTGACCCCTTCCCTGCTACGTTAGTCTGCCGGGACGCTGGACGAAGAGCCACGACTTTGGCGTCCGCTGCCCAGGTCTTCAGCCGTGCTCTACACGAGGCTGATATGAATCTGTGGTAGTATTTTTGCCAAGACGAACGGCACGTTCTCGGCTCACGGCGATGACTTGTCTCATACCCAGGATTTTCAGCGCAGTCTACTACGTCTTCTGACGCGTGTCAATACACTTTCGACAACCACGAGGCCGCCTATGGCTCCCTCGTTGACCTCTTGAGCAAGACGTATCTGGAATTGCGTGTCGGCATTGCCTACCCATCAATAGTGGTTTTCTGCCAGACAGCGTGGTGTCTCACTTGGCTTTACCTTACTGCCTGTACTGGCTATAATACACCTTAAGAGCTACGGCCTCAATCAGAGGGAGTACCTCTGGCCATCAGTTCGGAGAGGATGTCTGAATGAATCTCATCCAGATACTTAGGCGATGTGAAGTGTTCGTGGGGCTTGACGACAGCGACCTAGAAAAGATAGCCGGCCTTTCTTCATGTCGCAGGAACACCTATGGTGCAGGTGAGTTTATGTTCTACGAGAATGCTGAAGCAAACGATTTCTATATCCTGGAGGCGGGAGAAGTAAGCCTGCTAGTGACTGTGCATGACGAAGCGTCAAAGGAACTTGCACAAGTCCCCGTCGATACCATCACCAAGGGAGACGTCTTTGGGTGGTCATCCCTGGTAGCCCCTCATTCTCTAACCCTGTCTGCGCTCTGTATCAAGCCCTCTTCCGTGGTAGTAGTAGCCGGTGCAGAACTCAGTCAACTGATGGATTCCAACCATTCCCTTGGTTATGAGGTGATGAAAGGATTGGTGCGCATCATTGGGGCTAGACTGAGAGACCTACGCCGCAGGCTTGTCGCCGACGACAAGCTGGCTGGCCGAGGAAGAGCGCATCGGGTAGTTACTTCTTGAGTAGCTTTTCCACTCTCTTCAGCAAGTCCTCAGGAGACACCGGCTTGTCCACATAGTCCTCGGTGTCCAACGTAAGTCCTTGACTGACACTCAGGGAAGTCTCCCCCACTCTCTGTGAGAAGCTGGTTAGCATCAAGACAGGTATGTCGCGAAGTTCAGGGTCTTTCTTGAGTTGCTCCGCAGCGTTGAACCCATCCTTAACCGGCATTATTATGTCCAAGATGATCAGATCTGGTCTCTCCTGCCTCGCCTTCGCCAGTCCCTCATCTCCATCATAGGCAACAACCACTTCGTAGGGCTTGCTTTCCAGAACCAACTTGGTCGCCTCCACGAAGTCTTCATCATCGTCGACCAAGAGGATCTTAGCTTTGTCTTTCATCACTGTCTACCTCCTTGAAGAGTTCCGCGTGGTTAGACTCGCTGCTTCCGTTCAAGCAGTCTCCGCACCGAGCCAAGCAGAACCTGAGGCGATAACGGTTTTTCTAGGTAGTCATCCACGCCAAGTTGTTGACCGGTTTCTAACTCGTAGCGACGGCGGCTAGCCTCTTCCCGTACCGACGTCAAGATAAGGATAGGCATATCCTGATATTTCGACCACTTCGGATCTTGCAGTTCCTTGTACACAGCGAAGCCATCCATCCTAGGCATGAGAAGGTCCAGTATCATTAAGTCTGGTTTTTCTGCACCAAGCTTATCGAGGCACTCCATACCATCATGGGCAACAACTACCTCATAGTCCTGGGATTCGAGAATCATGGTTACCA
>Ga0209986_10004135_pt1 | contig 12410 bp, 9 predicted proteins | sample BlataG_FD_183168 | JGI IMG/M metagenome (GOLD analysis project Ga0209986, IMG submission 183168) | Deep subsurface microbial communities from Black Sea to uncover new lineages of life (NeLLi) - Black_00105 metaG (SPAdes) (version 2) | ecosystem: Environmental > Aquatic > Marine > Oceanic >...
ACCACCGATGCCGACGAGTTTTTTGCTCAGCCTGACATAGATATAGTCGTTGAGGCGATTGGTGGTGAAAGCCCCGCCCTGGAGTATTTGGAGAGGGCTCTCTCCACCGGTAGGTATGTGGTTACCTCCAACAAGGAGGTTATTGCCAAGCATGGGGTGGAACTGCTGACCTTGGCTCAACAGCATAAGGTAGGACTGCGCTATGAAGCCAGTGTTGGTGGTGGCATCCCCCTGGTTGCCCCTTTTCAGTATGACCTGGTGGCTAATGAGCTTACCGGCATTTATGCTATTATCAACGGAACTACCAACTATATCCTTACCCGGATGGCAAGGGAGGGCATAGACTTCTCTTCGGCCCTTAGCCAGGCACAGAAATTAGGCTATGCTGAAGCCGACCCAAAGGATGATGTCGAAGGGATAGACGCTACCTACAAACTGGCTATTCTTGCCTCGTTAGCCTTTCACTGTCAGGTCAAACCCGAGGATATTTACCACGACGGGATTTCCCGACTTGGCAGCCGTGACTTCCAGTATGCTAAAGAGCTGGGTTTCGCTATAAAACTTCTGGCTATAGCCAAACAGAACGGTAACTCAATTGAAGTGCGGGTTCACCCCGTTTTTATCCCTGAAGACTCCCTTCTGGCTAAGGTTGATGGTGTCTATAATGCCGTCCTCGTTGAGGGCGACCTTGTGGGCAGGGTGCTTTTCTTTGGCGAGGGCGCCGGCGCCTTTCCCACCAGTAGTGCCGTTATAGCCGATGTTGTCTCGGTAGCTAGGGATATTGTTCTTGGTGTTGGTACCAGACTCAGGTGGAAGCTGCAGCCGGGCAAAATCATTAAACCGATGTCTGACATTGACACCCGATACTACCTCAGGCTCAGTATCGCCGACCGTTCTGGGGTTTTAGCTCAGATTGCTAAGGTCTTGGGTGACCGTCAAATCAGTATTGCTTCGGCTATCCAGAAGATGGCTGATAGCCGAACTCAGACGGCGGAAATAGTCCTTATGACCCATCCCGCTCAGGAAAAGGCAATGCAGCCGGCTCTTGATGAGCTCAACCATCTGGCTGTGGTTAAACAGATAAGCAGCTTCATTCGGGTTGAAGCCTGAACGAATGCCATATTTCTGCTATTATATGAAATGACACTTTAGAGAGAAACATATGACTGAGACAAATATAGATAGGAAAGAAATGTCAGACCTAAATATGCAGGTTGAATCAATTTCTAAAATTGATTCAATATCAGATTTACCTAAGATAACTTCAGTTTTACTACCTAAGGAATTCGAATTACTACCCAACACCTCTGAGGTTTTTGAGTTGGAATTTGCCTTTTATGAATACAAATTTCTTACTAAAAATGAGATCGTTCAGAGAGGAGCATTTTTTAAAAGCGTTGATGGCTTTCAAACAAACCACTATATCATCTGCTCTAATAATAGCCCTCTCATCTGGCAAGGGAGATCAGAAACCACTAAAGCATATTTTAAGGAAGGTAACTTTTCTACAGGTTACGCTACACATGGACTTTTCCCCTATAGGGGAAAATTTCATCCACAATTGATAAAAGGTATATTGAATATTTTGAAGATTCAACCCGGAGACGTAGTTCTTGACTCTATGTGCGGAAGTGGCACTTTAAATGTGGAGGCAAGCATCATAGGAATTGATTCTATTGGGATTGAGAAAAGTCCGTTTTGTGTATTGATGAGTGAAGTCAAGTATGAAGCATTAAAGGTTGATAGCTCCCAATTATCATCAATACTTAACAATATGCGTAAGAATTATGAAACTTTAATAAGTAGTAAAAAGTTGCCCGGAGATTTCTCTCGTCATGATTGTTTTGAACCAGAAAGGGCAATAACCTTGCTTGCCTTTTTAGATGCTATGGGCTATGCAAGAAGATGCTCAAAAAGTATAGATATCCTTTTCCCATCAGTCCTCAAAAGATATATGGGACAGATAAACTCATTTATTCAAGCAAGAGATAAACTAAAGTTGAAGATTGGTAAGGCAAGGTTTGAAATTGGTGATGCAAGAAATCTTACTTTGGGAGATAATTCAATAGATGCTATTATTACTTCTCCTCCTTATTCCTTTGCCATTGATTATGCAGAAAATGACCGACCACAACTCGAGTATTTAGGATACGATATATCTAAACTTAAAGATGAAATGATAGGTCTGAAGGGAAAAACCAGAAAAGAGAAACTTGCTAATTACTTTGATGATATGAACGAAGTTTTATCTGAGATGTCTCGAATTTTGAAAGTCGGGAAATATGCAGTTATTATAATCGGTTCAAATGATATCCAGACTGGTGGAATACGGTTAGAAACTAAAGTTGAAGAAATGGCATTAGAACATTCATTTGTCCTCGACCAGAAAATTGTAAAGCCTATAAAGGGGATTCAGAATACAATGAAAGATGAATACATATTATTTTTGAGAAAGGTGAAATGATGATACATTATCCATCGTTAGAGGAAAAATTTGATACCGTAATCTCAAAGAATACCTTTTATTTTCAGAATGTGGAGTTTGAGGAATACTATGAGGGACACATTTCCTCAATTGCTCAAAATATTTTTCTTCTCAAAAACAGGATAGAAAGAGAAGGACTAAAAGAGTCTGTCTTGCTTGAGCACATTACAGAAGTTGAGAATGGAATTGATGCAATTTTGACTGTAACTGGTTTTTCAAAAGAAAGTTTGCAAAGATTTGTGACATTCATCAGAGCTACGGATGATAAAACCTTATCCAACCTTGTTAATAAAGACTATTGGCCAAGCGAGGATTTTAAAACAGAATGGAATCTGGATAAGATAAAATCTATTATAAAGACAAACAAAAAGTTTGCCGAAGGTATTGTAAATCTATTCTTTAAGGGACCTACGGTTCCCGTGATAAAAAGGGTTCTCCCGCTTTTTGAGTTTAAGAAGCTTGATATAAACAAGTTTAGTTTCTCCATAGAGTCTCTGATAGATACCATAATAAGATACAAAACAAAGGGCTCATATAAAGCCACTAGAGAAGGAAATCCTGAGATTGTGATCGAACAAATTTTAACATCTCATAAGTTGAGCTTTGAGAAAGGAAAGTTCAGGATTCCAGAGGCAGGTAATATTCCAAGGACAATGGATTTTATAGTTCCTAACAAGACATCGCCAAACTTGATAATTGAGTGTTCATATTCAGTAACCACTGCTTCAGGAATGGGAGATAAAGCAAAGACAGAAAAGACCGTTGCTGATTATTTGAAGAAGAATTATCCAAATATAGTTTTTGTTGGGTTTGTAGATGGAATTGGCTGGTATGTAAGAAGAGGCGACCTACAGCGTATGGTTGAGGCTTATGATTTTGTTTTTACATTTAGCAAGGATGAACTTGAACGGTTTGAAAATTTGTTAACGGAGACCTTTTATGGAAAATAAAGAATTCTTTGGGACCCTAATAAACAAGGTTGTTCAGGATGACTGTTTAGAGGTTATGAGAAAAATCCCGGATAATAGCGTTGATGCCACCTTTGCCGATCCTCCGTTTAATCTAAAAAAGAAATACAATAGTTACTACGATAAACATGAAGTTCAAGAATATCTTTCTTGGTGTAGAGAGTGGCTTAATGAAATGGTTCGCATCACTAAGCCAACAGGTTCAATTTTTGTTCATAATATCCCCAAATGGCTAATCTATTTTGGCTCTTGTCTAAACGAAATTGCTACCTTTCGTCATTGGATTGCTTGGGATGCGATGGGACCCCCTCTTGGCAAGACGCTTTTACCTAATCATTACGGCATTTTATATTATGTGAGGTCTGAAAATTTTAAGTTTTATGATATTAGAATGCTGCATAAGCGTTGCAGAGTTTGTCATTACATCTTACAGGACTATGGCGGTAAAAAAAGCCAGATGCACCAATTGGGACCACTTGTACCCGATGTATGGACTGATATTCACAGAATCAGGCACAAAAAAAGGAGGGATGAACACCCGTGTCAATTACCCATCCATCTACTTGAAAGATTACTGCTTATGAGCAGTGATGTGGACGATATCATACTCGACCCATTTATTGGAACTGGAACAACCGCAATTGCTGCTAAAAAATTAGGAAGACGATTTATTGGCATTGACATTGATCCAAAATATGTTGAGATAACAAATGGAAAGTTAGAGATTGCAGAGCCTACAATTATAAACGGATGCTATGTCAGCATTTTCCTCGATAATCTAATAACAGTAAGAGACAAAGATTGGGATAAGATTAAAGACGCATTTGTTCTCATGCAAGATCCATTAGAATTGGAAAAGAGGGAAATCTACCTGCCCCATAAAAAGAGAAAAACAATAAAACATAAAGTAGTAACAAGAATGCAGAGCAGCTTATTTCCATCATATGAGAGGAAAGAATAAAACCACCACTTCATATGACACGGTGTAAGAGGCTTCGCTCCGTTCAAGTTCGGCTTTGCCTCTTTTACATAACCAGTTCCCCTGTATCAGAAGGGAAAACCCAAGAGGGAGTTAAACAGAAACGAAGCCCCTAAGGAGGGAGAAAACCTAAAAGGGAGTCAAAGAGAGGTGAAGCCTCTCTTATCTAACTAATTCCCCCTCCCTTATCAAGGGAGGGGGATAAAGGGGGAGGATTTCCTAATTAAAAACCTAAAGGATTAAAAAAATGAAACCTGGAGTTCTAACTAAATATAAAGACTTCCTCCCCATTACTCCCCAAACCCCGCTATTCTCCTTGGGTGAGGGGGATACCCCTCTGGTCAGGTGCCCCGCCCTGGAAAAGGAAATTGGCTGTGGGGAGCTATACCTCAAGCTGGAAGGGTGTAATCCCACCGGCTCATTTAAGGACCGGGGCATGGTGGTTGCCGTAGCCAAGGCGATGGAATCAGCCAGCCAGGCTGTAATGTGTGCCTCAACCGGTAATACTAGTGCCTCAGCCGCTGCCTACGCTGCCTATTGCGGACTTACCGCCATCATTATCATCCCCGGGGGCAAGATTGCTCTGGGCAAGCTGGCTCAGGCTATTGTCTACGGGGCTAAAATAATTACTATAGATGGCAACTTTGACCAGGCGCTGAACATAGTCCGGGCTCTAACCCGGAAACACCCGGTTACTCTGGTAAACTCAATTAACCCCAACCGTATAGAGGGGCAAAAAACGGCTGCCTTTGAGATTATTGATGCTCTAGGCGAGGCTCCCGACTATCTATTTATCCCGGTCGGTAATGCTGGCAATATCACTGCCTACTGGAAGGGTTTCACCGAGTATTACCAGGCGGGTAAGGCAAGAAATAAACCCAGGATGATGGGCTTTCAAGCTGAGGGGGCTGCCCCCATTGTTCGAGGCTATGTCATTGCGGAGCCAGAGACCGTTGCCTCAGCCATACGAATCGGCAATCCGGCTAGCTGGCAAAAGGCTGTCGCCGCCCGTGATGAATCAGATGGTGTTATTGATATGGTTAGTGATGACGAGATTCTATCTGCTTACCACCTTCTGGCTGCTAAAGCCGGTGTCTTCGCCGAGCCAGCTTCAGCCGCTTCCCTGGCCGGACTTATTAAGCTATCATGCCAGGGGATGGACTTCTCGCCCAAGAGGGTAGTTTGCATCATAACCGGCACCGGACTCAAGGATACCGATATTGCCCTGAAAACTGCTGAGCCCTTCCTTGAGCTTCCCGCCGATTTATCGGCTGTAGAGAAAGCCTTGGGCTGGGGATAATCAAGGTTGTTTATCAAGGGTAGTTTGAAGGGGCTTCGCCCCTTCAAAACCTGCACTTCCCCCGTTCATATTAAAAGGGGAAGCCCGAAGGGGCGTTAGCCCCTTCGGAAACTATAATTCCCCTTCCCCTTATTAAGGGGAAGGGGATAAAGGGGATAGGGTTCCCTAATTAAAAACCTAAAGGGGGTGAGGCTTCGCCCTAGACGGCTCAAGCCCGAAGGGTTGATAAACAATTTCTTAATCAATACTTGACATAACGATTGAAACGATTCCAAAGCTGATTAGATAGGAATCGTTTCCCCAAAATAGAATCTGCTAAAATCAAGCTGATTAGCTTGGAATTGTCTTAGAAAACAAAGGAGGTCTTAAAATGGCTAAGGTAATCAACCAGCAAATAGAGGACATGTATAAGCAGTATTACCACTACCCCTGCGTAGCTGCAGTAATTACTGCTCACGCTAAGGGAAAGGACGGTGCTATGGCGGCAGCCTGGCATATGCCTCTGGCTTCCAGCCCACCCCTTTACGGGGTATCTATTGCTACTAAGAGGTTTACTTATCAGCTTATTGCTGACAGCAAGGAGTTCGGGGTTAATTTCTTACCCTTTGAGCAGGCTGGGCTGATTGCCTCTGTAGGTGGTTGTAGCGGCTATGAGGTAGATAAATTTGACAGGTTTAATATCGCCAAGGACAAGCCGGTGCAGACAGCAGTGCCCATTTTGAAAGCTGCCTACGCTGCCTATGAGTGCAAATTAACTGATGATAGGGACTATGGTGACCACAGGTTGTTGGTGGGGAAGATTGTGGCTGTGCATTGGCTGAAGGAGGTCTTCACTCCAGAGGAACTATTGGATATGGCTAAAGTTAGCCCTATCCTGTATATAGGCAAAGATGTTTATCTTACCGCATCAAAAGATACAGTAAAAACTCTCGACCGTGAGGTCTATGCTAAAGGCTAAAGGAGGACTACAGTGTTTGATGAACCTGCAATCAAAACAGCAGTAGCGTCTATCATTAAGGCTATTGGTGAAGACCCTGGAAGGGAGGGTTTGATAGATACCCCTAGGCGCGTGGCTGAGATGTATGCTGAGCTTTTTATGGGAATTGGCATGAGTGCCAAAGAAGAGCTATCGGTAGTTTATGAGGCAGGGCATCGGGAAATGGTAATTCTGAGGGATATCCCCTTCTATTCTATGTGCGAGCATCACCTTTTGCCATTCTACGGCGTGGCTCACATCGGTTATGTTCCTGATGTTAATGGGCGGATTGTTGGCATTAGCAAACTGGCCCGGGTGCTAGAAATCATTACTAAGCGCCCCCAGATTCAGGAAAGGATGACCAGCGAGATTGCTGACGCCATTATGGATGGGCTTAAGCCCTCGGGAGTGGTGGTTGTTGTTCAGGCTGAGCACCTTTGCATGATTATGCGTGGTATTAAGAAACCCGGAAGCCACATCGTTACCTCAGCCCTCAGGGGTACCTTCCGCACCCATCCGGAAACCAGAACCGAATTTTTCTCTCTATTACAGGGTAAATAGGCTTGGCTAATCCGAGGGGTTAAGCATTTTTAATCCCTCGGATTGATTTATAGATGGCAGGGGCGCCTCAAACTCTTGGTTGGGTAACTCAAAATACTTGTGAAAATGAGGGGGAAGTTTGCGGTAGTCAATATTCTTGATTAAGGGGGATAGGTCAACTGAATTATAGGTGTTCCAGAAGAGAATAACCTTATCTTCCAGATGATTCTTCTTAATATAATCCAAAGCCCCAGCCAGGGTCTTACCGGTATAGGTGCCTTCAAGCTTGATGTTCTCCAGAGAATGCATCAGCAAGATAGCTTCCATCCCTTCTTTGGTAAATTGAGCATACCTTTCCCCTCGGTAGTCCTGAAGGATAGTGAGGTCTGCATCTGCTACCCTTAGTTGGGGAAATCCTGAATCTTTTTTCTGTAGATATTGGCAGATATGGTTAATGTCATTCGCTGCTCTTTTAGTATTGGCGCTTGAGACATTCACTCCTATTACCTTTGTCTTGAGGTTAGCCAGTCGGCAACCTAACCAGAGACCACAGAAGGTCCCCAGGCTACCGGCAGCGACAAACAGGTAGTCGGGTTCAGGCAAAACTCCTGTCTCTATCTGCTTTTTCAGTTCAAAGGCAGCGTTGACAAATCCCAGGTTTCCCAGCTCAGAGCTGCCCCCGATAGGAATGTAGTATGGCAGTTTACATTTCAGCGGATTGATATTGACCAGAAACTGGTATCCAATCTTGAAACGCCTTAGCCAACCGCAGGTCTTTACCATTTTTGCCTGGTGGTAGTAGTCAAGCAGCATATTCTTTTTGGCAGATTCAGAAATAGGGTGGTCTGTGAGAAGCAGGACGGTTCTCATACCTAGCCTTTGACCGTGTATCGTGGTTGCCAGAGAAAAGTTCGAACCTATGCCTCCTCCTGTTATGAGGGTATTAGTTCCCCTTTGCTTTGCTTCAGCTAAGAGAAACTCAAGTTTCCGTACCTTGTTTCCTCCATATATCTTTGAGCTTAGGTCATCCTGTTTAATATAGAGGCTTCCCGCCCCGGTCTTTTCCCCCAGATTGTCCAGCTTCTGGACTGGTGTTGGGAAATCACCCAGTGGCATCCAGGGTATCCTTCCCTTTAGCTTGGGGTAGGTCTCAAATAAAAGCATGGTTTCTGTTACATTTGTCAAATTATTGCTCCTGTTTTTATTATTAGCATCTAACCTGATTAATATTATACTCGGCCATCTAAGAGATTGTAAGTCAGCTATTCACCCATGATTTGTAATATAATTTCCCTCGACCGGGGTTGGTTATCAAAATCTACTAGCACTATCTGCTGCCACGTGCCCAGGGTTAACCTTTTGTCATTAACGGGAACTACTAACGAGGCACCAAGCAGCGAGGCACGGACATGCGAATACCCATTGCCGTCGCCCCAGCGGCGGTCATGGTCATAGGGGATATTCTGAGGAACACTCCGCTCCCACATACCCTTGAAGTCAGAAAGTACACCAGACTCAAATTCAATAGTAGTTACCCCCGCAGTTGAGCCGGCGACGAACAAAGTAGCTATCCCGTTCTTTATATTCGTCTCAGCAACCCTCTGTTCTACCTGAGGAGTAATATCAATAATATCGCAGTGCCCTTTACTTTGAAGGCTGATTTTTTTGGTTACCACCATATTTGTTCCCTCCTGTTATCAATAGTTTAGTTCATCCCACAGAATATCATCCAACTCAAATACCGGTCCATCCTTACATACCTGTTTCAGCCCGTTTTTTGTCTTTACTGTGCACCCGTAGCAGACCCCACGCCCACACCCCATCCTTACCTCTAAGGAAACCTGAAATGGCTTTGCTTTCAGGGGTTGGTTTCGGACTGCAATAGCCCGATACATTAGCATAGGTCCGCAGGCAAAGATTTGGTCCGCCCAGCCAGCAAAATCCGGTAGGAAGTCAGTTATCACACCTTTTTTGCCACCAGTTCCATCCTCAGTGGCAGTCACAACCTCAATCTTAGCTGGTAGCAGCTTATCAGGGTAAAGCTGGGTGGCAGTTGAGGCTCCCAAGAGCAGCGTCACCGAGCGTCCCTGATTCAAGGCTTGCTGGGTCAGAAAGCACAATGGCGCAATACCAATGCCACCAGCTAGTAGCAGCAGGTTGTGCGACTGGGGATTAATAACATAGCCATTACCTAGTGGTCCTAAAATGTCTATATTATCACCAGCCTGGCATTGAGCCAGCCAGTGTGTGCCTTTGCCAACTTTAGTGAATAGTAAGGCAAGTTTAGTCTTATTAGTTAGCTGGTGGATACTCAATGGGCGGCGTAGCAGGCATTCTTTCCCACAATGAACCATGACAAATTGTCCCGGCTGTGCTTCAGAAGCTATCAGGGGAGATTCCAGCCAGGTAAGGTAGACCCCTGGCATAACTTCATCGTTAGAAATAATGGAAGCCAATTCTTGCTTCAAGATGGCTCCTTTTGGCGGTAGTCGGGTAGGGGTTGAGCGCTGTAAGTCTGGCTTCCGTTAACAAGTGTCTCTACCGCAGCTCGAGCAGTATCAAGTGAGGTAAAACAAGGGATGTGCTTCTCGGCAGCCGCTCGCCGGATGTAGAAACCATCTCTTAGCGGGATGCGACCGCCGGTAATAGTATTAACCACACCGTTTACTGTGCCATCATTGATGATGTCAATAACATTGGGATGTCCCTCGCTCAATTTCTTGCTAATCATTTTTACTGGAAGCCCAACTGACTCAACCATAGCTGCTGTGCCTTCTGTGGCATAGAGTTTATAGCCAACCTTGGAGAACTTTCTGATTATGGGTAGCGCTTCAGGCTTGTCTCTATCAGCAATGCTGAACAGTATGGCTCCTTGAGGCAATAGCATTAATCCAGCGGCTAGAAGTGCCTTGGCTAGGGCAGCATCAAAGGTATAGTCAATCCCCATCACCTCTCCGGTGGACTTCATTTCAGGACTAAGGTAGGTATCTACTCCAAGTAATTTGGACATAGAAAAGACTGGAGCCTTAATGCCTATCAGCTTTTGCCTTGGCCATAGTCCGGTATTATAACCCTGCTCCTTGAGGCTCTTACCTAACATAACCTTAGTCGCCACATTTACCATTGGGACGCCGGTAACCTTAGAGATAAACGGGATAGTGCGGCTAGCCCGAGGGTTTACTTCTAATACATAAACCGATGGCGCTTGGCTATCGCTGGGCATAATAACAAACTGGATGTTCATCAGGCCTTTAACTTTGAGCCCCAACCCTATTCGGATGGTATAGTCAACAATAGTTTCTATCTCTGATTCAGTCAGGTTTACTCCGGGATAGACTGCCATAGAATCTCCGCTGTGCACCCCCGCCCGTTCAATATGCTCCATTATTCCAGGGATGAAAACACGCTCTCCATCACCTATGGCGTCAACCTCTGCCTCTTTTCCTTCCAGGTATTTATCAATAAGGATAGGGTGCTTGGTATCCAGTTCTATTGCCAGGCTCATGTAGCGGATTAGTTCATTGGCATCATGAACTATTTCCATAGCTCTACCACCGAGGACATAGCTAGGGCGAACCAATACTGGGTAGCCAATGAGCTTAGCTATACTGAGCGCTTCATCTGTAGAGGTTACCCCAGCCCCTGGTGGTTGAGGGATGCCTAATTGGTTGAGGAAGTTCTCAAATCGGCGCCTGTCCTCAGCCAGGTCAATAGCCTCGGCGCTGGAGCCAAGGAGGGGCATTCCACTACGAAATAGGGGCTCAGCTAGGTTTATGGCTGTCTGACCACCAAACTGGACTATAGCTGGTAGCCGAGCATTACCCGGAGATTCACCGCCCCCTTCATTTTCTAGAATATCGCGCAGGCTTTCTTCATCCAGGACTTCAAAGTAGAGGCGGTCGCTGGTATCAAAGTCAGTGGACACCGTTTCAGGATTGGAATTGACCATAATGCTCTTGAAACCAGATTCCTGCAGTGCCCAGGCAGAATGAACGCTGCAGTAGTCAAATTCAATCCCCTGGCCAATGCGGATGGGCCCACTGCCAATGACTACCGCTTTGTTTCCCTTGAGAGGCTCAGCCTCATTCTCTTGTTCATAGGTGCTGTAGAAGTAGGGAGTGGCGGCGTCAAACTCAGCAGCACAGGTATCTACCATTTTGTAGACCGGGCGGATATTCCAGTTATGGCGTAGCTCTCTTACCTGTTCTGGTAGTCTGTCAGCCAAAGTCCCAATCTGTTCATCGGAGAAACCGGTTCGTTTCGCCTGCCATAGAAGCTCTGGTGTCAGTAGCTGGGACAGAAGCCTCTTTTCCATATCTACGATGTTCTGTAGTTTATTTATAAACCACAGGTCAATCTTGGTCTGCTCGGACACTTGCTCAGCACTTATTCCCCTTCTAAGCGCTGCCATAATTACCCATAACCTCAGGTCGCTGGGTTCTAAGGGATAAGAATGGATATTTGTTCCTGGCTCCCATTTTGGGTCTTCCCATAGCAGTGACCTCTTACCGAACTCTAAGGAGCGTACTGCCTTCTGCAAGGCAGCTTCAAAGCACCTATCAATTGCCATTACCTCACCGGTGGCTTTCATCTGTGTCCCTAAAACCCGGTCGCCTGAGGCAAACTTGTCAAATGGCCAGCGGGGAATTTTGACCACTAGGTAGTCCAGTGCTGGTTCAAAGGCAGCCATTGTTTTTTTGGTTACGGCATTGGGAATTTCATCAAGCCTCTTGCCAATAGCTATTTTGGCAGCTACTCGGGCAATAGGATAGCCGGTAGCCTTACTGGCTAGGGCTGAGCTGCGGCTGACCCGCGGGTTAACCTCTATTACGTAATATTTATTGCTATCGGGGTCAAGGGCAAATTGTATGTTACAGCCCCCCTCAACCCCCAGCGCCCTGATAATCTTGAGGCTGGCTGTCCTCAGCATCTGGTGCTCTTTATTGGTCATAGTCTGGCTGGGAGCCACCACGATGCTGTCGCCGGTATGCACCCCCATCGGGTCAATATTCTCCATATTGCACACTGTGATGCAGTTATCAGCCCCATCACGCATCACCTCATACTCAATTTCCTTCCAGCCAACCACTGATTGTTCTATTAGCACCTGGTGAATGGGACTGGCTGCCAGCCCTATAGTTACTGCTCTCTCCAATTCATCC
>Ga0209986_10004137_pt1 | contig 12408 bp, 9 predicted proteins | sample BlataG_FD_183168 | JGI IMG/M metagenome (GOLD analysis project Ga0209986, IMG submission 183168) | Deep subsurface microbial communities from Black Sea to uncover new lineages of life (NeLLi) - Black_00105 metaG (SPAdes) (version 2) | ecosystem: Environmental > Aquatic > Marine > Oceanic >...
TACCTTTCTCCTGCTCCTGCTGCCACCGCAAGAAATTGCAGTAAGGACACCCAAAATCCCACGGTCGTCTATTTCCTTTTTTTATTATTTTTAATTTTAACATGGTCGGATGTTCATCGCATTTGTCTGCCGTCACGACCACGCGCCCGATTTTTGGTAGTGGTAAAGAGAAGTTGCACGCAGGGAACTTGCTGCAGCCTATGAATCGCTTCCCGCGCTTAGATTTTAACAATAAAAGCTCAGAACCACATTCAGGGCACGCACCCACGACTTTATCACCTCGTATGCCTTCTCTAAGCGATTTCGATATCTCTTCACGGTTCTCCATCATTTCCTCAAACACCGCTCTCAGCATCTTTCGCGAATCGTCCGCAACATCCTTCTTCTTACGTTTGCCCTCGCTTATCTCGTCCATCTCTTGCTCTAACGTTTTCGTCATCTCCGGCTTCGTTATCAGTGCAGCGTATTTCCCCAGCGAATCAATAAGCGCAAATGCCTTTTCCGTTGGTTTAGCCGGGTTGCCCTGCACGTACCCACGATCATACAGCTTCCCGATTATCTCATGCCGCGTGCTCTTCGTGCCAAGCCCCAAATCATCCATCTTTTTTATCAGTCCCGCCTGCGAAATCCTGTTCGGCGGTTTTGTTTCCTTCTCTACAACGTCCACCTGCACAATTTCCACTTTGTCGCCTTCTTTTAGTTTTGGTATTATCAACTCCTCGTGTTTCTGATATGGATAAACCGCGAGGAATCCCGGCTCCTTTAGTTCTTTCCCCTTTGCTTCTAATATCTCCCCTCCTGCCTCTATCGTCATTTCGGTGTCTTCCCATCTCGCAGCGTCGGAAAGCGTAGCCAAAAATCGCCGTACCACCAGTTCGTATATCTTCCACTCGTCCTTCCCGAGCTTCTCTTTTGCTGCTTTTCCGACGGGATGTATGGGCGGATGGTCGGTGGTTTTTTTCTTACCCGCAGTTGGCTTTAATCGTTTCTTCTTGCTTATCGCGAGGGCTTGCTCACCGAATTCTTCAGTCCCAACAAACATCTTCACCAGCGCCTTTAAATCCAGCGTGTCGGGATATGTGGTGTTGTCCGTGCGATGATACGATATGAGCCCTTGCAGGTATAAGCTCTCCGCTATATACATCGTTCGTTTTGGCGTATACCCGATAGAAGACGCAGCGCGTAAAAAAGCGGTAGTATCAAACGGCGTGGGTGCCTTCTCATCCCGCAACTTCGTCTTTACGGCACGAACGCAGCCCTCCTCTGCCGCAGCGATTCGCGATTTTAGCTCTTCTGCTTCTTCTTTTTCATCAAATTTGTGCTTTTTGTGTGTCGCATCGAAAATACCCTCTGGCGATTTTAATTTCGCATGCAGCTCCCAGAACTTACGGGATACAAACTTCTTTATCTCTTTTTCCTTCTCTACCAGCAGTGCGAGCGTGGGCGATTGCACACGACCAACCGAAAAGAACTCATCTCCTAACCGCTTTGCAGATAAAGAAATGAACCTTGTCAGTGATGCGCCCCATATCAGGTCTATTATCTGTCTCGCTTCTGCAGATGCGGCAAGGTTGTAATCAACCTCACTTCTTGCGGCAAAGCTTTCTTTTATGTCGGGCTCGGTTATCGCACTGTATCGCATCCGGTCTATCTTCACGTCAGGATTTGTCTTTTTGATAATGTATAGTGCTTCAACGCCGATTAACTCGCCTTCCCGGTCGTAATCAGTTGCAACAGTTATAAAATCCGCATCTTTTGCTATCTTTTTCAGCGCGTTGACGATGGTCTTTTTTAATGCAGCCGATACTATTTTGGCATCAATCAGCTCGGAAGGATTTATGCTGCTCCAATTGCTATATACCGCTGGAAAATCCAGCCGAATGACATGCCCGCTCAGACCCATAACGGTTTTATCGTCGAACTCAAACGCATCTATATTCCCTATCTTTTTGTGTTTACCCGTACCATTCGATAAGATAGAGGCGATTCTTCTCGCCGTTGTCCCCTTCTCGGTGATTATGTAGTGCATCGTGTTTTTATTTATAGCTGTAGCTTGAAGGATAGTAAAACCCTTCTTTAAAAAGAAAGTTAACTTTACCAAAGAAATCAAAAAATGGTTCGAGAAAATCCCTGTATAAAAGAGGCTTTGTTGTACGAGCAACTCGAACTCGAATCCGAGTTCGAGGATGGGAAGAAGAAAGTGAGATGCGGAACATGTGAAAGGTTCTGCAAAATTGCCGCAGGCAAGTTAGGATTCTGTAAAACACGGATGAATATTGATGGAAAACTCTACACCTTAGAATATGGCGATATTTCCTCTATAAGTGCGAACCCGATAGAAAAGAAACCCTTTTTCCATTTCTTCCCGGGCAGCAAGGCATTAACAGTAGGAAGTTACTCATGCAATTTCTCCTGCCCCTGGTGCCAGAACTGGGACATTAGCAAATCCGTTCCAAATCCAGCGAGATGTAATTATGTTTCGCCAGAGAAACTTGTGCGAATGGTGAAAGAAAAGGGGTGCCAGGGGACTTCTATATCATTTAACGAGCCTATTTTGCTTCTCGAATACTCGCTTGATGTCTTTGAACTCGCGAAAAAGGAGGGCTACTATAACACATACGTGACGAACGGCTACATGAGCGCTGAAGCGCTACGGTTGCTGGTGGAGCATGGGCTAGATGCGATAAATGTGGATGTAAAGGGCTGTAAGGAAGCGGTGAGGAAATATTGTGGTGCAGATGTGGAGAAAGTATGGCGGAATATAAAGGAAGCGAAGAGAAAAGGAGTTCATATTGAGATTACAACGCTCATTATACCGGGTGTGAACGATGATGAGGAATGCGTGAGAAGCATAGCTTCAAGAATTAGGAAAGACACCGGGGAAAACACACCCTGGCATGTAACACAGTATTATCCGACTTATAGGGCGCTTGAATTCGGTCTTTATAAAGGAAGAACACCTGTTGAAATACTGGAACGAGCGTGGGAAATAGGGAAGGAAGAGGGTTTGAATTATGTTTATATTGGTAATGTCCCCGGGCACCCATATGAGAATACTTATTGTCCGAGCTGCGGTGCGCTGTTAATCAAGCGATATGGGTTTGACGTGGTTAGTTATCGCATAACGGCGGAAAATAAATGTCCTGAGTGTGGAGAGGGTATCTCCATCTGCACAAAATTCGGTGGAATTTTGAACAGAGAATGAAAATTTTCCATCTCTGAAAAACATCTCCCGTATATTTATGATACTTTTATTAAAGTTAATGTTAATCTGACAACATCAAGTTAAGATCCCTCAAAATAATATCGTTGAATAGCATTTTATCTTACAGGTCTTATCGGCACGATATAGGGTCTTCCGTGGTTATTGTTCACCTCTGCCTCAACTCCGTAAACACGTTTTATGTTTTCAGGCGTGAGCACCGAGGCAGCATCTCCGGCATCAAAAATCTCGCCCCCGTTCATCATTACTATTCTATCGGCGTATCTTGAAGCTAAATTTAGGTCGTGGATAGCCATAATCGCCGAGATTCCCCTTTCTCTTACGATGTTTTTTATGATGTCCATCACTTCAAGCTGGTGTCGGATGTCGAGGTTAGAAGTAGGTTCGTCGAGTAAAAGGACATCAGGCTCTTGAGTGAGTGCGCGTGCAATAAACACTTTCTGCTGTTGACCACCGCTGAGTTCATTAATGTCTTGCATGGCGAGATCTTCGATATTCAGCATCTGTAGCGTCTCTAAAACCTTTTCAGTATCTTTTTCGCTGCTTCGCCAGCCAAGATGAGGACGTCTGCCCATGAGAACGGTGTCGAAAACCGTAGCAGGGAATATTTGTGAAGAGCTTTGCGGGATATACCCTATTTTTCTGGCAAGGTCCATCAGATGCATGTCTTTTATATCCCTCTCATCCAGCAGTATGGTTCCATGCTGTGGTTTCAAAATCCTGTCTATACATCTGATCAGCGTAGATTTACCAGCTCCATTTGGACCCACCACGCCTAACATCTCTGATTCGGCAAGCTCTATACGGATATCCTTAAGTACAGGCACATGTGCATAGCTGAATTCCAAGTCTTTTACTTTTAGTTTCATTTCACCAATACTCCCTCCTTTTTCTCATTATCAAGTAAAGGAACAAAGGACCGCCCATGAAGGCTGTCAAGACTCCTACCGGGAGGATTACAGGTGCGATGATCGTTCTGGCAACGGTATCAGCACCGAGCAAAAGGGCGGCACCAAAGAGACCAGAGGCAGGAATTAAAAACCTGTTATCCCCACCGATAACCATGCGGCACATGTGAGGCGCAACCAATCCTATAAATCCGATGGCTCCGGTGAAGCAGATGATACCTGCGGTTAGCAAAGAAGCAATCACCATTATAAAGATTCGAGTTCGCTCGACATTCACGCCGAGGCTTTTTGCAGTCTCGTCTCCAGCACCCATTACATTGACATCCCATGACTTCCACATAAGCGGGATAGTACAGCCCATAAGCACGATGGATACAGGTAATATATTCTCCCATGAAGCTTTGCCAAGACTGCCAACCATCCAGAAGTATGCCTCTTTTACTGCTTCTGGCTCAGAAAAGTACATTAATAATGTTGTTGATGCGTGAAAAATGTATAATAATGCGATACCAGCGAGAATCATCGTCTCGGGTGTAGCTCTCCGGTAGCGTGCCAATCCGAGGATAACAAAAGTGGGGATTAGAGAGAAGAGGAATGCATTCCCTATGAGGAGATACTTACCAGCGATAAGACCTGCACCGAGAATGATGGCGAGAGCAGCACCAAATCCCGCGCCTGCTGCGATGCCTAAGGTAAAAGGACTCGCCATTGGATTTTTTAAAATGCCTTGCAACATCGCCCCCGCAATCGCGAGCCCTACTCCTGCTAAAATGCCCATTAAGATTCGTGGTAATCTCAAGTTCCAGATGACAATCTCTTTCGTCGTTTCGGGATTTTGAAATAGACCGTGAAAGATTATTGAATAGACTTCCATGACTGTGATAGGATAAGAGCCAAGCGTTGCGGCTACGCCTGCGATAATAAATATTAGGATGATGGAAAAAAGAATAAATAGAATTTTCCTTCCGATGAATCTCTTGTATTGCTCTTTTATTTCCGCTCTCTTTTTCGCTCCAGTTATCATCTCAGTGCTCAATGTCATTTTTGTTCAGCTCGCCAGTGGTGGATATACAAATATTTTTTCACCTTCTTTTTGTTAATTTTTATGGTAAAATAACATTTGATACAGTGTATATTTTTTTGGATATAATTATTTAGGATAAAATAAAAAAAACATCCACTCCCACAAAGCTTCTCATGTTTTTCGTATCGCCCTTTTATTTTCGCTCTCTTTGTCTAGGTCCCGATGGCATTCACCACAACTCGGTTCTGGGTATGTATAAACACCCCTAGTGACAAGTTTATTTATCCGCTCCATGATGGCTATGCTCATGCTCATGCTCATGCTCATGCTCATGATTATCATGAACGTGGTGATGCTTTAATGCTTCCTCAACCCATTCTGGCAAAGTTGCTTCTGGATAACTGTCGAAATCAGCAATATACGGTTTTATATCCAGAATAGGAGTTCCATCTAAGGCATCCAACCCTTTCACTAACACCTCTCCGTTCTCAGGCGAAAAATTTACTAATTCCACTACCGAAAGAGCGATAGGATTAGGTCTGACTGGCATCCTGGTGGCAAAGACTTTCACCCCTGGGGGTTTATGATGGTGATGCTTTGGCAGCTTCCATTCACTTGCTTTGTGAACCCAAAAGAGCACAATTATGTGAGAATAACCCTTTAAACCTTCTAAACCTGGGGCATGCTCGGGATAAAATATTATTTCAGTAGTATCTTCGCCCCACCCGTTTTTTCCATGAGAGTGTGGTACATCATCAAAATGGTGATATTTTGATTTGACATAGCCGATGGGGTTCATGACATAACCTTCTCGATGAGCCTTATCATTGCTTTCAGCAGACATAATATCAGTTCACCTCCGGGTACACGAATACACCGTGTTCATCTAAGTCATAGTTCACATCCAGGAATTCTGTGAGATATTCCTGATGAATCTCCTCAGGGTCAAGGTCATTGAAAAGCGCGGGATGGAACCATTTCGCCATGTATATCATGCATACAAGATGGGTTGGTGAGTAGATAAAACCATAAGGGAATATGTAAACATTTTCATTTTTCACTGCCACAACATCCCACAGTTCTGGGCGATTCATGATTTCGTCCCTTGTTTTTATCAGTATGGTGGGGTCATCTAAATTATAGCCCGGAGCTCTTGCACCCTTGATTATAATATCGGGATTTCGATTTATTACCTCCTCCGGGTCAATATCTACGATATTAGAAAGGTCGCTGAAGACATTATTGCCACCGGTATCTACAATCATCCTGTGAACTGCCGTCCCTGAACCGGGAGTCGGATAATTCGCTCTGGGCAGTTCAAAGTAGACCTTTGGTTTATCATCTTCAGAAAGTGCACCCACTCTCTCTTTGATGGTGTTCAAATAGTTCTCATAGAAATCAATGAACTCCTCGGCTTCCTCTTCTTTTTCAAGTATGTAGCCTATTTTTCTTACTTCTTGCACATAATACGATGGATTGTCACAGTCAAGGCGAATTACCGTGATGCGTGGATCCAAGTCCTTGAATTTCTTCTGAATTACATCGTTTTCAGAAGACCCGCCGGACCTGTATGTCCATCCAGATAGAATGATAACATCAGGATTGAGGTGCAATACTGCCTCATAATCGGGGTTAAAAAAGACACCAATGCTTGGATAGTCAGTAAGTTCTGTGGGAAATAATGGTCCAAAATGCCGCTCCAAATTCGCGCAAACGCCGACTATCTTATCCGTTGCGTTGATTGATCGCATCGTCAAGAACCCATCGTGGTTGAATACAACAATCCTCTCTACTGGCTTGAATATCGTCACCATTCTATCCATAGAATCAGTAATCTGGCGTGGATACATGGGATAACGACTTGCAATTTCACTCAGTTCTTCTAAAGAGAGACAATCTATTTCCTCATCAAGATCAAGATTTGTCGCTCCAAGATACAGCATGATTTCATTGGCAAGCACAGCCCTCGCTACTTCTTCACTTTCAGCAGCATCAAACTTTAAGAAAGTTTGATCAAGATGCTTCGCCGTGGAAGGCACGCTGCTTTGTGCAGCCGCAGACATGACCGCAAGCGGCACACACGACGTAATAATCATCGCCACCAACAGACAAGACAATACCTTCTTCATTTCAAACTTTATGAAAGTTTGACCAAACGGCTTCGTACTCATTTTTCATCTATCACCTCTTTTCCCTTTCTTTTTAAACACAAACAAATACAAATATAAATATGCTATTAGCAGCGATGTGGTTGCGAGAATTGCGTCAAAGCCCGGCACCTTTGACACGGGCGCTGTACCTGGTGATGTTGTTGGCGTTGTAGCCGGTGTCATTGCTGACGTGGGCGTAGGTGTTACCGCTACTACCGCCGCCTCTACCTTCCTCTCACCGCTTATTGCAAACAACGAAAGCTCAGACGTCTTAGTCTCGAAATAAACGAAAGTGTTGTCTTCATCTATCTTAGAAGTGGGCAGTGCCGTCCAGTTTCCATCGTATCTGTTAAGCTTTATCGTTGCTTCATCGATGTTGTGACCAGCAAGCCAAGACTTGTTCACTTTGAACTCAATCTTCGTGGTTGCATTCACATCCATCAGGTTTGTTACTGTTATATTGATGTAGCCATAAGCTATTCCAGGTGCTTCTGTGATTTCATCGGGCTTATCCACCGCTTCAACCGTCACATTAACATCACTTACATTTTTATCCACTTCTATGCTTATCTTGCGCACATCCAATCTCTCAAATGTTACAGATTTCGTCTTTCCAGCTTCTATGCTTCTAATCTCAAATGCCTTTTTCATTGTTGGCGTTTCCAGTGTTGTGAAGATGTATTCCGCACTTCCAGCAGCATTGCCACCTAGATCTGTGCTGTTAACGAGATAATAATAGGTTGCCCCTGCATCCAATCCTGTGAGAGTGACGTTGTGAGATGTGACATTTGTTGCATTGCATTCCACTGATGTGTAAACTCTAGGGGTTGTGCCATATTTAACCAGGCTGTCACTTGATTCATCAGTGTCCCATGTTATCGTTGCTGAATTGTTAGTTATGCCTGTTGAAGTCACATTGCTTATGAGTGGCGGTGTAGTGTCTGGCGTTGCCAGTGTTGAGAAGCTGTATTCTGCACTTTCAGCAGCGTTGCCATTTGAATCGGTGCTCCTCACGAGATAATAGTAGGTTGTTCCTGCATCCAGTCCTGTAAGACTGATGTTGTGAGATGTGACCTCTGCTGTATTGTATTCTTCAGACATGTAAACTTCAGGGGTTGTGCCATATTTAACCAGGCTGTCACTCGATTCATCAGTGTCCCATGTTATCGTTGCTGAATTGTTCGTTATGCCTGTTGAAACCACGTTGCTTATGACCGGTGGTGTGGAGTCTGTGTCTGATATTTCCGCAGTGTTCTCAAAGCCCAGTGAAACACCATTCATTGTACCAATCAGCAGGTCGAGGTCGCCATCATCGTCTAAATCAGCAAAGGCAGGTCCTGCAGCATCTCCCACATCCGGGGCATTCCAATCAGGTTTCGCTGTCCATATCGGACTACTTGCACTGCCCGTGTTCTCGTATGCATAAGAAACACCATACCTTTCACCGATTAGCAGGTCATAGTCGCCATCATCGTCTAAATCCGCAAGAGCTGGTGATGCACCCATTCCCACTGATGAGAGATTCCAACAGGGTTTCGCCGTCCATATTGGACTGCTCGCAGTACCCGTGTTCTCATAGCCAAATGTACGACCAAAAGGACCTTCACCAACCAGCAGGTCATAGTCGCCATCGTTGTCCAGATCGGCAAAGGTGGGTTTTGCACCCATTCCCACACTTGGGACATTCCAACAGGGTTTCGCCGTCCATATTGGACTGTTTGCATTACCCGTATTCTCGTATGCAAAAGAAACACCACTGGGACCTTCACCGATAAGCAGGTCATAGTCGCCATCGTTGTCCAGGTCGGCAAAGGCAGGTTTTGCACCCATTCCCACACATGGAACACCCCAATCGGGTTTCGCCGTCCATATTGGACTGTTTGCGGTACCCGTGTTCTCATAGCCAAATGAAACTCCAAATCTTTCACTGACCAGCAGGTCATAGTCGCCATCGTCGTCCAGGTCAGCAAAGGCAGGTTTTGCAGCCTCTCCAACACTGGGGACATCCCAACCGGGTTTCGCCGTCCATATTAGACCACTGGCAGTTATTGCTCCAATTCCAACTGAAAGTATCAGTAAGAGTGCGAACATCAGCACCAAACCAGAACAGGACAATACTTTCCTCATTTTTCATCACCTCTTTTCTTCTTTACCTTCTTCTTTCCCTTTCCTCGTGAATGCAGGAAAATACGTTGCTACGCCAATTACAACTATTGCCACAGCGACTATTGGTACTATTATTATGAACCAAGGCATCCCGGAGGGTATCGCAGCACTTCTGCCGTCGTCGCCACCACCGGCGGACTTGACGGTGACGTTCGTATCCGCAAGCGTCCCGTTTGTCGCACTTAGAACATCCTCCCAGACTCCTCTGAACGTTCCGCTGCCAGAAGAAGGTGCCTTCACAGTATATTTTATCTCTGGCTCGTTTATCACCACAAAGCGGATATTTTGCCCTGAAACATTGTATTGTTCAGGAGGATGCGCTGTGCTCACAAAGGAGAAGTCATCAGGGATTGTCTCGACAATCCCTCCTATTTGAAAGCCGCTCGTAAGTGTAACATCGAAATCTTCGTTTGGCGAAGGGTTTGTTGTTGAAACCCGCCTCGTGACTTTTTCTTCTGCCACTACGGGCGCAGCTAACGCTGAAAGAACTATGGCTGCCAGCAAGACTACTACCAATTTCTTACCCTTGCCTTTCATTTTGCACCTTCCCTTTTTAGGTTTATCTTCTCTTTTTCCATTCGCATCAAACCTTTTCTTAGAAAGAAAAACTTTACCAAAAGAACCTGATAGCCGGTATCCAGTCATGATAAATCCTCCCATTAGCGTCAATGAATTTATCGCAGGTGATTGTTCCGTTTGGCGTGTAAAGCTCAGACATGTGGTGTATCTGCGGATAAGAACCTGTAACAATAGTGTAGTTATATGTGTGACCAGCCAATAAGATAACGGAAGGAGTAATAGGTATGTTATGGTAGTCGCCTTGGTAACCACTCCATGTGCCGTTTGCTATCAAATCGCCATATTCATATAATCCGATAGACTCGGTGTGCCCACCGGTTCCGGCACAGGGATAGGTGTACAATGTGCTAACATTGATGTTACACGAAGGTTTTATTTCGCCTTTATGCGTTCCCATTATGCTCGGGTACGTTCCAAAACAGGTGTCGAAGGCTGCAGCTTCTGGATACACAAACTCGTTCTCCTCGCAGTTGTTCGTCTCATTGCTCTCTTCAACCCAATCGGGTCCATCAGCACAAAGTTTGATCATATCGCTGTTTCCAGACATCGTGATCGTGTGAAGTATCTCGGTGTAGCATTCACTTGGCGCAAGTGCTGGAACAGAACCGGGGGGCGGACATGGAACGCCATCAATCAGAATCTTTGTCTTGGTCGCAGCTGCAGTCGCATTTCCGATATTGCATACCGTGCATGTTATGTTGTAGGTCTTATCCTCTAAACTAACCCATTCCTCCGATTTCTCCGTGATTACCAGGTCCGGCAGTGGTGATGGTGCCGTGTTCTCATAGCTACGTGAAAAACCAGACATTTCTCCAATTAGCAGATCATAGTCGGCGTCGGCGTCTAAATCAGGAAGAGCTGGTTTTGCCCCCTGTCCTACATTTGGGGGATTCCAACTGGGTCTCGCGGTCCAATTAGGACTGCTTGCACTTCCCGTGTTCTCGTATGCAGATGTAGCACCGCTTTTGTTACCGATCAGCAGATCATAGTCTCCATCACCATCCAAATCTGCAAAAGCAGGTGTTGCACCTTGTCCAGCAGATGGGGGATTCCAACTGGGTCTCGCGGTCCAATTAGGACTGCTTGCACTTCCCGTGTTCTCATAGGCAAATGAATTGCCAGTATTAGCTTCACAGAGCAGCAGATCATAGTCTCCATCGTTGTCCAGATCTGCAAGTGCTGGTTTTGCACCCATCCATTCCAAACTTGGGGGGTCCCAACTGGGTTTCGCAGTCCATATTGGACTGCTTGCACTTGCTGTGTTCTCATATGCGTAGGTAGAACCAGTAGGACCTTCACCAATCAGCATGTCGAAGTCTCCATCAGCGTCTAAATCTGCAAATGCTGGTGCTGCACCCATTCCTACATCCGGGGCGTTCCAACTGGATTTCGCGGTCCAATTAGGACTGTTTGCACTTCCCGTGTTCTCGTATGCATAAGAAACACCATATTGTTCGCCGATCAGCAGGTCATAGTCCCCATCAGCGTCTAAATCTGCAAATGCTGGTGCTGCACCCATTCCCACATCTGGGGCATCCCAACCAGGTTTCGCTGTCCATGTTGGACCATTGGCAGATACAATTCCAACAGAAAGTATCAATAGGAATGCGAAAAGCGTTGTTGTTATTCCAAACCTTTCTTTGGAAAAGAAAGATTTACCAAAGAAACCTGTGTCTTTCCTTTTCGTTCTTTTTTCATTTTTCATTTTTTTCTTTTTTTCACCTCCTAAATTTTTATATTAGGGAATAGCCAAAAGGGATTAGGGAAAGTTTCCCCGTTGCCTATTGGCTACTTGCCCATTGCCTATTTATTGCCTTCTTCCCATTCGCTCATACTTCGCTTTATTTCATTCCTAAAAGATAACATATTTTTTATAAAGGTCGAAGTTAATAAATTGTTTTTCGGTTTTTGTGTTAGAAAGCAGAAAGATAAAAAATAATAGTCTGAGTATGTGTTTTTAAAATCAGCCTTTTAAAACGGACGTAAGATAAAAAGGGGCTTCATCCCAAAACTAAGAGATCTTCAGTAGCGCAACCTTCAGATTTTTACCAAAGCATTCTTTTACCATGGGACGTGCATAAGAAATGATGCTTATTTAAAGTTATGTATTAGCATTTCAGTATGGGAAAGCCAAAGAAGAGAGTTTCTCCGCGGGTCGCCAACCAGGTAAATCGGGACTTCGAGAGGCTTATCCTCCTGTCCATAATCGGTGCAGTAAGAACAGCAAACGCCCCATGGGAACGCAATCCGTTCGGTCGTCCATGCTGGGATCCACAAATCGTCGCCGTCTGTGTTTTCATGAAGGTATCGCTTTGTAAGACGTACGATGGCATAGAAGCATACTTCAAGTCAAACACG
>Ga0209986_10004140_pt1 | contig 12401 bp, 10 predicted proteins | sample BlataG_FD_183168 | JGI IMG/M metagenome (GOLD analysis project Ga0209986, IMG submission 183168) | Deep subsurface microbial communities from Black Sea to uncover new lineages of life (NeLLi) - Black_00105 metaG (SPAdes) (version 2) | ecosystem: Environmental > Aquatic > Marine > Oceanic >...
ATGAAATGAAAGATGGGGATATAAAGTATTCACCTTTATGTTATCCTCATGGCGGCCAGGTTGATGATCTATTTGTTTATAAAATAAAAGATGATTTTGTATTATTGGTAGTAAATGCCTCGCCTAATTATTCGGTTAAGGATTATGATTGGATTATAAAAAATAAAGCTAATTTTGAAGTGGAAATTTCTAATAAAAGTCGAGATTATGGAGAAGTGGCCATCCAGGGTCCTGATGCAGTAAAACTTTTAGAACCTTTAGTAAAAGGAGAAATCTCTCTTAAAGAGTTGAAACGCTTTAAATTTATAATTGGGGAATTGTTCGGTAAAAAAATTCTTATTTCCCGAACTGGATATACCGGAGAAGATGGGTTTGAGATTTACTCCTTTAAGCCAGAAGATATTGTAGATATTTGGAAAGGCATTCTTAAGGAAGGTGAAAAATTCGGAATAAAACCATGTGGATTGGGAGCAAGAGATACCACTCGATTCGAAGTTTGTTATTGGCTTTATGGTAATGATATTGACGAAACTGTAAATCCTTTAGAGAGCGGTCAAGGTTGGACAGTAAAATTGGACAAAGGAAACTTTATAGGAAAAGATGCTTTACTTAAAATAAAAGAAAAAGGAATTAACAGAAAGTTAGTTGGACTTTATATCCCCCAAGGGGGTATTCCCAGAAATAAAATGGAAGTAAGAAAAAACCAGAAGAAGATTGGATACATTACTTCCGGAAATTATTGTCCTTCTTTAAAAAAGGTATATGCTATGGCTATCTTGGACCTTCCTTATACTGAAAAAGGTAGTAAAGTAGATATAATTATCAGAAATAAAGAGGTGGAAGCAGAAATAGTTGATATGCCCTTTATTCCACCATTTAATAAAAGGTGAGAAAAAAACACTTAAATACAATTTTTTTTCTAAAAAAAGAAGGATTTTAAACTTTTGTGTAGAATACTATATTATTAGGTAAAATAATAAATAATGATATCTGCAAAAATATTTTTAGAGATAGGAGGAGGTGATTTAATGAAAAAAACAGTATTTTATTAATCCTTTAAGGAGGTGATAATATATTCAGTAAGCATCCTGTTTAATCTTTCATAATAAAATAGTTAATTTTATCTCAAAATTGTTAATTTAATTGTAGATATTTAAAAAATATATTACATTTTTGAAAATCAAGGAGGTTTTAATATGACTGCTATAATGGAATTTTTAGATACAATTAATGCATTTGTCTGGGGACCCCCAATGATGATTATATTGGTTGGTACAGGAGTATTTTTAACCATTAGGATAGGTGGATTACAATTTACAAAAATTGGTTACGGATGGAAACTTCTTTTAAAAGGATTGTTAAAAAAAGATTTGGATCAACGAGGAGAAGGTGAAATCACTCCATTTCAATCTTTAACTTCTGTCTTGGCAGCTACAATAGGAAATGGTAACATTGCAGGTGTAGCTACTGCTATAGCAGCTGGTGGTCCTGGTGCAGTAGTTTGGATGTGGATTACAGCCCTGTTTGGAATGGCTACTAAACTAGGTGAAGCTACCTTGGGTGTAAAATACAGGATAAAAGATAAAGATGGCGTTTTTGCGGGGGGACCAATGTATTTCATTGAAAAAGGTTTAGGACAAAAATGGCTGGGCTGGATTTTTGCCTTATTTGGAGCCATATGTGCATTTGGTATCGGGGATATGGTTCAAACTAATTCTCAAGCTCTGGTATTGAAGAGTGTATTTAATATCCCAGTCATAGTTACAGGTATTGTAATGGCCTTTTCAGCCTGGATAGTTGTAGTAGGAGGAATCAAAAGAATCGGTGAAGTTACCGAAAAATTAGTTCCTTTTATGGCTATCTTTTACTTTGTCGGGGCATTGATTATAATAATTGCGAAGATTAATCTACTCCCCTGGGCAATTGGCGAAATATTTAGATCCGCCTTTACCGGAAGGGCTGCTATTGGAGGATTTGCCGGTGCTACTGTAGCTCAAGCAATGAGATATGGTGTAGCAAGAGGAATATTCTCTAATGAAGCTGGTTTAGGAAGTGCTGCTATAGGTCATGCTGTATCTCAAACTAAACATCCAGCTCGTCAAGGCACTTTGGGTATGGTCGAAGTTATGATTGATACTTTAATTATATGTTCTATGACTGCCATTGTTATTATTATTACTAACTCCTTAGGAACAGGCCTTACCAGCACTGCTCTTACAGCACATGCTTTTACCTCTGTTTTAGGAAGATTTGGTGGACCTATCGTAGCTATCGGTTCATTACTATTCGGCTATTCAACTCTCCTTACCTGGTGTTATTATGGTCAACAATGTGGTCGTTTTATCTTCGGTCCTGCAATTGTTAAACCTTATGCTTGGCTTTTCGTTATTTTAGCATTTTGCGGTGCTGTAGTAGAAGTACCCTTTGTCTGGCTACTCACTGATACTCTTAATGGAGCAATGGCTATTCCTAACTTAATTGGTCTAATCTTCTTAAGTGGTGTATTAGCAAAAGAAGTAAAAGAATACTTCTCTAATCCAGAACTTTTAGGATAAACACTTACAGGAGGAGTAAGTAGATACAAAACCTTTAATTTATTTAATCATACTAAAGAAAAAGACCTCTATACTTTTTCTATTCGGTATAGAGGTCTTTTTTATATTTATATTATTTTATTGTAAACTTACTTAGTACATTCCACCCATTCCCCCTGGAGGCATAGCCATTTCTTTCTTTTCTTCAGGTTTATCGGCAACTAAACATTCAGTAGTAAGGATCATTCCACCAATACTGGCAGCATTCTGTAAGGCTGATCTAGTAACCTTAGCTGGATCAACAATTCCTGCTTTTACCATATCCACAAACTCTCCAGTACTTACATCAAAACCAATGCCTTTTTCTTTATTATTTAATTTCTCTACAATAACCGAACCCTCATATCCACCATTAGTAGCAATCTGCCTTGTGGGTGCTTCTAAAGCTTTTATAATAATCTTTACTCCGATCTGTTGGTCACCTTCTAACTTTAAATTCTGTAATACAGGAATAACATTTAATAAAACTGCTCCACCACCAGCAACAATTCCTTCTTCTACCGCTGCTTTAGTAGCTGATAGAGCATCCTCAACTCTATGTTTCTTCTCTTTAAGTTCAGTTTCGGTAGCAGCACCCACTTTAATGATTGCTACTCCGCCAACTAGTTTTCCCAATCTTTCCTGTAATTTTTCTCGGTCATAATCGGAGGTAGTGTCTTCAATTTGGGTTCGAAGCTGAGCCTCACGTTTCTTTATCTCTTTTGTGTCTCCTTTTCCTCCGACTATTATGGTCTCTTCTTTATTTACTTTTACTTGATGTGCAGTGCCTAACATCTTAATCTCTGCATTTTCTAACTTGAGTCCTAATTCTTCAGAAATTAACTGTCCATCGGTAACCACCGCGATATCAGCCAACATTTCTTTTCTTCTATCGCCGAAACCAGGTGCCTTTACGGCAACACAATTTAAAGTTCCCCGAATTTTATTTACTACCAGAGTAGCCAAAGCTTCCCCTTCAACATCCTCTGCGATAATAATTAAAGGTTTCCCGGTCTGAGCAATTTTCTCTAAAATAGGTAACAATCCTTTCATATTACTTATTTTAGCATCAGTTATTAAGATATACGGATCATCGAGAACTGATTCCATTCTTTCAGCATCAGTTACCATATAAGGGGAAATATATCCTTTATCAAATTGCATCCCTTCCACTACTTCTAAGGTGGTTCCTAAGGTCTTGGACTCTTCTACGGTTATTACTCCATCTTTCCCCACTTTTTCCATAGCATCTGCAATTATATTTCCAATTTCTCTATCAGCTGCTGAAATTGAAGCAACATTAGCTACAGATTCTTTATCACTGACTTCTTTGCTTAATTTTTTAATTTCTTTAACTGCAACTTCTACTGCTTTATCAATTCCTCTCTTTATCATAATCGGATTTGCCCCTGCTGCCACATTTCGTAAGCCTTCATGAATAATCGCCTGGGCTAATACAGTCGCAGTAGTTGTGCCATCTCCAGCGATATCGTTAGTCTTTGTAGCTACTTCTTTAACAAACTGCGCTCCCATGTTTTCGAAGGGGTCCTCAACATCAATCTCTCGAGCAATAGTAACTCCGTCATTGGTGATAGTGGGAGAACCATATTTTTTATCTAAAACTACATTCCGCCCTTTTGGACCTAAAGTAATCCTCACACTATCAGCTAAGATATTTGCTCCCCTTTCTAAGGCTCGTCTTGCTTCTTCGTCAAATAGAAACTGTTTTGCCATTTCTTTATCCTCCTTTTATATCCAATCTTTTTAATATTTTTCCTTTTCGTTAAGGTTTTAATTTAATTTTAATCTATATATAAAATTTACATTTTATTTTTCAACAATAGCTAAAATATCCTTTTCGCTCAAAAGGAGATAATCTTCATCATCATCGCCTTTGATATCTGTCCCGGAATATTTTGCATATACTACTTTATCTCCCTTTTTAACAGTCATAGGAACTATTTTCCCTTCTTTGTTGGTACCGCCAGGTCCTACTGCCAATATTTCTCCAACCTGAGGCTTTTCTTTTGAAACGGTATCAGGAAGAAGAATCCCTCCTTTGCTCTTCTCTTCTTTAAATACGGGTTTTATCAGTACTCGGTCTCCAAGTGGTTTTAATTTCTTAATGTTCATGCTCAGTAACCTCCTTTAATAATATTTATATTTTTAAAATCAATTAGCACTCTCATAGTAAGAGTGCTAAAAATACCTTATATATAGTATATAAACTTCTTGGGAAAAGCAAACCTCGTTATCGGCCATATTTAGCTATTTTCCGCAATATATTACGATTATAAGTTATTTATTGATTTTTTGCTTTTATTTAATAGTATTTTCTCTCTAATGGTAATCGTGAAACCGCATCTAAACTTAAAGATGATTTTTTATTTTCTTTAAATTTATAATATCCAGCTGAAGCTACCATGGCTGCATTATCAGTACACAGAAAAGTTGAAGGATAAAAAACCCTTATATTTAATAAATTTGCTTTTTTCTTTATCTCTCTTCTTAGAAGTCTATTGGCTGCAACTCCACCAGCTAATATAATCTGTTTAGTTTTAAATTCTAAAGCTGCTCTTAGTGTCTTTTCTACTAAAACATCAACTACTGCTTGCTGAAAAGATGATAAAATATCTTTAACTGGGATAATTTTATTCTTCTCTTTTAGTTCTTTTATATAGTAAATTACTGCGGTTTTAAGACCACTAAAGCTAAAATCATAACTTCCGTCATTTAAAAGAGGGCGAGGGAATTTAATTGAGGAAGGTTCTCCTTCTTTAGCTAATTTTTCAGTAATCGGTCCACCGGGGTAACCCAAGTCCAACACCTTAGCTATTTTATCAAAAACCTCTCCTGCGGCGTCATCTTTGGTCTGGCCTAATAATTCATATTCTCCAAAATGTCTTATATATACCAAAGACGTATGCCCGCCAGAAACGATTAAACAAACAAAAGGGGGATTTATCTCATTATGTTCTAAAAAATTTGCATAAATGTGAGCTTCAAGGTGGTTTACTCCGATAAGTGGTATATTTTGAGCATAAGCCATGGCTTTAGCGACAGATAATCCCACCAAGAGTGAACCTATTAAACCTGGGCCGTAAGTTACTGCTATTGCAGATAAATCAGTAATCTTTTTTCCTGATTCGTCTAAGGCTTTATCAATTACCGGAATGATGTACTCCATATGTTTACGTGAGGCTATTTCAGGGACTACTCCTCCATATTTTTGATGAATGCTAATCTGGGAAGCCACTACATTCGAAATAATCTTTTTCCCATCTTCTACAATAGCAGCTGCTGTTTCGTCACAAGAAGTTTCAATTCCCATTATTAAATCAGACATATGCTTTTCCTTTCCTTTTCATAATTTCTTTTCCATAACTAAGGCATCTTCTTTTTCTTCTTGATAATAATTTTTCAAAACCCTTATCACTTTATATCCATATTTTCTGTACATATCTTGGGCAATACAATTTGATCTTCTTACCTCTAAAGATGTTTTTTTAATTTTATGGGTAGCAGCTATTTTTTCGATAAACTTTAATAATTTTCTTCCATAGCCCTTTCTACGCAATTTTTCGATAATGGCAATATTGGTAATATGAAATCTGCTTCCTTTGTGCCAAAGACCAAGATAACCTATAACTTCATTATCTTTCTCTAATATGAAATATCTAGCATATCTATTTCGGGTTAATTCGCTAAAAAATAGGTCATAAGTCCAGGGGACAGAAAAAGATTGCTTCTCAATCTCTAATACTTTTTTTAAATCATCTATTTCCATAAGTCTGATAACTATTCCGGTAGAACTTTTGTTAATCATGGTCAATCACTTATATTTTTTCTCCCAAATAATTTCCGCCTCAGATTTCCTCAGATAAAAAGGAGAAAGCGTAGAGATATCATCTTCTTCCCCTTTTTTAAGCTTATTTAAACCTAAAAAAGCAATACTAGTAGCCACCGGTAAATTTAATTGTGAATCGATAAACAAAGCATCTTTACCTATTTTTTCCTTAATAATATCTCGATATTTTTTTATTCCATCTCCTAAGAAGATTATCTTTTCTTTTAAGGGAGAGAGCCGGACAAGCAGACGTTGAATATCTTCACATTTATAATCCATAACCCTATGCAAGCTAGCCCCTCCACGAAATACCACATCATATATTTCATCTTTCTTAGATTCTAAAACGGGACATATTAAATAGGGAATTTCTTTTAAGGGGAATGCCATGGCATCTAAGGTAGGAATTCCCAATAAAGGCAATGAACGAGCGTAACATAGCCCCTTTGCTACACATAAGCCAATACGGAGTCCGGTAAAAGAACCTGGACCGATAGAAACCGCAATACCGTTAATTTCTTCTATTTTCAAGTCTATTGTTTTTAACAAGTCTTTTATGGCAGGTACTAAAATGGAAGAGTGTTTCTTCTTTAAATCATTAATAGCATGCTCTATAATAATATCTTCATCTTCAATTAAACTTAAATTGCAAAATTTAGTAGAAGTATCAATCCCTAATATTTTCAATTCTGCTTAGCTCCCCTAAAAAATTATTAAATCTATCCCCTTGAGGAATAAAAGAAATTGTTCTTTGATAGCGATCTTTAAATTTGATATCGATCTTTAAGTGTTCTTTGGGTAAAAAACGTTCAATCTTCTCAGCCCACTCAATAACTGTCAAACCTTCTCCGTAAAAATATTCCTTATAACTCAATTCTAAAATTTCTTCCGCATTATTAAGTCGGAACAGGTCAAAATGAAAGATGGGAATTTTGCCTTGATATTCATTTATAATAGTAAAAGAAGGGCTGGTGACATAATCTTTTACTTCTAACCCCTGAGATATTCCTTGAATGAAACAGGTTTTACCTGCACCCAGTTCACCGTAAAAAGCTAATAAATCTCCCGGTCTAGCTAATTTGCCTACCTCTTTCCCTAATTTTTTCGTTTCTTCAGGACTTTTAGTAATGATAGTTAAATTCATTTTGAAATATTCACCAGTTATCTAATTGATCAATTGACCAATTAAATTAGTCGTTAGTATATGGTTTTTAGTTTATAGTTTTTCGTTTTTGACAAGATTGCTTCGTCGTTGCACTCCTCGTAATAACGCTTTATTTTTTATAGATTCCCGCTTCCTGCTTTCGTAGAGTCTACCCTTTTCATTCTGAATTCTGACTCCTGACTACTGAATTCTTTGCGAGATACGAGATACAAATTAAACTTTTTGCTCCTATTTTTTTCACGCAATACGCGATACTCGATACGCGATACGAATTTGAGTTCTATCTTCTTAACCAGCTAACCAAGTAACTAATGAACTAACTAACTAATTTTATACACTATTTTATACTATCCGTTATAATAATTTTTCTCCTAACATAGTTTTAATCTTCCAGGGTTTTCCATCCTTAATAAATAATTTAGGTACTCGTTTTTTATCTGGTAAATGGACAATTTCGTAATTAATAGTTCCAATTTTTTCTGATATTTCTTCTACGGTTATTTCTTCTTCTCCTTGCCTTCCCCAAAGTACCACTTCGTCACCTATTTTCACTTCAAGAAGACTACTAACATCTATCATGCACTGGTCCATACATATCCGCCCTATTATGGGAAACCGCCTTCCTCTTACCAAAACCTCTCCTTGATTAGAAAGAAGCCGGTTGTAACCATCAGCATAACCTACTGGCAAAGAAGCAACTTTTGTTCTTTTTTTGATAGTAGTATAGGTTCGGCCATAGCTGATATATTCTCCTGCAGATAATTCTTTTAAAAAAACTATTCGAGTTCTAAAACTGTGAGCCGGGATCAATTTTATAGTCTTCTGAACCTCTGTAGAGGGGTACAGTCCATATATAGAAATCCCCGGTCTTACCAAATCTAACCACATATGTGGTAAATCAAGAAGGGTAGCACTATTGCCTACATGCTTTATCGGAATTTTTATTTCTTCTTTTTCTAAAAGAGTTAAGACTTCCATAAATTTTCTAAATTGTTCTTCAGTATATGTCTTATCTTTCTCGTCAGCAACTGAAAAATGAGTAAAAATACCTTCTATTTCCACATTTTTTAAAGCTCTTATCCTTTTAATAAATCTTAAAATATCATGAGAGAAAATCCCTATTCTTCCCATACCGGTATCTACCTTAAGATGAACTTTAACTACTTTGTCCTCTTTAATCGCTGACTCAGAAAGTTTTTCTATCATTTCGTATTCACATACCGTCGGAGTTATATTATATGATACCAACAATTCTGCTTGTTGTTTTAAAGTTAAACCAAGGATTAAAATAGGAACAGTAATGCCAGCTTTACGGAGGAAAATGCCTTCTTCTAAGCGAGCGACTGCTAATTGGGTAGCTCCATTATTTAAAACTACTGAAGAAACCTCCAAAATATCATGTCCATAGGCGTTCCCCTTAACTACGGCCATTAATTCTTTTTTTTCACCTATTAATTGTTTAATATTTCTTACATTTTGGGCAATCGCATCAAGATTTACCTCTATCCAGGTAGGGCCTAATAACTTTTTCATAGTTTAATTTTCCCTTCTTCTGTTTCGTATATCGTATATCGTATATCGTATTGCGTTAGAAGAATAAAAGTAATTCGTTCCAATTTCATTGCGAGCCCTGATTTTATCAGAGCGTAATAACCCCTTTATTAAACTAAAAACTTAAAGCAAAAAGCTAAAAACCATAATTAAAAATTCAAACTTACACGGTCTTCCAGTCTGCCAGTCAACCGGTTTACCAGTCAGTATTAGTTGCACAGTTAGTCAGTTAGCCGGTTTATCAGTTGATCAGTTAATTTATTATATAATCGAACGTAGCAACACAGCGTGCTGTGTTGAATCAAATAGACACAATGCATCGTATTCTACCTTAATACATAGACAGGCGAGACGCCTGTCCTACGGGCAGACACAAGGTCTGCCCCTACTTGTAACTCGCAACTTGTATCTTGCAACTATTTCCTTCTTTATTTTTTCCTCAACTATACGCTATACGCTAAACGCTATCCGCAATAATAATATATACTGTTTTTATTTATTCTAAACTTAAAAAAGCCTGAGGTACTTGAGATAAGATATCTCCGGCTATCATACCTCTTTCTCCTTTAATGTCACGGGCTAAATTACCAGCCATACTATGGATGTAAACTCCGGCTATTGCTGCTGAAAAACTATCAGCTTCTTGAGCTATTAAGCTGCAAATTATTCCAGTTAGAACATCTCCTGTCCCCCCGGTAGCCATTCCCGAATTATCACCAATATTGATATAGACTTCTCCCTCTTTATTAGCCACAATTGTTCTAGCTCCCTTTAAAACTACTACAATTCCAAATTCTTGAGCAATTTCTCTGGCAATATCTAATTGATTATCTAAAATATAATCTATGTCCTTATTTATTAGTTTAGCCATTTCTCCTGGATGAGGAGTAATCACCAGAGGAACTTTGACCTTTTTCAATATGGTAGTATCCTTGCTTAAAGCGTATATTGCATCGGCATCAATAACCAAAGGGATATTAGACTTTTCTATAATTTTTCTTACTAATCTTTGGGTCTCTAATTGTCTGGAAATACCAGGACCTATCCCTAATACGGAAAAATCTTTCATTAATTTTGAAATTGTTTCTTCTGCATCTTCTCCTAGAGATTGTTTTTCTGTTTCAGCAAGAGGGAGGGTCATAACTTCAGTTAATTTTACTTCCATTATTGGATTTAAACTTCTGGGAATTCCCAATATTACAATACCTGTTCCACTTCTCATAGCTGCTTCACTGGCTAAATATGCTGCTCCAGTCATACCAACCGAACCAGCTAAGATTAAAACTTTGCCGAAAGAACCTTTGTGGGAATGGGTTGCACGAAAAGGTAGAAGTGATTTGACTATCTCTTTGGTTACTATATTAGTTTTTAATTTTTTATTTGTTAAAAGATAAGAAGGTATACCAATGTCTTCAACCGTTACCTTTCCTGCAAAGCTTGCTCCAGGAAAAAGCAGTAAACCAATTTTTGGCAGTGCTAAAGTAATAGTATGAGTTGCCTTGATGCATGGTCCTTCAATCTTTCCTGAATCTGCATTTAAACCAGAAGGAACATCAATTGCAACTACTTCCTTGTTAGTAATATTAATCAAATCTATTACCTTAGCTTTTAAACCAGTCACCTTTCCTTGCAATCCAATTCCTAATATAGCATCAATAATCAAATCAGAATTTTGTATGGTCCCTTCTATTTCTTCGAGTTTTACTGTTTCTGTTTCGATTAATTCGACTCCCATTTTATCAATTATATTTAAATTTTCTCCTGCTTCACCTTTAATTTTATTAAAAGAAGCCAGGAGAAATACTTTTACTTTCACTCCATAATTATAAAGATGGCGGGCTACTACAAAGCCATCTCCGCCATTATTACCCGATCCAGCAAAGATAATAACCTTTTTTAATCTTAAATCAGGATAAATATTTTTCAGGCTTTGAAATATTCTTAATCCGGCATTTTCCATTAAGATAAGACCAGATAGGTTATTTTCCTCTATTGCTTTACTATCAATCTCTCTAATTTGTTGACTGGTAACTACCTTCATAAGACAACTCCTCTTAAATTAGTCAATAGTGAATAGTGAATAGTCGTTAGTTCTAAATACAAGTTGCAAGTTCATAGTTTACAGTTTACGGTTTTTGGTTTTCAGTTTAGGATAAAGCTAAAAAGTTAAAGCTAAAAACGTAAAACCATAATTCAAAACTCAAAACTTTTTCTCTCAATACTAAATTTTAAGTTCTTTTTTTGCTTATTTATCTTTTCGTTTTTGTTATATAGTGTACGAGATAAGAAAGATGAAATTTAATAGATAAAATAGTATATTTAAATTTCAAATTTTGAGCTATGGCTTTACATTTTGCGCTTTTCGTTTTGAACTTTTTTGCTAAATACTATTCACTATTCACTAACGACTAATTACGCTAAACGCTATCGCTATACTTAATACAAGATACAAAACAGTTTGGTAATTTTTACTTATCAAATAGACCCTCCAGGATTACTTGGGCAATTGCATAATCTTTGGTGTGAGAGATGGTGATAAAATACTTACTAACTCCTTTTTCTGAAGCGATTTTTTTTAATTTTCCAGATGTTTCAATAATAGATTGACCAAGTTCATTATTTTCTATTTCAATCTCTTTCCAGTTAACCCCCTTCAAACCTAAACCCAATGATTTTAACAGGGCTTCTTTGGCTGCAAATCTTCCGGCATAAGATTGATATTTGTTGCCCTTCTTTTTTTCACAATATTCTCTCTCTAAAAGAGTAAATACTCTGGAGGTAAAATTATCTCCCCATTTTTTAATTATTTTTTCTATTCTTTCTATTTTAACTAAATCAATTCCACAACCTATTATCAAGAATATAATTCCTCTTTATTATTTTCTATTTTCTGACTATTAATAAATAAGCAGTTAAAATTCTCTATAATAAAAATTGCCTTCTTTTATCTTTCCTTTTAGCCATTTCAATAAATATTTCTTAACTACTCTCCTGCTAACAGGTATTAAAAAAATAAAACCAATAATATCTGTAACAAAACCGGGTGTAAGAAGGAATATCCCTCCAGCTAGAATAATGGCTCCTTGAATTAAACTGTCCCCTGGCATGATTCCTTCATTTAAATCATTCTGAATCTTCTTTAAAATCATAAAACCTTGACCTTTTACCAGGTATGCTCCAATTATCCCGGTTAAGATGATTATGCCAATTGTGGTTAGACTCCCTATCTTCTTCCCCACTTCAATTAGAATATATAGTTCTGTAA
>Ga0209986_10004141_pt1 | contig 12401 bp, 11 predicted proteins | sample BlataG_FD_183168 | JGI IMG/M metagenome (GOLD analysis project Ga0209986, IMG submission 183168) | Deep subsurface microbial communities from Black Sea to uncover new lineages of life (NeLLi) - Black_00105 metaG (SPAdes) (version 2) | ecosystem: Environmental > Aquatic > Marine > Oceanic >...
ACGTTATCGCATCAATCGAAGAGAACATTTGGGAGGAACCACCCCAGACGTTCTTCAACTAAGTATGCTGGCTGCTATCAAGAAGCATATGCAACTGTTTCGCCTTGGATTCGAAGTAAGCCCGTAGTGATATTTCGACATCGACTCCCGAGAGGTTTTCCTCAACCTCATTGCTCTCCAGATGAACAAGGCGTTCAAGAGTCCATGCAAGTGCGGAGAAAAGCGCCAGCGGAGTTAATTCTGTGACAATATCTGAATCATCAGATTCTACAAGAAGAAGTATGCGCTCGATTTCCACCGTATCGAGAGGCTCGGCTGATAAGTAGGCAACATCGTATAGAGGATTGCCTACACAGCATGCGCCGACGTCAAGAAGCAGTGCCCTATCCGACTGAAAGACGATATTGTCAGGACGAAGGTCTCCGTGCATTGTCCTGCAATCCCAGCTTGACCCACGCCCGAACAGAGTGGCAATTCCCTGCTCAAGTTCTCTGAATGAGTATACAAGAGAGCCCAATCGGGACGTTTCTGTATTCCAGCAATCAAGTAGCACATTCATCTTGTTGGTGAATCTAGCGGCATAGTGCCTTGCGGAAGGATATGAAGGAACTTCGGGAATATGAAGTGCTGCCAAAGAGTCGAGGCTAGTTTTAACAAGGTCCAACTCGTGCAAGCTAATTTCGCTGAGAGAAGCATGCACAACACCCGGCTCGTAGGCGCGTATCATGAAGGGAGTTCCTCTCTCATCTTGAAGACGACCCACGCATAGTGGTGTTGGACTAAGACCATTCTCAGCCAAATGAAGTGCTATGCGGAACTCGCTCTCAAAAGGGTTGGTTCCAAACACAGTTGTGAGACCTGGAAGCTTCAGAACGTAGCTCGAGGCAACACTATGAATCAAGATATTCAGGTTGCTCATGCCGCCCAGTCTGCATGAACCCAGATGTAGATCCTTAGCCTCAGTGTGCCACTCATTTTTCAAAAGGGAGAGCAGATCATCCATGGTGTGTCCGTGTATAAAACCTAGACAGTCCTTCATCTTAGCGCCAAGCATCCTGAAACCACTCAAAGTACTTAAAGAGCACCTGATGGGGTGTCGCTCATGAATGGAAAGGACATTCTCCTCGTATTGGCACACCTCTTCAGAAGCAGAGGACCAGTCGTTTCAATAGAGAATGCAGTCGAATGCATTTCATTCAGGTGGCGCTATGGTTCACCGAGCAACATCCGGCGAATGCTAACTCTTGCTCTCAATAATGAACTCATCTCAAGAGAAGGAGAGAATATCAAATCGGAATTCTTGTTCGACCACCAAGAGATCTCGCCAAACCTTGCACACTATCTTGCTGGAAAAGTTCAGGTAGGGAGCGAGATAGAGCCAATCCACTAGGTTGTCCCAGATACTGCGACACGACCGATCGAGGCAAGCAAAGCTGTAAGCTGAATGAAGGGATTTTTAGCCTGTAGCATTCTGTGATTGATTGTGGCCACTCGATCCAAGATTTGGCTTAGAGTGGCGGGGTCAAACGGGCGTCTGGTGATGTCCCGCTCAATCTCCAAGCATACTTCCTCAGGCGTATGACCCTCTATGGCAATGAGATTCCGCAATGCCTTCCGGGCCTTGACAAATTGGCCATCAATCGCAAGAGTAACTACTCGGCGGACCTCTCTAACAAGCTGGGTTTCGGAGCATTCGTACACTCCATCTTCTGTCACTGTGGCGGAGCCTGTGGCGGCTACCTGGAGGATGTTGATTGCTCGACGCATATCGCCCGAAGACTCTCGAGCGATTGCTACGATTGCATCTTTGTCTATCTTCACACCTTCTGCCTTGGCTATCCTCGTGATTAGAGATTCGATTACCTCCATGGAAGGACTAGGAAATCGTACTACATGAGAGCGCGATATCACAGCCGGGCTCCAGCCTGTGATCGACGGAGTGATGAAAATGAAGCGACTGGCATCACTGTAGATCTCCATGGTTCTGCGTAGCGCTTGCTGCATGTTCATATCCAATGCATCAGCCTCATCCAGAACCAGAATCTTAACGAGCTCATCACTAATCGTGATTGTGGATGCAAAGAGCCTGATTGCTTCCTGCAAAAGCTGGCTCCTGTTGGGATCCTGGGTCCGACCCTTGGCCGCAAGCCGGGCCTTGGCCGCCTGGAAGACGACCGACATGTACTCGTCAAGCTCAGTGCGCTCGTGTCGATCGAGTTTGGCTAATGCTTGAAGAGAACGCTTAGCTTTTGCAACAGAGTAATACCTGAGGTCCCTCACATTCAGGTGCTTGAAGTTTGTAGCGAACGTATCACCAAGAATTTCCCGACCAAAGACAAAGGCTGCGCTCGTTTTGCCAGTGCCGGATGGACCGAGGAATATCATGTTGGAGTAAGTGCTGGATGCAGCCAAACTTCTAAGGTGAGAGATGGCTTGTTCCTGACCCACGAATTTCTCCCACGAGTCCGGCCTGTACTTCACACACCAGAGAGGAGAACCCACAATAAACACCTAACGTGAAATCGGGGAGAGGCAAAATAAGGTTGTCCCTACTTAGGGTATGCAACAGCTGCCAAGAACTTGGACAATCCTGAACACCGTCATCTGAGTGACACCATTATATCTATCCATCATGTCCTTGAAAAATAGGTATGTACATTCGCACTCACATCTTTTGAGCATTTTGTAGGTGGTTAAAACATACTGCTCAGGATTGAGTGGTGTGGATGTTCAATGCTGATTGCTAGGGCCTTCAAATATGAACTGGACCCAAACAACCAGCAGAGGACCAGGCTCTCTCAACATGCCGGGTGTGCGCGTTTTGCCTACAACTGGGGTCTGCAGCAGAGAATTGCACTCTACCATCAGAATCAAGACAAGAAGCGGTTTACCAGTGCTATTACACAACACAGGGAACTGAACCGACTGAAGAAAACAGCATTCCCATGGATGTACGAAACCTCCAAGTGTGCCCCACAGGAGGCCCTGAGAAACCTTGAACGAGCTTTCAAGAACTTCTATCGGGGATTGAAGTCCGGGAAGAGAGTGGGATTTCCCAGGTTCAAGAAGCGGGGTGTGCACGACAGTTTCAGGCTCACTGGCACCATCCGATTTGTTGGTCGAATGATTCAGTTACCACGACTAGGAAGAATCAGGCTCAAGGAGAAGAGAGAGAGCTATTTCAAAGGAAGGGTCCTGTCGGCTACCGTGACCAGAAGAGCCGACAGATGGTATGTATCAGTGACTGTTGAGATGGAGCTGGATAGCCCTGAACCTCCAAGTGGTGGACCTGTAGGAGTGGACCTTGGTGTCAGGACTCTGGCCACTCTCTCTGATGGAATCACGTATTCTAATCCGCGAGTCCTGGAGAAGAGACTGAGAAAGCTGAGGAAACTATCCAAGAGCCTGTCACGAAAGAAGAGAGGGAGCAAGAACAGGGAGAGGGCAAGACTTAGACTTGCTAGGCTCCATCTAGGAGTCTTCAACATCCGGCAAGACACACTACACAAGATCACGACATATCTGGCCAAGAACCACAGTCAGATAGTGATTGAGGACCTGTGTGTCGCAGGGATGCTGAAGAATAGGAGCTTGTCCCGAGTGATTGCGGATGTGGGGTTCTACGAGTTCAGAAGACAACTGGAGTACAAGTGTGAGTGGTACGGTTCTGAACTTGTTGTTGCCCCGCGATTCTACCCGTCATCGAAGAGATGTTCAGTCTGCGAGAATATCAAGAAAGACTTGGTACTATCAGACAGAGTCTACGTCTGTGATGAGTGCGGGTTGGAGATGGACCGCGATCTGAACGCTGCATGTAATCTGGTCGCCGCCAGTTGGACGGAGACAGAAAATGCCTGTGGAGAGGACGTGAGACTTGTTGCAGATCCAGTAGGATCTGCAGAGCAGACCTCAATGAATCAGGAACCGAACATCAGTCAAGGACATTGATGTCCAAGACTGTATAAGTTTCGGGCAACGGCAACGGTCCATGAAACACTCAAGGAATAGCAGTTCATCAAGGATTGGTTAGAACCAAAAGCATCATAAACAAATAATTTCAAGCGGATTGTTTACGGGGGCCGAAATTTCAAGATGCGTAAAGAGAGTCTCGAGCGTGAAATAGAACACATGTTTAGAGAGGATCTTGCAAAAGCATACCAATATTGGGGAATTGATGTTTCTGGCAGCGCTACCGGGGACTCGCTTACGAAGATGCTTGCAGAGAAGATGAATGATTCTGATTCCAGAAACCGGGTGTTCAAGACATTCACAGATGGTGAAAGAGACCTTCTCGGCACGCTTGTGCTCAATGGCGGAGCCTTGAGCTACGACAGATTGAAACCATACAGGAAGATTTACAGCTACGGTCAGCTGAATCAGACAGAAAGAGACCTGCGCAAAAAGGGAATCATAATCCGCAAGACAATGTCAAGGCTTACGGATTATGGGAGAGAAGTCGCAGAGTTCAAGGTTCTTGATTTCCTTCAAGTTCATCTGAAAGAGTACTTCTCAAGAAAACCAACACCGGACCCTGAAAAACCAAAACACATCAGATCGCTTGTGGACGAAAGAGATACCCTTCTCATCGATGCGCTAATCCTTGTATCGTACTTGGCGAAAAATGAAGTTAGATTGACTGGCTCTTGGGAATTTCCAAAAAGAGAGATTGACCATATCAAGAACGCCATGTCCAAACCCACTGAACAGAGGTTTGACCTCGTCCAGAAGATGGCAAGAAAAGCAGGTGCGTACGCGATTGTGGATGAAGACAGAGCAGTGCCTGGAAAGGTCGAAGCTCTCTTCTCAGGGGAACAAGACGAGGTTTCACGAAGAGTACTGTTCTCGGCGCTTGGAAGGAGCAGGGCGATTTGGGCCACTCCTGATCAGCCCACTGAGTATACGCTCAATCTAATCATATGCCGTCTCAGGGAGGGCACACAAGAAGAGTGGATTAGCATCACCGAGATGCGTGAGTGGATACGAAGCGAACTGTTCATTGAAGGACAACCGCTCAAGTGGATACAGGTTGATGATAATCGCGTGAGGATGGCTCTCGAAACGCCCGTCCTTCTGGGACTTCTTGAAGCTGCCTACAAGGGGAAGAATCTAGAAGCTGTGCGCCTGACTCAGAATGGAGAAGCCGTCATAGCTCGGAAGCGGAACCCCAAGACCGAAGACACAGACACCTTCATCGTTCTGCCCAATTTCGAAACCACTGTGTTCAGTTCAGAGATGGACTACTACAAGCTTTACAACTTGATGCTCTTCACTATGCCTGTGAAGACAGACGTTGTTAGTACGTTTCGCATTACAGATAGGTCCATCTTTCAGGCCATTGAGGTGGGATTGCGAGAACACCAGATACTGGAGTTTTTGGAGAAAGAGAGCAGCAAACGCGTGCCCAAGAATGTAATCAGGTCCATCAAAGACTGGACCTCGCAAACAACCTTCGCAACTGTGTCTGATGTGATGCTCTTCGAAACGGAAAACGAGCGTGCGCTTGAGAACTTGCTTCTAATCCGCGACTTCGGCAGCAATGTTGTAAGAAGAGTAGGGCCTACTGCTGTTATCATAGCTGGAGATATGGAGAAGTTTGGCGAGAGGTTGCGCAAGCACAAGTGCAACGTTAAGATCACAGGCAAGCAGAGTATCGAGAGTGAGGTTTCAAAAGGAACAGCGATCACTGAACAGGTCTTGCTCTACGGAGACCAGACGGTAGCTGACGTGCCTGAGGCCTGTGTCGGGTGTCCTGCGATAGCGACCTGCAATAGAGTTGCCCGAAGAAAGACTCGTGCAAGGAGGTAGGTAGTTGTGGCCAACTCCCTGCTTCCGGAAGCTCTAGCCGGTGAGTTCTTCGGCGTGGGAAGCGTTGGGGATTCCGATCTCAGAACCCCGGTTGAGTACGTAAGGCGCTTGAAACTGCCCTATGCCTTTCAGATGACGGGCATTCGGGAGGAGGACATGATACGACAGTTTGGCGCACTAGTCGAAGGTTTTGAGGAGGATGACGACTACATTCTTGATGTGAACGTGTTCGCATTCCGGGAGATGCTGGAGGATGACAGCCCTCTACTTCCAGAAGAGGAACATGCGCACAGTCTGTACATGCTGATGGACGGTGGCCACTACGAGTTCTTCAAGACTCAGCAAACAGCGCCTGCCACGATGTGTTTCAGCACTTTGGATAGTGACGGAAAAAGGCTTGTTTCAAAGAACATGTTCCAGTTCTACACGGCCCTAATGAGCAGAATAGCACGAGGTCAAGTTGAACATCTGAGATCGCATTGCGACAACATAGTCCTTTGCCTGGACGACCCGGCATTGGGATTCGTGATTCAGAAGGTCGAGAGTGGAGAGGTTGGAGACCTCACAGTAGATAGCATCATTCGTGCCACTGACGGAATATATCCAGCGAATGCAATCCCCAGCTACCACTATTGCGATGACTGGCGGCTCTTGGAGAGGGATGGAACTCATATCTTGTGGGCCAGCACACCGAAAATTGCCCATCTTGATCTCGTATCGTATCCACCAGATATTAGCTCAGAGCAGGCTGAAATGCTCAACGTCTTCATAGAGAAAGGCGGAGGTCTAGCTCTTGGAGTTCTGCCAAATGTGGATGACAGTTACTCGAAGCCAGTAATCGACACCTTGAGAGAGAATCTGAAGCAGTCTCTTCAGAAGTTCCAAAACAGCGGTGTGAGCCTCGAATTGCTGAGCGTTAACTCAATGCTGTCAACGCAGTGTGGACTCTCGAGAGCCACTCCCAAGCTGAGCAAAGAGATTCATGAGAGAAGCAAGGAGTATCCCTCGGTATTCAGAGAGACCGTGGCGCGATTCTTGTAGATGCACTGACATAAGTATGAAGGATAAATCTTAAGAGAAGGATGAATCGATTTGCCGTTTGTCGTCTGTAGGTGGATTTGATGGTTGAAGAGAGCAAAGAACCAGGCAAAGTGATGAGGTTCATCCAAGATTACAGAATGAAGATGCTGATACCCGAGCTAATAGTTGTGTTCTGCGTCTTCTACTTGGCGGAAGAAGCGCTCCATACGAATATGTACGCAAGCCTAGGCATTTGGGGCCTAATCCTTCAACCACTGTACATGGTTCCGAGCGGGATACTCGTTCTCGTGACCGCATTCACGCTTCATGGTATCTACCCTCTGGACAACTACCACGAAGGCAAGATATCTGACCTGCCCAAAGCAGCCGTGGTTATGATTATCGTATCATTCATTCTTCTTCCTGGCCTAATCCTGATGCAGATGATTGGCTACTATATGACGGAAGCAACAGAGTTTGTTTCAAGAAATCCATTCTGGGAACGCATTGAAAGCGTTGGAGACCTCCTATTCTACGCGGGTCCAGTGTTCTTCGTAGGGCTGCAGTGGTGGCTGTTCATACCTGTGTTCTTCCTATCACAAGGTATCGATGGAATCCACAAGATCGCTCATCATGAAACCTCGAGCGAGAAGATCACGGCGATATTCTACTTCCTATTCCCCATCTCTATGCCGTTCTTCTTCAATCCAGTTGAGATCATGGCAATGGCGGCGGTTTCGATCCCAGCATTTGCGTTCTACTCCTACATAAGACCATACTATACGTATGTAACAGCAGTTCATACCCTGACGTTCGCAATTCTCGTTGTTGTCACACTATTCCTTGCGCAATACCTTCCTCTGTTGGACTTGTGGTATCCAGGGTTTATCCCGCCCCACGTGCCACCCCGGCTATGGTGACACCATGCCAGTAGGCAGTTAGAGAATTGACAACTTGAGATTCAACATCGCGGCAGCGAGCATGTCAAGTCAGTGTAGACCAAGACAGCGATGCGCTGTGATGCTACTCTGCTTCATCAAAGGTGGGCTTTCGCGTTGCTACGTCCTCGTCTTCCTCTCTCAGTTTGTGCTGAAATGGCCTGCCCTGACCATAGATTGCTGGGTCAGCATCGCGAGTCTTTGACATTATCGTACTAAAGCCGATAACTTGGATTATGACAGAAACAATGCCAATGAGGAAGACTTCAGGGAAAAACTCGTGTACGAATAGCTGTGTAAACCAGACGTAGGGGTATACGATCGCTTGGATCGCAATTCCAGCCATCATCATCAAGACCCATTTATTTGTCCAGATCGTTGCGACCATTAGTATCACAGACCCTCAAACCGAGATTTAGGTGCAATTGCCACGGAAATTCAGTCTTGCAATTAAATATGCCTATGCCCTCACTGCTGGGCTTCATCGTAATTCTTCTTGAGCTCCTTTGCAAGGACATTCGCTAAAGCACGGAAATCCTTCTTCGAGATGTTGGGTACACTACTTGTGCGCTTGGGGATGTCAAACCGAGCGACTATCACTGTCACATCGTCATCCATCGAGAACTCCAGCATTGCCGGATACTTTGTTTTGATTGACGGGTACTTGTGCACCGGCAGAACCTCAGCGCCCTTGTACACCGTGCCGACCAGGTAAGGGTAAGCAAAGCCAGAGTGTGAAACTTGGACCTTTATTGTGACTGCGTCCGGAAGACCTTCAACATAGGCCTTGCTTTCTGCGTCAAGAATGGTAAGTACATCCTCTCTCTCACCAATCTCAACATTCATGCCAGCCCGGATATTCGGAACCGTTTCAAGCTCGCTCGCGAACTCGTATACATCCCCACTCAAGAGTGGCTTGAAGAACTCGCTTGCATCAATTGCTGGAATCCGAAAACCGACGATGAAACTGCCAACAGATGCAATGATGTAGATAATCATGATCAGAAAGATTGAATCCCACAGAATACCGAAGAGTGGAATCAAGAAACCGCGCATCAGCGCTAGATCATAGATGTAGCCTGCAACCCCCAGAGTGCCGATTATGGGAAGCAGCAGGCAGCACCCACATGTGCCTCCTGGATGAGCGAAGAGAATTCCGTACGCATCTTCATAATCCTCAATCATGTGTTCATACTCGGAGAAGCTCATCCAGGCTTTGCGCGAGCTCCATATGCCAGCCTTGTAATCTATGGCCCTTTTCGACCCAGCACCAAAAAGACTCGACAGCAAGACGAGGCCCATGGGAATTCCAATGAACAAAACAATAACCGTTGATTCATTTGCTGGTTCTGAAAACTTCAACCAGATAGCAGCTACTATTGCAACGACCACCAGCAATGCAAAGATCTTGTTGACTGTTTTCTGCCGACTGTAATCTATGAAGTCTCCCTGAGTCAATCGGAATCACCCATTCCTGTGTAGTCCGGTTAACTGTCTTCGGTCATAAGCTCATCGCTTCTGATGCGTTCCTTGTTATCTTCATCAGGAGGCGATGTCAAGACCACTCCAAGCTCTTCCAGTATCTCTTCGAGGAATGCATCAGCGCCCTTTGCAGCCACGTAAGCCTGCAGAGTTCGCTTCACGAGACCTCGCAGAGTCTCTGGAGTTACGCCGCAGGTAGTATCGGTTTCCACAGTCCATCTACCTTCAGCTGGCTCGAAATTCATGACAGATATCGCTTTGATGAAATGGCCTAATTTGTCGATTTCAGCCTCAATCCTAGCTGCGCTCTCAATACTGTCGATGCGAGCAACTACTGTTGGGTCACGTATCGTATAGTACCCCCCTGCTTCACCAATGCTAATCCTGATGCCGACCCAAGAGATGCCGGGAGTATTCCAAAGAATGCGGACTGCGTTTCTGAATTTGCGAGGGGTGTTAAAAGGAAACTGTTGGCTCGCGTCAGTTGGCACAGCTCTGTATGCCAAGACTGAGAATGTCACGCCGAAGAGAATTTGCAGTACCCCAAAGAGATGCGGGATGAGGAGTATTAGAGAGAAGGGCATGACCATCACGAGAGTTCCGGATGACACAGCAGCAACAAACAAGATAGCCGCAAGAAGAACCAATTTGTAATCCATGTGTGCAATGATATGCGAGTACTCTTTTTCGTACTCACGCATGACACCCTCGAACTCCCCGTAGTCAACCTCGCGATCGCGGTAGACCCATTCAGGGTCGGTGAATGTTACCTGGTGCTTCATGACCCAAGTGATAAGCAGGATGGGAAACATCATGCTAACGAGTAGTCCCGTTGTAGTGAGAATCCAATCCAGAGGACCAAAATACAGGGTGAGGAGTACATTTTGGGTCGATCCGATTGCAAAGATGACCCACGAGAAAATGACAACAACTAATATGAGATAGAAGATCGTCAATGACTTGTATGTCAGTGGGGATTCTGACACGAACTAGGCTCCTCCTTGGGAAGGAGTCAATTGCCAGATTTAAGCACTTGTGGATTATTCAACCGCTATTCCCAAACTAGATAGCGTTTCTCTGGCTGCTTCGCTGTCGCCAATTATCCGAAGCGATTCCAAGAGGATTAATCCAACCGAATTCTCAGTCACCAGCTCAACATCCTTCACACCCAGCTCCTTGATGCGAGAGGGAACCGGGTTGCGAACATAGTACCCTCCTTTGTCGTCCCCAACATACTTCCTGAAATGGCGGTCTCCAGAAAACCACCACCATATCACTTGAGGAGAGGTGTCTGACGGGTACAGCCTACAGAGCATCTTCACAATCGCTCCCAAATCTTCAGACCAAGATTCGATATACGAGTCCTTCTCATGACCGCTGATTCGTGCTATGACACGAGGGTTTCGATAGACATTCAATCCTGCGAATTCTGCGGCGTCCACTACCACACGGATGTGCGAGATGCCTGGAACTTTGGATTGCTTCCGGGCCAACCATGCTGCCTCCCTGACCAGGGGCATTGTGAAATCTTCAGATGCCGAATTTGCTGAGCCGAGATACATAGCAGCGAATGAAGTAAGGTAGATTAGTGTCAGCATAGCAGCCTCAAGCAGTGCCGCGTATTGAGCTAGCCAGGGGGCTTCGTATTGCGTCCATAGGGACAACCCAAACATAGCGAGTATGAAAAGCACTGGGATGAAGAAGAGCCAAAAATTGCCAGAGGCCACTAGCCGAGTGTAAGCCCGATTGTGCTTCTGCGCAAAGGACTTGCATTCTTCAGACTTGAGTTGAATTGGCTCGAACCTCCATTCAGGAGGACTGTATTCGACAGCCTGTTTGCCCTTCCAACCTACAAATGCACCTATCAGTGTAGCAAACACGGGTATGCCTAAGAACCACAATAGAATCGCCATGAAGTCCATTGGCTCGCGTCCAATATATGCTGAACCAGCCCAATATCCGCCGAATAGGCTGAGCGCAGTCCCCACAACCAGCACGCCCATAACCACATTGAGTGAGCGGTAACGAATTGGTGATTCCGTCATAGCGAGGCAGCCCTCCTCTGATTCGCATCATGCTTGCTCTTTAAGCGTTGCTGCAGGAACATTGATGCGTATGTTATCCTATAACTACACAATGCAATTCGAGAGTGAGAATGTGATGGTGAAGATTGGTGATTTTGCCCCAGATTTTGAAACTGTTACAGAGAGCGGAAAAAAGTTCAAGCTAAGTGACAACCGCGGGAAAAAGATCATGGCATACTTCTATCCAAAAGACAACACTTCAGGATGCAAAGCTGAAGCCTGCTCAATCCGGGATAGCTACCCTATCTTCACAGAGATGGACATACCAGTGGTAGGCATCTCAGGAGGCTCTGTGAAGTCACATCTCAGCTTCAAAGGAAAGAACAATCTGCCATTTCCATTGCTGATGGACGAAAACTTCAAGATTGCCAAGCTCTACGGTGTCTATCAGAAGAAGAAGATGTATGAGAAGGAGTACGTGGGAATCATTCGAACAACGTTTCTCATCGACGATGAAGGAAAGGTTGAGGGCATCTTCGGTGGAGCAGAAGGAATCGAGAAAGTGAAGACGAAAGAACACGCAGATCAGGTCATCAAGTTCTGGAAACTCAAGCTCTAGAGACGCATTCTTATCGTCGAGTGTGTGCCACGCTACTCATGTAGATAACACTCTCCTCGACGCCATCTAGGTCAAGCAGATTATTGAGCTCATCATCGTACAGTGCTCCAATCTGGCAACTCCCAAGCCCAAGGGCTTCCGCGGCAAGGGCTAAGTTCTGCGCAATATGACCTGCATCAAGAAACACGTATCTGTATGCGCGTTGGAGATACTTCCACTTCGATCGCTGAAAGACTGCGGCCCAGATGAATACAACTGCAGCATTCTCTGCTAGCTGTTGGTCAAGAGCCCCAGCGCGTACTGCCTGGACCATATCGCCCTCCTTGAGCAATTCGAGCTCGTGGGTTTCAATCGAATAATGGTACAGTCCAGGTTCAATACCAACAACTCTATTGATGAAGAGGTAGGTTTCAATTGGATACAGCGCTCCTGCAGATGGCGCAGTACGAAGGGCGCTTCCGCTGACCCTAGCCGAGATTCCTTGAGTAGCCCATAGCATTTGTGAGAGTTCCT
>Ga0209986_10004142_pt1 | contig 12400 bp, 11 predicted proteins | sample BlataG_FD_183168 | JGI IMG/M metagenome (GOLD analysis project Ga0209986, IMG submission 183168) | Deep subsurface microbial communities from Black Sea to uncover new lineages of life (NeLLi) - Black_00105 metaG (SPAdes) (version 2) | ecosystem: Environmental > Aquatic > Marine > Oceanic >...
TCAGCGTGGGCGCCAGGCGCCCGCCCCTTACCCAGCACTACCGACCGCAACGAAACCAACACCCCGCCGAGGAGTGTCGACCCACTACGACCTCACCGCCACTTGACTCGACCTACAGCCAGCTAGAACAGGGCGAACTGCTGGCCGGGGTCGGCCGGCTGCTCGAATGCGTCGACACCGACGCCGTCGACGACCGCGGCGACGCTGCGGATGAACTGCTCGTCGGAGACGGTCGGCACGCCCAGTTCACGGGCTTGGAAGCCCTTGCCGTGCTCGGGAACCTGCTCATTGCAGATCACCAACGAGGTCTCCGGGTCGACGGCGTCGGCGTAAGCCAGTCCGGCATGCAGGATCCGCTCCACCAGTTCCTCATGGGTGCGTTTCACCTCCGCCGACAACGCCACCCGCATGCCCTGCACCAGCGGACCACCGCGCTGGTAGCGGCCCGGATTCTGATACGGGCACGGCATCCGCGATGCCAGCATCTTCAGCGGGCGCAGTTCCTCATGGGTGACCGCACCGTTGGGCCAGCGACGCCGGGTCACCGGCCGTACCGGAAGCCACAGGTCGCGTTCCCGCGCCCGTTGCAGCGCCGGGGTCAGAACGCGGGACAGCACCAGTGCATCGTCGAACGCGTCATGCGCCCGGGTCTGCGGGATATTCCAGTGCTGCGCAAGGGTTTCCAGCCGGAGGTTCTGCAGTCCCAAGTCCAGCCTGCGCGCAAGTTCGACGGTGCACATGACGCTGTCGACCGGCAGGACGCTGCGGGCCAGTTCGGCCTCGGCGACCAGGAAGGCGTAGTCGAAGGCCGCGTTGTGGGCGACCAGGGTTCGGCCGTGCAGGAGTTCGGCCACGTCGTGGGCGATGTCGGCGAACGCCGGCTGGTCCTCCAGCATCTCGGTGGTCAGCCCGTGCACATGCGTCGGGCCTGGGTCGACGCCGGGGTTGAGCAGGCTCACGACGGACTGCTCGACGATGCCGTTCGGGTCCAACGCCAGCGCTGCGATGCTCAGGACGCGGGCCTTTCCCGGGTTGAAGCCCGAGGTTTCCACGTCAACGACGACCCAACCTTCGCCCGCGTCGCGGGCCGGACGACCCCAGTTGTGGCTCACAAACCTCAGAATGGCACGCGCCCCCGACAGCCCGGGGTAGATCCCCCCCGTGTCGGGCACCGGGCCGCGGTCCCCGGCCCGGCGAATACACTCACCTGCCATGCCACGGCCACCGATGACAGCGCGCGGACGTGCCGCGCTGGCCCTGGGTTCGGCCGCCCGTTGGGCCTCCCGGGTCAGCGGACGCGGCGCGGGGGCGATGATCGGCGGCCTGCTGGCGATGAAACTGGATCGCTCCGTCCTTCGCCAACTGGGCGCCGGACGGCGCACCGTGGTGGTGACCGGCACCAACGGCAAGTCGACCACCACCCGGATGGTCGCCGCGGCGCTGGGCACCCTCGGAAGCCCGGCGAGGGTCGCCACCAACGGCGAGGGGGCCAATATGGACGCGGGCCTGGTGGCCGCGCTGGCCGCCGACCGGGATGCCACCCTGGCCGCCCTGGAAGTCGACGAGATGCATGTGCCGCACGTCGCCGATGCCGTCGAACCCGCCGTCGTGGTGTTACTGAACCTTTCCCGCGACCAGTTGGACCGGGTGGGCGAGATCAACCACATCGAGCGCACCCTGCGGGCCGGCCTGGCCCGGCACCCGGGTGCTGTCGTCATCGCGAATTGCGACGATGTGCTGATGACCTCGGCGGCCTACGACTGCCCGGAGGTGGTGTGGGTGGCCGCCGGCGGCGGATGGGCCGGAGATTCGGTCAGCTGTCCCCGCAGCGGCGAGGTGATCGTCCGCGACGGAGCACACTGGTATTCCACCGGCACCGATTTCACGCGGCCCACACCGCAGTGGTGGGTGGACGACGAGAAGCTCTACGGACCAGAGGGCCTGGCACTGCCGATGAGCCTGGCCCTGCCCGGTGCGGTCAACCGCGGCAACGCCGCCCAGGCGGTGGCGGCCGCCGTCGCACTGGGCGCCGACCCGGCCGCGGCGGTGGCCGCGGTGTCCGCCGTCGATGAGGTCGCCGGGCGGTACCGGACGGTACGGATCGGCGACCACACCGCTCGTCTGCTACTGGCCAAGAACCCCGCGGGCTGGCAGGAGGCGCTGTCCATGGTCGACAAAGAGGCTGCGGGAGTGGTGATTTCGGTCAACGGCCAGGTTCCTGACGGCGAGGACCTGTCCTGGTTGTGGGACGTGCGCTTCGAGCATTTCGGCGATGAGCGTCTCGCCCGACGAGAATCTGGTCATGCCACGTCGGTGGTGGCCGCCGGGGAGCGCGGCACCGATCTGGCCGTCCGGCTCGGGTACGCCGGCGTCGAGCACTCCCTGGTCCACGACACCGTCAAGGCCATCGAGTCCTGCCCGCCCGGGCATGTGGAGGTCGTTGCCAACTACACGGCCTTCCTGCAGGTGCAGCGGGCCCTGGACAAGTTGCACGCATGAGCGAGCCGGTTCGAATCGGGCTGGTCCTGCCCGACGTGATGGGCACCTACGGCGACGGCGGTAATGCGGTGGTGCTGCGGCAGCGGTTGCGGCTGCGCGGCATCCCCGCCGAGATCGTCGAGATCACCCTGGCCGAACCGGTACCGGACTCGCTGGACCTCTACACCCTCGGCGGCGCCGAGGATTACGCCCAACGGCTGGCCACCAAACACCTGCTGAGCCACCCGGGGCTGCAACGGGCCGCGCGCCGTGGAGCCCCGGTACTGGCGATCTGCGCGGCGATCCAGGTGCTCGGCCACTGGTATGAGACCTCGGCCGGGGAACGGGTCGAGGGGGTGGGACTGCTGGATGTGACGACATCGCCCCAGCCGGAGCGCACCATCGGTGAGGTGGTGTCCACCCCGTTGGTCCAGGGACTGACCGAGCCGCTGACCGGATTCGAGAACCACCGCGGCGGCACGGTCCTGGGCCCCGACGCCCGCCCGCTGGCGGCCGTGGTCAAGGGTGCCGGCAATCGGCTCGGCGACGGTATCGACGGTGCGGTGCAGGGCAGCGTGGTGGCCACCTACCTGCATGGGCCGTGCCTGGCCCGCAACCCGGAGCTGGCGGATCTGCTGTTGTCCCGGGTGGTCGGGCCGCTGCCGCCGCTGGCGCTGCCCGAGGTCGACCAACTGCGTCGCGAGCGGCTCGCCGCACCGCGTCGGGCGTGAACGCCGACCCCAGTCGGCACTCAGCTAATTTTCAGGATTAGCTCAGGGTCGGATACAGTCGGGGTCAACATTCACCCAGGAAACGAGACGACCGTGATCGCCGCCAGCCGCTCCTTGACCGCCGCCGCCGGATCTGCCCTGCTGGGTGCGGGTCTGATCGCCACCGCGACCGTCGCACCCATGGATGTCGCGACCCCGCGGCTCAGCAGCGTCGCGGTCGAACTTCAGGCCTCGGTCTTGGACATCTTCACCTTCCCGGCATGGCAGCAGGCGATCGCCAACGAGGTGGAGTTCGTCGCGATCCGCGCGGCCGGCCTCGCCGAGGCCGGGGCAGGCCTGTTCCAATCGGTCGTGGCGCTGCCGGAGACGCTGATCACGGCGGTGCAGCAGACCTTCGCCGGAGACCCCCTCGGTGCTCTGACCACCCTGGAAGAGGCCGGCATCGCCGCCGCCGAGGCGACGCTGCTTCCGTACATCGCCGCGCAGATCGATGTCGGCCAGATCCAGCTCGCCATCGACTCCGCCCTGCTACCTGCCCAGCCGATCGCGTTGGTCGAACTCGGGGCGGGCCTGTTCGCCGCCTTCGACGCCGTCGCCCGGGCCGTCATCATCGCCGGCCAGAACTTCGTCGACGCCGTGCTATCCCTCAACATCGGCAATATCGTCAACTCGGTGGTCGAGGGTGTGACCGGAGTGGTCACCTCGATCGGCACCGGCGGTCAGGACGCCGTGGACGGGATCGTGGCCGCCCAGACCACCCTGGCCACCGCGCTGGCGGCCCGCCCCGTCACGATCCTGGAGGCCGCTGCGGCCCCCGCGGCTGCCGTCGCGAAGAGTGCGCCGGCATCGGTGACGCCGGTCGACGAGCCCGCCGCCGCACCGGCGGTCAGCGAGATCCCGGCTGCCGCCGACCTCGACGACGCGCCCGCGGCGGTGGAGACCCCCGCCGAGGCGGCCGACCCGGCCCCGCGACGGACATCGGTTCGGACCGCCCAGCGCGCCGCCGCCGAGACTTCCGCAGCCGATACCGCGGCGCCGAAGAAGCCGGCGGCCAAGCGTGCCGCGCGGGCGGCTGCCGCGAACTAAACCATCTCGCGACGGCCGGATAACGCCCGGCCGAGCGTGAGTTCGTCGGCGAACTCGAGGTCACCGCCCATCGGCAGACCCGACGCGATTCGGCTGACGGTCAGGCCGGGGATGTCGCGCAGGATGCGGACCAGGTAGGTTGCGGTCGCCTCACCCTCGGTATTGGGGTCGGTGGCGATGATCACCTCGGTGACGTCGACCCCGTCGACCCGTTCACCGAGCCGGTTCAGCAGCTGGCGGATTCGCAGTTGGTCGGGGCCGACGCCCGACAGCGGATCCAGCGCACCGCCCAGGACGTGGTAGCGGCCCCGGAACTCGCGGGTGCGCTCGACGGCCTGGACGTCCTTGGGCTCCTCCACGACACACACCTGGGACCCGTCGCGGCGGGAGTCGCTGCAGATGCGGCAGCGCTGCGCGTCGGAGACGTTGCCGCACACCTCACAGAACTGCACGCCGTCGCGCACCCGGGACAACACCGCGGTCAGCCGATCGATATCCGGCGGCTCTACCGAGATCAGATGGAAGGCGATCCGCTGGGCACTCTTGGGACCGATGCCCGGTAACTTGCCGAGTTCGTCGATCAGGTCTTGGACGGGGCCCTCGAACAAAGGTCAGGACCCCGGCATCGGCCGGCCCGAGGCCGCGGCCACCGGACCCAGGATCGTCTTGACCGTTTCCCGCATGTTCTCGGCCGCGTCCTGCAACGCCCCGACGACCAGATCCTGCAGGGTCTCGACATCGTTGGGGTCGACCACCTGCGGGTCGATCCGCACCGCGATCACCTGGCCGTTGCCGTTGAGCGTGACCTCCACCAGACCGCCACCGGCCTGACCGCTCACCTGAGTCTCGGCGATCTGCTTCTGAGCCTCGATCAGCGCCTGCTGCATCTGCGCGGCCTTAGCCAGCGCCGATTGGAGATCGGCGATGCCCTGCGGCGGCACCTGCTGGCCGAAAGCTCCCAGATGTCCGGGGTCTCCGGGTTGAATGCCGGGTTGCATGACGGTCTCCTTGCTTCTCGGTCTCGAGTTGGTTGCGGCCTGGTGTTTCCGGCCGCTGGTGACTTTCAAGCCTAGACGCCGAGGGATTACCGTGACGCCCGTGCTGAAGTTCGCCTCCCTGCGTGTCGTGGCCGCAACGTCCGCCGCCGTACTGTTCGCCGCGTCCTCGCTGGCAGCGCCGGTCGCGACCGCCGCCCCGGGCAGCGTCGCCGGCATGATCGTGTTCCTCGACCCCGGCCACAACGGCGCCAACGACGCCTCGATCACCCGCCAGGTCTCGAACGGCCGCGGCGGCACCAAGGACTGCCAGACCTCCGGCACCAACACCGAGAGCGGCTATGCCGAACACACCTTCAACTGGGACACCACCCTGCGAGTTCGGGCGATTCTGCATCAACTCGGGGTGCGCACCGCGATGTCGCGGGGCAATGACGACGCGTTGGGCCCGTGTATCGACGAGCGCGCCGCCATGGCCAACTCGCTGCAACCCAACGCCGTGGTGTCCATCCATGCCGACGGCGGTCCGGCCACCGGCCGGGGCTTCCACATCCTGTACGCCAACCCACCACTGAACGCCGCGCAGGCCGGTCCGTCGGTGCAGCTGGCGCGGATGATGCGCGACCAATTAGCCGGTTCGGGCATCCCGCCGGCGACCTATATCGGTTCCTCCGGGCTCAACCCGCGCGCCGATATCGCCGGACTGAACCTGGCCCAGTACCCGTCGATTCTGGTCGAGCTTGGCAATATGAAGAATCCGGTCGACTCCACGCTGATGGAGACCGCGGAGGGTCGGCAGAAGTACGCCGACGCGGTGGCCCGCGGTGTGGTGGCGTTCCTGCAGACCCAGCCGTCGCGGACCAGCTGACCGGCGCCGAGTCAGCCCCGCTCGACCTCGGTTTTGAGGTTGCCCAGCATCTGATCCTGGATTTTGCGCAGGCCCAGTGGCGCGAAGGTCTTCTCGAAGAAACCCTTGATCCCGCCGGCACCGGTCCAGGTGGTCTTGACGGTGACACTCGAGCCTGGGCCGGCCGGGGCGACGGTCCAGTTGGTCACCAGGGACGAATTGGCGTCCTTCTCGATGACGGTGTGCCCCGCGACGTCGACGTCCGCCCGCACCACCCTGGACCGTGATTTGGTGGCCTGCAGCCGCCAGGTCACGACAGTTCCCCGGCCCTGGCCGCCCGTCAGCACCCGATACTCGCTGTACTGCGGGGACAGGATCTTCGGGCGCACACCCTGGTAATCGGCGATCGCGTCAAGCACCGTCGCGGGTGCCGCGTCGATCAGGATGCTGCTGGAGGCACTGACCCGTCCCATCGAACTCCTCGCTGATGCCCGCCGCCCGACCTCGCACGGGCAACTGTTGCGGTTTAGCGTAAACGTGTGACCGAAAGGGTTACCTGGACCGCCCATCGACGGGGTGTGCAGCGACTACTGGACAGCTATCGCGCCATCCCGGCGGACGCCACGGTGCGGCTGGCCAAACCGACCTCGAATCTGTTCCGCACCCGCACCCGGCGGGACGCCCCCGGCCTGGACACCTCCGGGCTGACCGGGGTGATCGCTGTCGACCGAACCAACCGCACCGCCGACGTGCAGGGAATGTGCAGCTTCGAGACCCTGGTAGCCGCAACTCTGCCGTACGGGCTGTCACCGCTGGTGGTTCCGCAGTTGAAGACGATCACCGTCGGCGGTGCGGTGACCGGGCTGGGCATCGAGTCGGCATCGTTCCGCAACGGCCTGCCCCATGAGTCGGTCGTGGAGATGGACATCCTGACCGGAGCCGGCGAGATCGTCACCGCCAGCCGGGACGAGCACCAGGAGTTGTTTCGGGCCTTCCCGAATTCCTATGGGACCCTCGGATATTCGACACGGTTGCGGATCGAACTGGAACCGGTCCAGCCGTTCGTCGAACTGCGGCACCTGAGGTTTGACCGGCTACCGGACCTGGTCGAAACCATGGAGCGCATCGTGAGCTCCGGCAGCTACCGGGGCCGGCCGGTGGACTATCTGGACGGCGTGGTGTTCGGCGCCGGCGAAAGTTACCTCTGTCTCGGGATGCAGACATCAGCCCCCGGACCGGTCAGCGACTACACCGGCCGGGCGATCTACTACCGATCGATCCGCCAACGGGGCGAGGACAGGCTGACGATCCACGACTACCTGTGGCGCTGGGACACCGACTGGTTCTGGTGCTCGCGGGCGTTCGGCGCGCAGCACCCGGTGGTCCGGCGGCTGTGGCCGCGGCGCTACCGGCGTAGCAGCGTCTACTGGGAGTTGATCGGCTACGACCAGCGGTTCGGGATCGCCGACCGGATCGAGGCCTTCCGCGGTCGACCGCCGCGCGAGCGGGTGGTGCAGGACATCGAGGTGCCGATCGAGCACGCGGCGGAGTTCCTCGACTGGTTCCTGCGCGAGGTGCCGATCGAACCGGTGTGGCTGTGCCCGCTGCGATTGCGCGATCCGGCCGGCTGGCCGCTGTACCCGCTCGCCGCCGGGCACACCTATGTCAACATCGGGTTCTGGTCGTCGGTGCCCGCCGCGGATACTCCGGGGGCGGCGAATCGACGGATCGAACAGAAGGTCAGCGACCTGAACGGCCACAAATCGCTGTATTCGGACGCTTTTTACGACCGCGACGAGTTTGACCGTCTCTACGGCGGCGATACCTACAAGACCGTGAAGAAAACGTACGACCCGGAAACCCGGCTGCTGGATCTGTACGCGAAGGCCGTGCAACGGCGGTAGCCGGAACGCACTGAGGGAACCGGAACGCACTGAGGGAACCGGAACGCACTGAGGGAAGGAGTGCCATGACCACATTCAAGGAGCCGGCGCGCACCGGCAGGCTGGATCTGGCGGCGATCGTGGAATTGTTCGCCGCCGGGGACGGGTTGCCGGTGCGCTTCACCGCCTACGACGGAAGCAGTGCCGGACCCGCCGATACCCGACTCGGCGTGGATCTGCTCGCCCCGCGCGGCACCACCTACCTGGCCACCGCGCCCGGCGGTCTGGGCCTGGCCCGCGCCTATGTGGCCGGTGATCTCGAGATCCGGGGCGTTCACCCCGGCGACCCTTACGAGTTACTCAAGGCGCTCGGCGCGGCCGGCCTCAGACGGCCGCCGGCGCGGGTGCTGATCGACGTCATCCGCTCCCTCGGCCTGGAACACCTCAAACCCATCCCCCCGCCGCAGCAGGAGGCGCTGCCGCGGTGGCGACGGGTGGCAGCCGGGCTGCGGCACGGCCGCCGGCGTGACGCCGAGGCGATTCACCACCACTACGACGTGTCCAACGCGTTCTACCGGTGTGTGCTCGGCCCGTCGATGACCTATACCTGCGCCTGCTACCCCGACACCGACGCCACCCTCGAGGAAGCCCAGCAGAACAAGTACCGGCTGGTGTTCGACAAACTGCGACTGGGCCCCGGGGACCGGCTGCTCGATGTGGGATGCGGGTGGGGCGGCATGGTCCGCCACGCGGCGCGCAACGGTGTCCGCGCGGTCGGGGTGACGCTATCCCGCGAACAGGCACTGTGGGGTCAGAAGGCCATCGCCGAGGAGGGTCTGGCCGATCTGGCGGAGATCCGTCATGGCGACTACCGCGACGTGCCGGAGGGCGGTTTCGACGCGGTGTCATCGATCGGGCTGACCGAGCACATCGGGGTGGGCAACTACCCGTCGTACTTCGGTTTCCTGAAGTCCGCACTGCGCCCCGGCGGTCTGCTGCTCAACCACAGCATCACCCGCCCGGACAACCGCGCGGCCGCGCCGGCCGGCGGATTCATCGACCGTTACGTGTTTCCCGACGGGGAACTCACCGGCTCCGGCCGCATCATCTCCGAGATCCAGGACACCGGTCTGGAGGTGGTGCATGAGGAGAACCTGCGCCGTCACTACGCGCTGACCCTGCGGGACTGGTGCCGCAACCTGGTCGTGAACTGGGATGAGGCGGTCGCCGAAGTCGGCCTGCCCACCGCGAAGGTGTGGGGGCTGTACATGGCCGGGTCGCGGCTCGGCTTCGAGACCAATGTTGTTCAGCTGCACCAGGTTCTGGCGGTCAAGCTGGACCGAACGGGCGGCGACGGCGGTCTACCGCTGCGGCCGTGGTGGGCTGGCTGAGGATGGGCCTTCCCGGCGGTTCGATCACGGCCCTGTGGTCGAGCCGCCGGGGTAGGTTTGGTTGATGGCAGATCTCTCCCGACGGACCCTCCTTCGAACCGGTGCTCTCGTCGCGGCCGCGGTGGCATCGTCCTCCGCTGCATGCGCGGGTAAACCGTCCGTACCGCCCGCCGCTGCCTGGCCTTCCCCGGAGAAGTGGCAGGCGCTGGAAAGTCAGGTGGGCGGTCGTTTGATCACGACCTCGCTGCCGTGGACCGATGCAACACCGGAGACCTTCGAACTGCTCAAGAACCCCTTCTGGAACGAGGAGCAACCCGGCGCCCAGCAGTCGACGGGATGGAACGACGCCTGGACCGCAGTCGCCTCGCCCTACGCAATCAGGGCGCAGCAGACCAGCGATATCGTCGCCGCGGTCAACTTCGCCCGGGACAACGGCGTCAAGCTCGTCGTCAAGGGAACGGGGCACGACTACCTCGGGCGAAACTGCGCCCCCGATTCGCTGTTGGTGTGGACCCACGACATGCGCGACATCACGATGCACGACGCATTCGTGCCCACCGGCGCGCCCGCCGGAACCGCACCCGTCCAGGCGATGACGGTCGAAGCCGGCACCCGATGGTTGGAGGCCTACCGGGCGGCCACCCTGGCCGACCGTTTCGTTGCAGGCGGTGGCTGCACCAGCGTGGGCGCCTGTGGCGGCTTCACCTTCGGCAGCGGCTTCGGATCGTTCTCCAAGCGCTACGGCACCGGTTCGGGCGGGATCGTGCAGGCCGAGATCGTCACCGCCGACGGCCAGGTGCGTACCGTCAACGACTTCTCCGAACCGGACCTGTTCTTCGGCGTTCGCGGCGGCGGGGGCGGCACCTTCGGCATCGTCAGTCGCGTCACGCTGCTGACCCACCCGATCCCTTCCACGGTCGGTGTCGTCACCGGGGCCATCACGGCAAAGAGCGACCGCGCCTACCGCGAGTTGATCGCGCGGTTCCTCGAGTTCTATCCACAGGCCCTGGACAATTGGCATTGGGGGGAGTCGGTTGCCCTCGGGCCGGCCAACGAGCTGGGCTTTCGGCTGACCTTCCTGGATATGCCGGAATCCGAGGGCCGGGCCGTTGTCGAACGGTTCGCCGGTCCGTTCCGCGACAGGCCGGACGACTACGCCGTTGATCCGAAATTCCAGTTCCTGGAGTTCAATAACCTATGGAACCCCGACTACTGGGATCAGGTGGATCCGGGATTCATCACCCGCGATCCCCGACCGGAGGCGCCGGAGTACCAGTACTGGTGGACCGGCAACCAGGACGAGCTCGGGGCCTTCTGGAACGGCTACCAGTCCCGGTGGATCGCCACCGATCTGCTGCGGACCGATCCGGGTCGGATCGCCGACGCCTTCTTCGAGGCATCCCGGCTGCGCCCGTTCATCTTCCAGGTGAACAAGGGCCTGAGCGGGGAACATCCGGAGGCGCGGGCCCGCGATGAGAAGACAGCCCTGCACCCGGGCTGTTTCGACGCGGCGGCGTTGGTGATCATGGCGTCATCGCAGCAGTACAAGTATCCGGGGGTGTCCGAGCGCGAGCCGAGTCCCGAGGTGGCCCGTGACCTCGGTGATGCGCTCGACCGGGCGATGGGCTTCATCAAGGACGTGACGCCCGGGGCCGGCACGTACTCGACGGAGTCCGACTTCTTCCTCGAGGACTGGCAGCAGAACCAGTGGGGATCGAACTATCCCCGGCTGCTGAGCATCAAGAAACGGTATGACCCCACGAATCTCTTCCGGGTGCACCACGGTGTGGGCAGCGAAGAGGAGTGACGGAGCGACGGACGGCCGCCGCGGGCTGATGGGATGGCTCTGCCGATGACTCAGGCGCTGTTGATTCGCGATGCCCATTTACTCGATCCCGCGTCGGGGACGCTGAGCGATCGGTCCTGGATGGAAATCTCCGGGGGGATGATCGCCGATTCGGGCACCGGAACGCCGCCGAGTCCAGGTGCGGACACCCGGGTGATCGACGCGGCGGCGTTCCGGTGCCCGAATCGGCGATCATCCCCCCACGTGCACCTCATCTTGACGACGTTCGACCTGGTCGACGCGGCGTCGTGGACCGCGGGATATTCGACGGTGCGCGCGCTGGCCGAAGCCGGTCGGATGCTGCGGCGCGGGTTCACCACGGTGCGCGACGTCGGCGGCGCCGATTGGGGGATGGCCCGTGCTCTCGACGAAGGTCTGGCGGTGGGTCCGCGGTTGGTGTTCGGCGGCAAGGCGCTGTCCCAGACCGGCGGGCACGGCGATCTTCGGGCCCGGGGTGACGAGCGGCTTCCGTGCTGTCAGACCCGCCCGGACTTCGCCCGCATCGCCGACGGGATCGAGGCCGTCCGCCACGCCGCACGCGACGAGTTCCGCAACGGCGCGTCACACCTGAAGATGCTGCTGTCCGGTGGTGTGGCCTCACCCCTCGACGATGTCTCCGAAGTGCAGTACAGCGACGAGGAGATGCGAACCGCGGTCGAAGAGGCCGACAACCACAACCGCTACGTGACGGTGCACGCCTACCATCCGAGGGGCGTCAACCGGGCTCTGCGCGCCGGGGTGCGATGTGTCGAGCACGGCAACCTTCTCGACGACGAGACCATCACGCTGCTGCTCGACAACGACGCGTTCCTGGTACCGACCCTGGTCACCTACGACCAGATGGACAAGTTCGGCAAGCAGACCGGGATCCCCGCCCGGTCACTGCAGAAGAACGCCGAGGTCCGCGACGCCGGGTTGGCCGCGTTGGAGAAGGCACACAAGGCCGGGGTGAACCTCGTCTACGGCAGCGACCTGCTAGGTCCGCTCCAGGCCGCGCAACTCGACGAGTTCCGGCTGCGCGCCCAGGTCCAGGCCCCGGTCGACATCATCCGGGCTGCAACGGCCACGGCCGCGCGCCTGCTGAAACTCGACGGGGTGATCGGCACCCTGGCTGCAGGATCTGCGGGCGATGTCCTGGTTGTC
>Ga0209986_10004144_pt1 | contig 12399 bp, 13 predicted proteins | sample BlataG_FD_183168 | JGI IMG/M metagenome (GOLD analysis project Ga0209986, IMG submission 183168) | Deep subsurface microbial communities from Black Sea to uncover new lineages of life (NeLLi) - Black_00105 metaG (SPAdes) (version 2) | ecosystem: Environmental > Aquatic > Marine > Oceanic >...
GTCCATGAGAACCTCCATCACCTCGGGTTTACTCCGCTTCGACTGACCGAAGACCTGGATGTTGAACGCCGCGACCTTGATGGGTCCAGCTTCCGCCGTTGGCTCAAGCGTGTCGTCGGAATCGCCGTTACCCCCGTTATTTGGGTATAGGATCGGATCTAGGATGCCCTGCTGGTACGAGAAGAACGCTGCAACGAGCATGATGGCGATGAACGTGATTAGGGGGCCACTCTTCTTGGCCAACTACTTCTTCTCCATCTGGTCCAGCTCCAGCTTCCTGAAGATGCTGCGCAGCTGCCTCCTCATGCTGGTCCTGTCCTGGCTGAGCCCTACGTTGTCCGCGAAGTCCTGGGTGGTCCGGACGATCCTGGTTCGGCCGTGCTTCTCCCTCTTTATGAGGCCCATCCGCTCGAGCTGCTTCAGGTGCTTGTACGCCTGGCTGCCCCGGGCCTGCGCCACCTCCTTCTGCTCCACCGGCTGATAGTACGCGATGTAGGACAGTGTCCTCAGCGGCCCCGCGGTGAGGAGCGGCTTCATGCTGTACTTGCTCGCAGGCTTGGTGAAGTCCGACTTGAGCTGAAGAACCACCTTCTCCTGGGGGAGCCGTTTGATCTCAAGGGCCGTGGGCTCGGCCTCGTAGGTCTCGCTCAGCTTGTCCACCAGCCTGGAAGCCTCCAGCTCGTCCTCCAGCTTGAGCATGGCCACTATGTTGGTCAGGTTCATGGGTCGCCCCGCGGCGTACAGCAGGGCCTCTAGCTCCGCCAGCTTAGTGTCTTGGGCTACCAGGGTCTCTCCCCCAAACATATGATTTAGGTATGGTTCTTAAAAGCTTAGATACGTCGGCGCGGCGATGTCGGTGCGGTAGTGGAGCCTACCCTTGATGTTTCCGACGTCGGAGTAGACCTTCTCCCGTGCCTCTGAGACTGTTCCTCCTCTGCCTAGGAGGGCGATGGAGCGGCTCCCCGTGGTCTTCACGACGCCGTTGTCGTCGTAGACCGACGCGTAGTAGATCTCGCTGTGCCTCGTCTCCCCCACCTCTATGGGCTGGTCTCTCAACGGGTTGACGGGGTACCCCTCCGGGGTCAGGTAGACGCAAACAGTCGCCTCCTCGGCGAACCTGGTCTCGGGGAGGGTTCCCTCGACGATGCCGTAGCCGACCTCCGATAGGGGCGTCTCCAGCAGCGCCAGCACGTTTATCGCCTCGGGGTCCCCGAAGCGGGCGTTGTACTCGATCAGGTAGACCCCCCTCTCGGTGTTCATGAAGCCGCCGTACAGCACACCCTGGTAGAGGCCCACGCTCCCGGACAAGGCTTCCACCGTCCTCCCCATGATCTCGATCCCTTTTTCCACGACCTCCAGCGGCATATCCGGCATCCCATGGTCGGGGCAGCTGAAGCTCCCCATGCTCCCGGTGTTGGGCCCTTTGTCCCCGTCGTAGGCCCTCTTGAAGTCCCGGACCAGAGGCATGACCTCGACCCGTTTGCCGTCGGTGAACGCCTGCAGGGTGAACTCCCGTCCCTTCAGTTTCTCCTCGATCACCACCAGCCCATCCTGTTTCACCCGCCCCAACGCGTAGCCCCTGGTCTCCTCCACGCTGTTCAGGTGGTCTCCCGTGACCCTGACACCCTTCCCGCCGGTCAACACGTCGGGCTTCACAGCCACCTCCTCATGGTCCTTCAGGAAGGCGTCCACTTCTTCGGCGCTTCTGCATATCGCGAACTCGGGGTTCCCGGAGATGCCGTGCTCCTGGACCACCTGCCGAGTGTACGCCTTGCTCCACTCCAGCCTGGCCAGAGCCTTCCTCGCCCCCACCACCGGTACACCCAGCTCCCAGAGCCTGTCGGATACCCCCGAAGCGAGGGGGGCCTCGGGCCCCACGAAGGCCAGATCCACGTCCCTGAACCTCCCGTACTCCGCCGGATCGTTTATGTCGAACACCTCGACCCTCTCGGATAGGGCGGCTATCCCCGGGTTGAGATGGGACATGGCTGCGACAAGCTCCAGGTCTTCCTGGGCCAGCTTCTTGGCGATGGCGTGCTCACGTGCTCCATGACCTACAACTAGGACCTTCATGGGCGTCACAACAGCAGAATATTCCTTGACTCTGCATATAAAGCTGGGGCTATGCGGGTTTTAGGCGAAGAAAGAAAGTTTACTGGAACCTGAAAACGCTAGACGTGCCTCCTCGGCAACTTGATTATCTATAAATGATGGCGTCTACACCGCTTTTATCCTTTTCAAACCCGAGAATATGGAACACGCATCCCTATCATTAATAACTTCTATAAGTTAATCTTCCATGTTGGAAGGCGAAGACATTGGCGCGCAGACTCGAACTCGACGACCTCACCAAGTTCAACCTGATCAGCAGCCCCGAGCTGAGCCCAGACTCCTCCAAGCTTGCGTTCGTGGTCACGAAGCCGCTGGGCGACGAGTATCCCACCACGATATGGGTCATAGACAGCGGCAACGGCTACCCCATCAGGTACTACAGCGGGGGAAACCCGGCGGACCCCAGGTGGAGCCCCAACGGCCAGCAGATACTCTTCACGAGCCGCCGCGAGATGGAGAAGGATGAGAAGGGTAAAGGGCTTTGGGTCACTCAGGTCTGGGGAGGGGAGCCGAGGCTCATAGCGAAGATCAGGGGAGGCATATCCCAGCCCACCTGGAACATGTACGGCACCAAGGTCTACTTCGTCTCAGAGGTCGGCGAGGAGGACCCGGAGGTCAGGGTCATCGACAGGATACCCATCTGGTATAACGCCGAGGGGTGGACCTACTACCGGACGAAGCAGCTCCACGTCGTGGACGTCAACAGCGGCATCGTCACGCAGCTCACAGACGGCGACGAGAGCGTCCAGTGCTACGCGCCAGGGAACCTCGGCGGCAAGGTAGCGTACGCCAAGTCGGCGAGCCAGCTCAGGCCAAGCGAGTCAGACCTCTACGTCTACGACATCGCCACCGGGAAACACGAGCGAGTCCTCGGCGGCTACTCCATCTCGGCCATATGCTGGTCGGTGGACGACAGCCAGATAGCGTTTCTGGGACACGACAGAAGCCACGGATACCCCACCCACTGGGGGGTGCACGTCCTCTCGCTGAAGAAAAGCGAGGTCACCAACCTGACGGAGAGCCTGGACCGTGGATGCAGCCGCCGCCACTACTACGACCTACGCAGCCCCCACACGGGTATGCCGGCCCCGGTCTGGGAGGGCCCCATGATCTATTTCCCTGTCTCCGACAGCAGCAGATACGGCGTCTACAGGGTCCAGGTGGAGCAGGGCCACATCGACCCCGTGGTCTCCGGGGACTTCAGCGTGGAGGAGTTCAGCGTCAGAAAGGGGAAGGTGGCGTACACACGCGTGAAGACCGACAAGCCCACGGAGATGTGGATCCACGACGAGAAGGAGGCGTGCCTCACGCGTTTCAACGACCACCTCCTGGCCAACGTCGAGCTCAGCAAGGCGGAGCGCTTCGAGTTCACCCAGAAAGACAAGACCACCGTCGAGGGGTGGATGCTGAAGCCCCACGGATGGAAGAAGGGCAAAAAATACCCCGCCATACTTGATATCCACGGCGGCCCCCGCAGCAAGTTCGGCGACGCCATGATGTTCGAGCACCAGCTCTACGCCGCCGAAGGCTACGCGGTCCTATACATCAACATAAGGGGCAGCGACGGCTACGACCAGCGGTTCTGCGACATCCGCGGCGAGTGGGGCATATGGGACTACGAGGACCTCAAGAAGGGCGTGGAGCACGCCCTCAAGGAGTTCCCCTGGATCGACAAGGACCGCCTCGGCGTAACCGGCCTCAGCTACGGCGGCTTCATGACCAACTGGGTCATCACCCACACGGACATGTTCAAGGCCGCGGTAAGCCAGAACGGGATAAGCAGCTGGACTGCCTTCTTCGGCACCAGCGACATCGGGTTCCACTTCGCGCCGGAGCAGATAGGAGGCAGCCCGTGGAGCAACCTCGACGTCTACGTGGAAAAGTCGCCCATCACCTACGCGACGGACGTGAACACGCCCGTGCTCTTCGTCCACAGCTGGAACGACTACAGGTGCTGGGTGGATCAGAGCATAGAGTTCTACACGGCCCTCAAACACCTGGGCAAGGAGACCCGGCTAGCCATGTTCATGGAGGGCAGCCACGTCTTCAGGAGCAACGCCCGGCCCAGCATACGTAAGAGGCGGCTCCAGATCATGCTGGACTGGTTCGACAAGTACCTCAAGAACTAGTCTTTCTCCACTCAGTTTTCCATGATTTTTCTTCAGACGTTTTTCTGGCATGCATTAAATGTTATATCAAAAAGACATGTAGGTTATTCCCATGGGTTGATCTGAATGAAGAAATATGGGTGTCAGAGTATGGTCAACACCCTGAAACGGGTGTTAGTTAAGCGCCCAGACGAGGGCTTCGCCGTAGAAGACTATGGGAGATGGCACTATACAGGTGCTCTAGATCTGTCTGAGGCGCAGAGAGAACATGATGTGTTCACAGAAATTATGCGAAGACAGGGAGTCGAGGTACTATGTCACCCTGAGCCTCAGCCCCATCACGCTGACTCCATATTCACATATGATCCTGCTATCATCACGGATGAGGGAGCAATAATCTTCCAGATGGGTAAGAAGCTCCGCAGGGGCGAGGAAAAACCCATGGAGCGTAGACTCAAGGAGCTGGATATACCGATACACTACCGAATACACGGAAACGCTACTGTAGAGGGCGGAGACACTCTCTGGCTCGATGAAGAGACCATGGCGCTGGGTCAAGGATTCAGAACAAACAAGGAAGGTCTCACCCAGATGAAGGAAGCATTAACATCTATCGGGGTAGAGGTGATTCCTGTGGGTCTTCCATACTTCTATGGACCCGAGGCTTGTCTGCATCTCATGAGTCTCATCAGCTTCGCAGACCATGATCTAGCTGTCATATACTCTCCTCTCTTCCCTGTTCCGTTCTGGAAGCTGCTCAAAGAACGGGGCGTCGAGTTGATCGATGTATCAGAGGCGGAGTTCAACAAGATGGGAACCAACATACTTGCTTTAGGTCCGAGAAACATAGTGATGCTGGACTGCACTCCTGAGGTTCAGGCTAGATTAGAGGAAGCAGGATGCCAAGTACACGCATACGAGGGAGTAGAGATAAGCCTGAAGACCGAGGGAGGACCAACCTGCCTGACTCGTCCAATACTCAGAACGTGAATTATCTATGGGAAAATCACCTATACTGAACGGGCACATCGATGTGGTGCCCTCGGGTGACGAGTCCAACTGGGATAACCCACCGTGGAGAGGGACAATCACCCAGGACAAGATCAGGGACATGCTATTCTGCCCTTTTTTCCTTCTCTCTAGCTCCTCTTCTTGAATGTGTCATCTGGGTGAGAATGCTCCTTGTTTTGATAAGACTCATATCACCTCTACGCTATTCATGGGCTGTGCCGGTTAAGGGAACATACTGCCTCTGCATAGAGAACCATCAGACAAATTCAATCCGGATAGGGGCGCTGGGCGAGATAGAGTTCAACAGAGGTTACTATGTCTACGTGGGCTCGGCTCTGAACAGCCTCATTCCCCGGCTTGAACGCCACCTCAAGACAAGCCGTGGAGAGCACCACGTAACACACTGGCATATTGATTATCTCCTCAGAGAGACAACAGTGGAGATCAAATCAATCCATACGAAGGAAACCGATGAACACCTAGAATGCAATATAGCGGAAAAAGTATCAACGTATGGGGAGGCGATTCCCCGTTTCGGGTGCAGTGACTGCAATTGCCAAAGCCATCTCTTCCATGTTGATGGCTTCGAGTTCGTTGAAAAAATGGGTTTAAAAAAATGGTTTTAGAGAGTTTCCTCAACTTCCTGAATCAGCGGGATAGCTAACTCACTATAAGTGACACCGGTGCCCCAAGCCATCAAGGCTGCAGCCTGAATCTCTTTCTTGCTTATACCTACCTTGAAAGCTTCGCCTATGAAGTGGCGGAGAGCCACAGGGTCCCTTGTGACGCTGTAGATGCCTATCCTGATGAGGAGCATCGTCTTCTGGTCTAGCACGTCGTCGACGTTGATCTCCTTGCTCATGTTTATCCATGCGTCGGCGACGCCGGGGGTCTCCTCGCTGAATACCTGCCAAACGTTCTTAGTAGTCATGGTGTTACTTGTTCACCGGAAGAACGATTTTAAGTCTTCGCAGAGAATTAAACAAAAAGCGAAAGATTATTCAATTATTTTAGGATTGTCGTAAAGTAGATTAGTAAGGTAGGCTCTTGTTTACCATACGGTATCCGCCGAAGTGCTGAGGAGGAGACGAGAATAGGGAACGAGTTCGTCCGTGACGTCGACACCATCATAGACATGATGAAGGATGAGCTCGACGACGAGGAATACGACAAGATGCTCCGTCTACGGGAAGACCTCGTCGAGATGAACAGCAGGAACGTCGTCAAGATCAACCACAGCACCCTGGAGCTCGTCGCCGCAAAGTACCTCGTCCAAGACGGCTTCGACGTCGAGATAGAGTGCAACCTAAACGGTATCAGCACAGACCTCTACGCCCAGAAGGGATACGGCAGCCTCATAGTGGAGGTGGAGACCGGGTTCGTGCCCCCCGACCACGCCCTGGACCCCATGAACTACCTAACGGCGCGGGTGTCGAGCAAGATAACTAGGTACAGCAGCTTCGCCAACAAGTTCGTCCTGGCAAGCCCGCCTCACTACATAATGCAGATACCCGGGAGCCTCACCAAGCCCCCGAGGTTCAGGACCGAGGAGGAGGTGGCTCACATCAAGAAGCTCTGCGACATGTACTACACCAACCCGCCGGTCACCTTGGAGGAGATAAGGAACGCCCGAATCCACAGCATATACGTCGTGGACGTGGAGAAGGTTCATGTCAAAGAGTGGGACATCCACGAGTACATGGGCAAGGCGGCCCTGTGGAAGGCGCGTAGGAAGGTTTAAGAAAAAGAGCCCGGGCAATAAGGGGAGTGCTTTAGATGGAAGTGTCCAGCGGTATACTCTTCGTCGGCGTCGCGCTCACCCTCCTGGGAGCCTTCCTGGTCTACCTTAGCCTCAGGGCGGGACCCGGGGAGCTGGACGTCAAGGCGGGGGGCGTAATCTTCATAGGGCCCATCCCCATCATGGTGGGGGGTGGCCGGAAATGGATAATAGCGGCCCTCGGGGTAACGGCGATAATGATGCTGTACATGATCTCGAAACAGGTAAGGCCCGACCTCATCGGATGGTAAACAAGGTAAATGACTAGGAAATGCGCCGTGTGCGGCGGAGGGGACGCTGACATCCTCTGCGGCACATGCTACAGGTTCGTATGCGAGAAATGCTACAACGTCGACGCCGACGCCTGCATAAAGTGCGCCTGTGTACCCAAGGCGAGACGTGAATTGAGGATCAATCCCTCCCTATTGGTGGCCGGCTTCGGGTTGATCATGCTCGGGCTCGTGGTAGTGGCCTGGGCGATGACGCCTTCAACGGCTACGTTCGTCTTCTTCCCCTTCTTCTTCGCCGGCACGGGGAGGACGGCAGCCTTCATCATGAGCATGGTCTTCTTCGTTTTGTTCACGTTGTCGACGCTGCTGCCCGTCTACCTCACTCTGAGGCGCGGCGGCTACACGGGCTGGGACGAGGAAATATACACCATCCAGGACGGCACCCCGCTGGGAAACTTCTCCGAGACCATCGAGTACATGATAACCACGGAGATACCTCGGGGGCTAAAGGGAAGCATCTACATAGAGGAAGACGACGACAGGCTCAGACTCCTCAGCACCAGAGACAACGGCTTCGTGAGGGTCTACGACATCCCGACGAACTGCCTGGTGGACGACGTTGAGTCAGACTACGAGGGCAGCTACCTCCTGGTCAAGGTGAGACTCAGGAAGACCCACTAGCAACGATTATAACCCGTCGCACACTCCCTTTCACGATCCCGTTTGCCGAAGATCATTCGACTAGGAGAGTACGCCGAAGCCCTGGAGGGGGTGTCCCTCATCGTCGGCGAGGGCCTCTGCAGCAACATATACGTCGTTGGCAGGGAGAAGGCGACGGTCATCGACACCGGCGTCGGCAACATCCTGAACCCTGTCTGGCCCCAGCTGTCCGAGCTGGGGGTCGAGCCCTCCAACGTCGACAAGGTGGTGCTAACCCACGCCCACCACGACCACGCCATGGGCACATTCCTGATACTTCAGAGGGCGGACCCCGAGGTCTACATCCACGAGGAGGACACCAGGTACATCGCCTCACGCCTCGGCGACAACCTGGTCAAGGTCCGGGAGGGAGACGTCGTCGAGACAGAGCTGTGGCCGCTACAAGTCTACTGGACCCCAGGCCACACGTCAGGCAGCATGAGCCTCTACAATCAGGAGCACAGGATACTCTTCAGCGGCGACACCGTGTTCCCGGACGGATACTACGGGAGATACGACGGCGAGAACGGCAGTTACGAGGCGACGGTGGAGTCGCTGAGGAAGCTCAACGGGCTTGACGTGGAATATCTACTCTCAGGGCATGGTTCACCTGTGCTTGAAGACGGGAACAGGCACATCGACATGGCTCTCCGCAGCGCCACGCGATGGAGTTAACAAGTGACCCATTAACATTGTTAAAGACTATGATAACCGCAAAAACCCCTCGAAGCCGCACTAAACGTAATAAGCAACCTTAGCACCTATTTCTGAGATTCAATATGGTCGAGAAGAACCTGGACTTCAGGAGCGACACAGTCACGTGGCCGACGCCCGAGATGAGGGAGGCGTCCTACAAGGCGAAGCTGGGGGACGATGTCTACAGGGACGACCCCACCGTCAACGAGTTGGAGGCCATCGGAGCCGAGATCTTCGGCAAGGAGGCGGGGCTCTTCGTCACGAGCGGAACCCAGGGCAACGCCGTCTCCGTCCTAGCCCACACCCAGAGGGGCGACGAGATCATACTCGAGGAGAGGAGCCACATCTACGTGAACGAGGTGGGCGGCCTCGCGGTCATGGGGCAGCTAATGGCCCGCACCATCAAAGGCGAGAAGGGCTGGATGCGCCCCGACGACATCAGGGCTGCCATCAGAGCCGACAACATCCACTACCCCAGGACGAGCCTCGTCTGCGTGGAGAACACCCACAACTCTGCTGGCGGCATAGCGCTCACACCCGAGCAGATGAAGAGCAACTGGGACGTAGCCAAGGAGAACGACCTCGGGCTGCACCTGGACGGTGCCCGGATATTCAACGCGGCGGTGGCCCTAGGCGTCGACGTGAAGAAGCTTGCCCAGTACTCCGACACCGTCCAGATATGCCTAAGCAAGGGCCTCTCAGCCCCCATCGGATCGATGGTGGTGGGCCCCCAGGGCCTCATAGACAAGGCCCGCAAGTACAGGAAGATGCTCGGCGGCGGCATGAGGCAGGCCGGTATCATAGCCGCGCCTGGCATCATCAGCCTCACCAAGATGGTGGACAGGCTGGCCGACGACCACAGTAACGCCAAGACGCTGGCGGAGGGCCTGGAAAGGCTGGGCATCAAGGTGCTCAACGACGTGCAGACCAACATGGTGTACATCGACTTCAGCCCCATAGGCTGGACCGCCGAGGACTGGAACGAGGCGTGCGCCAAGATCGGCTGGAAGAGCCGCGGCAGGGGCACCTCCACGAGGCTGGTCACCCACTACGGCATCGAGGAGGAGGACATCAAGTCCTTCCTGGATGGAATGGGCAAGCTGATAGGGTAGCTCCCAACCCTTTTTTAGCTAATCCACATCATCTATTGTCCATGGTCGTCATACCCGCTGATGAACTCAAGGAGCTAGGCGTAAAGATATTCAAGGCTCAGGGCGCCTCCGAGGAGCGCGCCCGGTTCCTCGTCGGGACCATCGTGGAGGCGAACCTCACAGGACACGACAGCCACGGCGTCCATTATTATGTCAGGTACAGTGAACACATCGATGAGGGCTACATCAAGGTGGACGAGGAGCCCGTTATCGTCAAGGAGTCCCCGTCTTCGGCCCTCATCGACGGCAGGTGGACGTTCGGCCAGGTGACCGCGTTGAAGGTCGCGGAGACCGCCTTGGAGAAGGCGAAGGAGCACATGGTCGCCGGCGTAGGCGCCTACAACTGCAACCACATAGGCCGCATAGGGTACTACACGGACTGGGCGGCCAAGCACGACATCATAGCCACGTTCTACGTGAACGTGGGGAACATGATCGTGTCGGTTCACAACGGGCTGGGCAGGGCCTTCGGGACGAACCCCTTCAGCGTCTCGGTTCCCACAGGCTCCGACACCCCGTTCCTAGTCGACTACGCGACCAGCGTCGTGGCCGCAGGGAAGATAACCGTCGCCAGGGCCAAGAAGAGCAAGATACCGCGGCACTGGACTAGGGACAAGTATGGCCGAGTCACGGATGACCCCAACGCGATGTCTGACGGCGGGTGGCTGCTGCCCTTCGGAGAGTACAAGGGTCAGGGGCTCCAGATGGCATCAGAGCTGCTGGGAGCCGTGTTGACGGGCTCCAGGACGGGTCTCTCAGGGATAACTGTCCCTCCGTCGCCTAACGGCATCTTCATGCTCGCCGTGAACCCCGAGGCTTTCGTGGGGCTGGACGAGTTCAAGAGGAGCACCGCGGAGCTGCTGGACAAGGTCAAGAGCCTCCCAGCCGTCGCCGGTGAACGGGTGATGGTCCCCGGCGAGCCCGAGAAGGAGTCCAAGGAGAGGCGCCTCAGGGAGGGTATACCCGTCCCGGAGTCGACTTGGGGCGAGATCAAGGCTCTCTGCAGCCGTCTGGGCGTCGAGGTAAAGTAATTAAAGTTCACCCTCTTCAAAGGATCAACATGACCGTCGGCTTCCCCGTGGAGGAGGTATGGGAGGGAAGGGCGAGGATACTCGTACCCACCCTGGACGAGTCCACGGGTGAGCCTGAGCAGCGCCTGAGAAGCATGGCCCCCGTGTTCTACAACCCCGTCATGAAGACGAACAGGGACACCGCGGTCCTAGTATTGCGAGCCCATCAGAGGGATCTAGGCCGAGGCGTAGACGCCTGTGAGCCCATGGCTGGCAGCGGCGTCAGGGGGATCAGGCTCGCCCTCGAGGTCGACGACGTCGAACGGGTCGTGATGGGGGACCTGAGCCCCAGCGCCGTCAAACTTGGAGAGGCCAACGCCGAAAGGAACGGCGTGTCGAGTAGGGTCAGCGTCCGGCTCCTCGACGCCAACCTCCTCCTGTCCCTCCACTGCTACCCTGGAGGACGGTTCGACTACGTCGACGTGGACCCCTACGGGTCACCCGCCCCGTTCATCGACACCGCCGTACGCTCAGTGAACAACCACGGGGTCCTCGCCCTCACCGCGACCGACATGGCGCCGCTGTGCGGGGTGAACCCCGGGGCGTGCATGAGGAAGTACGGGGGGAGGCCGCTTGCAGGCGAGTTCTGCCACGAGACGGCGCTGCGGCTGCTGACGGGGGCGCTCATCAGGCAGGCTGCCGTGCATGAGAGGGCGGCGATACCCCTATTCTCCTACTACTCGGACCACTATATCCGGGTCTACAGTAGGCTCGACAAGGGGAAACGACGAGCCGACGGCCAGCTCGCGCAGGTGGGGTACCTCAAGTACTGCCCAAGGTGCCTCCACAGGACGGCTTCGAAGGACAACAAGGCGGAGAGATGCGAGTCGTGTGGCTCCGAGACGAGGGTCGCGGGGCCGCTGTGGCTGGGGGAGCAGGCCGACCCCGAGTTCCTGTCGCGGATGCTGGAGGACTCAGCAACCTTGGACTACATGGTGGGCGCGAAGGCTGTGACGCTCATCCAGATGGTGAGGGACGAGCACGGGTACCCGCCGTGGTTCTATGACATAGACAGGGTCTGCTCCCAGCTGGGAGCGAGATCCATGGCGACCGAGGAAGCGTTGACGAGGATCAGCGAAGCAGGCTACAGGGTGGATAGGACCCATTACGGGGACAGGGCAATAAAGACGGACGCGTCCATCGGTGAGCTGAAAAAAGTGTTGGGTGGCTAGTCCATCTTTAAGAAGCTCTTCGCGGGGGCGTTGCAGATGGGGCACTTGTCAGGCGGGGACCCCTCCACGGTGTTGCCGCACACCTTGCAGACGTAATAGTCCACGTGGGACATGTCCTGATTCTTCTTCAGGCTCTCGGCGGCCTTCTCGTATAGCCCTGCGTGGATCTTCTCGACCTCGTTGGCGATGTTGAAGCTCCACGAGGCCTGGTTCTCCCCTTCCTCGGCGGCTGCCTTGAGGAACTCGGGGTACATCTGCTTGAACTCGTATTTCTCGCCGTTGATGGCTTCCCGGAGGTTCTCGGCCGTGGACTTTATGCCGCCCATGACCCTCAGATGGTTGTGGGCGTGCACCGTCTCGGCGGCGGCGGCGG
>Ga0209986_10004145_pt1 | contig 12397 bp, 10 predicted proteins | sample BlataG_FD_183168 | JGI IMG/M metagenome (GOLD analysis project Ga0209986, IMG submission 183168) | Deep subsurface microbial communities from Black Sea to uncover new lineages of life (NeLLi) - Black_00105 metaG (SPAdes) (version 2) | ecosystem: Environmental > Aquatic > Marine > Oceanic >...
CAATAAATCGTCTTCTTTGGTCGGGTCAACCGTATCAATTAAAGCTGTCTTCTTCTGACCTTTTATCAGATAAGCATTATAGCTGGTGCCCTCAGGAAGAGGGATGAGCTCATCAAATAACCTTCTATCCCAGTCAATCGCTCCTACCCAGTAGATATCTTTTTTTATCTTTTTTGCAGCCATTTCTAACTCACCTCTTCAAAATCATCTTTGCCTACACCACATATCGGGCATACCCAATCATCGGGCAGGTCTTCAAAGGGAGTTCCCGGGTTTACCCCTGATTCGGGATCGCCTTTCTTAGGTTCATAAATATATCCGCAAACAGTACATTCATACTTAATCATTTTTTTTGACTCCTTTCCTTTTTTTTCTTCATTTATTTCCTTTTCTAATTTTCCCTCTTTCGGAATATAAGTAGGTGCGGTCTTGGGGGAAACACCCTTCTTCACTTGATGGTAATAATTATAAGTCAACGGTTTTGCCTTTTTAATATTCTCTGCCTCAACAACTTTCCCTACAAATATAGTATGGGTTCCTACATCCATATTCGTAAATACTTCTGCCTCCATAAAAGCTAAAGTATTTTCCATAATTATGGGCGAACCGGTTACCCCGGCCTTATAATTTACTCCCTCAAATTTGTCTTCATCTCTTCCCGATTTAAAACCAAATCTTCCGATAAATTTCATATCAGTTTCCTGTTCTAATACCGAGACAGTAAAGACTTTGCTTTCGCTAATAAACTCATGGGTTAAATTTTCTTTATTAATACAAACCGCGATGGTAGCCGGCTCGGAAGTTGTCTGAAAAACTGTATTGGCAATCTGCCCGTTTATGCGGTCTTCTTTTTTGGAACTGATTATATAGACACCGTAACTGATATTGCGAAGTGCTTTTAAATCCATTTGCTCATCTCCTTTTTACAACATTAGAATTTTAAACGAAAAAAGGTCTGGGTGTAGGGGCGTATCGCAATACGCCCCTACAATTACTTCAATTACTGTGCTATTTACCTTATTTATGTTCCCACAATCCATGAACGTTACAGTATTCTCTAATCTTTTCCAATCCTTCTACATCTTTAAAGAAAGATTCCGGTTTATCACCGGGCTTTAAAAATTTTCGGGAAGCGCCTTTTCCGGTGACAACTTCAATCCACTCGATATAATGTTTCTCTTCCATGGGATGCAAAGTTGAGCCGACTACCGCTTTAATCCCGGAAGGAATTTTCTCCATTACCGGCACATGTTTTTCGGTAGTCTGATCAGCAGTTTGTTCTTCCATCAACTTCATTTCCTGCCCGCAGCAGACTAAGGCTCCCTTCCCTTCGTGTAATACCTCAACAATATTCCCACAAATCTCACATTTATAAACCTCTAACTTCTTAGTCATTTACATTTACCTCCTTTTTTGTTATAGACGCTATGGTTATAGCTTTTAATTTTGCAATAACCTCTTTCTCTATCTCATCTATCTTTTTCTTCAAAAGACAATCTTTTACATTAGGACAAACATTTTTTTTAAATGTGCATTCGTTCAGTTTTATCGGTCCCTGAAATATTTTCATTACATCAATTAGGGCTATTTTCCCCGGGGATACGGCTAAAGCAAAACCGCCGCCCTTACCCTTTGATGAATTAAGTAATCCTTCTTTATTTAGAATTTGTAGTACTTTTCTTAAAAAAGGGCGGGGCATCTCTAAAGATTTAACTAATTGATCAGCTGAGATTACCTCTTGTTTTTGTTCGGCAATACAGCAAAGTGCCCTTACCGCATAATCGGTGTTCCTGGTGATTAATTTCACTTATCAATTTTCCTCTAATCTTTTAATCTTGATAACAATTTCTTTGTATTAAAAAGACTTGCTTTTTTATTTTTTATTATGATACTACAATAGTGTCATATTGTCAACTTATTTTAGAAATTTTTTTTCCAAAAAAAATAACTCCCTTACTCTTATCAGTAAGGGAGTTATCTCCTTTTTATTAAAATTATCTACTTTGTTTTGATGGGTAAGAATTTATTCGGTTGATGCTGCTTTAATTCTTTCTGCAATTTCCATTATCTGATAAGGTGAAAATCTATATTCTCCCCTTAGGTCATCTATGGTATTGTCAGTAGTATACTTTTCTTGCTGTAAATTAAATTCTTTTGTCATCTCTGCTAAGAAGCTGTCGCCATCTATTCCCCAAAGGGTAGCAATATCTGCAATAGTCATAGTCTTCATTTCCATTCCGCTTACATGAGACTGTAATTTAGAAATATTATCTGAAGAATTTCTTCCCATGCCGTTACCTTTAGGTTCACTATCACAGGTGCCGTCACATTCTTCATCACAATCATTATGGACATAATCTGCATCCTGTCCGTTAGGGATACCATCACCATCATCATCAGGTGAATTATTTCTGTTGCCCATTCCGTTATTCAGATATCCTACACAGTCCTCACAATCTTGAGTTTGCCCCTGATTAGAAGCCCCTTTGTCTTGCATGCCATATCTGGGGCTTGCAAGATTTCCACTGGATCCCCTTCCCATTCCATAAGTTTCATTACCATCTGCCCAGGCAAGAAGGGCAAAAACTCCTACTGCCAGTGCTATGACCAGCAGGATTGTTCCTCCTTTAAAAATTCTTGAACTTTTCATTTGTATTTGTTCCTCCTTAAAATTTTTGTTGACAATTTTTTTGTCATCCACTTATTTATACGCAAAGAGGAACAATTTTCTTTCATTACCGGAAAATATTTTTTAAAAATCAATCTCTCACTCTCAAAAGCCGTTTATCCGGTTTCCTTCCATATTCTCTCTATTCTATTAGAGTGCTCCCTGGTGGCCGCTGCTAAATCAAGTAAAACCTGTTTTATCTCTCTACAATCAGGTTCAAAAACTTCGAAAAATTTCTTCTCTATTAAGCCATTTTCGATATCTCGAGCTACCGATAAAGCATTTTTAGCTGAAATTTTATTGTTTTGCGCCTTAGCTATTTGGCTTTTCAGATATTCCAGAGAAGTTTTTATCGCTTCCATTTTAAATCTTCCCTCTTTGAAATACAACGAGCCTTCTTCTGCTTGAGAGCGAAGCTTAAATATCCAACTCGCGTGTCCTATCTCCTCGCCGGCTATTTTAGACCAAAAATCTTTCTTCTCCGGGAATTTCCGGGCATATTCTTTATATAGACGGCTAATCTCTTTCTCGTGTTCCGCTAATAGTTCTATTATCTCAATTTGCTTCTTTTCTAAACCCATAAACTATTCCTCCTGATAACTTCTAAACCTCTACCAGCTGTGCCTACCTTTATATTGTTGTTTCATTTTTCTCGGTATCAACAATAACCTTCCCTTTTTCTCTATCTTGCTCCAATATCAGGCAGTATTTTGGGCCTGAAACAAAGACGGTACCTTCCATCATTTCGTTATCCAGTTTCGATTTAAATTTCCCGCTAAAATCAGTAGCCGAAGCAATTCCCGTCATTGTGATTATGATCACTATCAATAAGCAGATATGTGTTAATGATCAGCTCTTCTTGCAAGTATACACCGTAGTGGTGCTAATACCCATACTTTCTATTTCATTTTGATATTTAATATTTTAGTTAATTAAAAATTAAGTAAAATATTTATTTTTTGAAAAAAAACATAAGCTGAATTAATCTGCTGGTTTAATGGTCCATTTGCCCTCCTCTTTTTTTAAGAGGAATACAGAGGTTTTGGCCGGATTAACTACCACCTTTGTCTCTAAGAAGGTGGGTTCTAACTTTAATTGGAGAATATATTCTCCTTCTAAGATGGATACCGCTTCTCCTCCTACATAACCGCTGGCTTTTACTTTCCCCTTTCCGTCAATGAGGACATATTCAATCTTCAAAGCCTGTTGAAGGGAAGAAAGCAATTCTTGAGAATCTTTGGCATCTAAGTAAATACCCCCCGTAGACTTAGCGATATTTTCTAATTGCTTCCGAGCTTCTTCCTCCTTGATACCAAATCCGATAATATTGACTGTTAACTCTATACCTGATTCCTTTAACTTAGGAGCAATGGATTTAATATCCCCTTCACAACTTTCAATACCATCACTAATCAACACAACCGTTCCTCCCCTCAAATTTATAAAATCTTGAGGTGATTGTAGAATAGAATAAACCAAAGGGGTTTTCCCTTTGGGTGTAATTTTTTCGATGGTTTGAATAAGTTGGTCTTTCTGCAAAGGTCCAATAGGAACTATCAGTTCTGTATCCTGGCAGGCACGTTTATCTTTAATTTTATAGCGGTGACCATAGACCCGTAAACCCACGTTCATTTCCTCGGGTAATCCATCAATAATTTGGATCAATACTTCCTTGGCAATAGAGATTTTACTCTCCCCTTTTATCTGTCCCCACATAGAGTTAGAGGCATCCAGGATAAGTTCCACATTTTTTGTAGTCTCTTGGGCCAATCCTTCCGTAAAGTTGACCTTTACCAAGCCAGGTATTATAGGTATTCTTACTTTTTCATGCATATAGACCGGGAGATGCCCACAACAGAGTTCCAATATGAGGGCTCCTAATGCGGTAGTGTAGATCTCCATCCCTTCTTCTTTTTGAGCTCCTTCCCAACTACCATCACCATTTTGATGATCAACCAATAGACGGCAAGTCCAGGTTTTCCAGATACGCCAATCTTCGCCACCGGCCAGCAACATTGCCCGGCTTCCGTACTACCAATAATAAAAAGGCCAACCCGGTCCGGGGTCCTCAAATTCCCAGGTAGGTGCGTTATCTTGCATATAGCGTAAAGCCGGCTTAATGAGAGGGTCATCGGGATAACCGGAGAGCTGTAATCCCAGTGCACCCATGCCGGTTCGGGCACATCCTTCTCCTTTAGATGAGGTATAGCCAAAGGAATGATAAGATTCATCATAGCAAGACCTAAGATAATCTGCTGCTTTGGGTAACGACCAATCGGGGATACTAAACCCTGCACTGAGAGCCCCTTTAAGGGCTAATATCTGCCAGCCGGTTACAGAAATATCACTGTCTGTACTGTCTGGATCATAGCGCCATCCCCCATAACTTTCTGAATCCACATTAATTGGTCCTCCTAATAGTTCTGATTTGTGCTCCGTATTTTGAGCCCGTATGATTAGTTGAAGGGCATCCTCTATTAGGGGAGCAAGACTGAGGTCATTCATCTCTACTAATGCTTCAATCAAAGCTAAAGTAACGATGGCATGCTCATACATAGGATCATTTCCTTCAATCAATCCTCCATAAATTGCCCTATCTTTCGTGCCTGACTGATATTCTGAACTCGGATGATACTTGGTTTTAAGAAAATTTATAGCTACATTGATATTCGAACTATAATCTTTCGGCACACACTCCCCCCCGATAAAAGCCTGCAGGGCAAGGCCTGCTATTCCAACTTTATTATAATCGATACCTTGCGACCAGTATCCTTCTTTGGTCTGTTCACGAGCCAGATAATCCAAAGCCCTGGTAAGAGCTTGCCTTACTTCCTCTGCTGTAGCCGGTATCACCGTGGGTTTACCTACTCGTAAGGTATATGGTTCCTCAGTATTTGCCTGTCCAGCATTCACCTTTACATAGTACTTACCAGAAGGGCATTTCATCCGTACCATCACTTCTTCTTCTCCTGTATGACCTATATCCATCCTCTTTAATTCTGTGCCTGCGTCATCAAGTAAGGTTAATAATAAATTTACTTGAGGTACCGCCGATAACTCTATGAGTAATATATCCAAACCTTTCTCAGGTATGGTGACTGTATACCAGTCATCATCACCGCCTGGAAAGATATAACCAGTAATTATTTGATCTAATTTAAGTTCATTGGCCTGCTCTTTTGTATCATTTAACTCAAATTCCTGACCTTCCTGCCAGGGACCGGTCAATTGGGTCTTTAGGGTGTAACTATCATTTTGGTTCATCCTACTGCCTGCTCTAACTTCAATATAGTAAATCCCTTCGGTTACTCCCAGGTTAATGATGGCCTCGGCTTCACCTTTTTCACCTACATTATAACCTTTCAAATAATCACCTTGCTCATCATAGATCCGGATGCGAGAATCAACCTCGGGTACAGCACTTAAATCGATCGCTATTATGCTCTTCCCAGGTACATTCACTGTCAGTTTATACCAATCTCTGTCATCCCATTCTTGAAAAAATCCTTTCATATCTTCTCCTAATTTAAGTTCATTGGCCTGCTCTTTGGTGTCATTTAACTCAAATTCCTGACCTTCCTGCCAGGGACCGGTCAATTGGGTCTTCAGGGTATAACTATCATTTTGGTTCATCCCACTGCGTGTTTCAACATCCATATAGTAGATACCTTCGGCTACTCCCAGGTTAATGATGGCCTCGGCTTCACCTTTTTCACCCGCATTATAACCTTTCAAATAATCACCTTGCTCATCATAGATCTCGATACGAGAATCAACCTCCGGTACAGCACTTAAATCAATCCGTATTATATTCTTACCGGGGACATTAACTGTCAGCTTATACCAATCTTGATCACCCTTTTCTTGAAAGAATCCTTTCATATCTTCCCCTATTTTAAGTTCATTGGCCTGCTCTTTTGTATCATTTAACTCAAATTCCTGACCTTCCTGCCAGGGACCGGTCAATTGGGTCTTCAGGGTGTAACTATCATTTTGGTTCATCCTACTGCTTGTTCTAACTTCCATATAGTAGATACCTTCGGTCACTCCCAGGTTAATGATGGCCTCGGCTTCACCTCTTCCATCTGCATCATAACATTTCAAATAATCTCCTTTCTCATTATAGATCCGGATATCAGAATCAACTTCCGGCACAGCACTTAGATCAATCCGTATTATATTCTTACCGGGTACATTCACTGTCAGCTTATACCAATCTTGGTCACCCTTTTCTTGAAAGAATCCTTTAATATCTTCCCCTAATTTAAGTTCATTGGCCTGCTCTTTGGTGTCATTTAACTCAAATTCCTGACCTTCCTGCCAGGGACCGATCAATTGAGTCTTCAGGGTATAACTGTCATTTTGGTTCATTCCACTATATGCCCTAACTTTAACATAGTAGATGATGCCTTCGGTCACCCCCAGATTAATAACCGCCTCGGCTTCACCTTCTTCACCCGTATTATATGTTTTTAATTGGCTTCCTTGCTCATCATAGATGTCGATACGAGAATCAACCTCGGTCACAGCACTTAGATCAATTCGTATTATATTCTTGCCGGGTACATTCACTGTCAGCCTATACCAATCTTTGTCACCCTCTTCTTGAAAGAATCCTTTCATATCTTCCCCTAATTTTAGTTCATTGGCCTGCTCTAGTTCGTCATTAGGTTCTAATTCGGATTGCAAATAAGCTGGAGAGCTAAATAGTAGGCAAAAAAATAATAATACTAATAAAAATATTAAACAAAGATACCTCATACGGAGTAAACTAACCATCGCAAAATCCTCCTTATTTTAATTTATTGAGTATTCCTCTTCGCTTTCAAGTATAATTAATTAGGTTTATATATTCAGATTAGAGCATTTTTTTCACCTCTTATTTTGCCTCTATAGGAATATTTTCTTCCAGGGTAAATCCCCGATAGTAAAGAGTAATGTTCCGAATATTCAGGGGAACTTCATAAACAAGATTAAACCTTCGGGCAGTACCGGCAGGCACTATCTGTTCCGATTTTATGCCATGGGGAATTATTTGAGTTACCTCAGAAATAGAATATTTATTTTCTAATTGATCCATCAAGATAAACTGTTCCTCGGATTGTAATATAAGATTTCCCTGGTCAGGGGGGATGCAATGGGTAATAATATCTAAGATTAAATATTGCTGGTCATTCTCCGGATACTGTCCCTTAATCATACTTGCTCTGGTCAATCCCAGGATATCTATCTTGGCTACTTCTCCATCTACTATAGTAGCAATTGGTTGTGGCGGAAGAGAAATAGGAATCTTTGGATTCAGATCAAAGTTAAGGGGTTTAGTTCGGGGAATATTCACCAAAAGGGATAGATTTATCTGGATGGGAGGTATTTTAAAAGCCAGATTCCCCCTACGCTCCCAATAGGGGATAAATCGATTAAATCCAGATAAAGAAAAGGGTATTTTTTCTGTCTCTAAGGCCTCATATTGATAAAGACCATCTTCAATCAAAAATACGTTCTGACTAAAATCAATATCGACCACGTTCCCTTTGGATACACTCTCTACTCCCAAATCGACTAAAGAAATATCCCCTTGGGGCTTGATTTCATAAAAAGAAATCTTCAAGTACTCATTCTCTTGGGTAATCAGGGCAGGTATCTCCTCTTTGGCTTCTGATAACTCCATAAGAGGAATCTGGATATGCCCTTGCTCAAAATCAAAAAAGACCAGTAAAAGAGAATTAATCTCTTCCTTATATGACCGAAAGACGATTGCCCCCTCCAGTTCATCTTCATATTCCGGTAAGTTTAAATCCTTAAGGAGAAGGGGATTGGGTAATTCATTAGTCATTTTGTCAATCTGGGCAATATGTTTATTATTAATAATCAGATACATATTGTCTGGTAAGTTATTTACCAGATAAGGAGTAAAAAGCTCTATCTCTTGAGTCTGTTCCTGAGACTCAGATACACCAAATCCCAGACCACCGACTCCCTTATCCTTACTTTTAGATATTTCCTTCTTTACAGGTGGTATAATATTTTGCCATAAAGTAGAAATTATAATAAATACTTCATCTGAATCTGCCTCTTCCTCTCCGATACATTTTTCTAATTGATAATCAAAAACAGTAAGCTCAATTCCCTGATTTTTCTCACTTTCTTCTACCCAGTAGGTCTTACCGATTTCCACCCTTTCCGCCAAAGCTCGAAGGGAAAAACAAGTCGCTACTATTAAGATCATTATTAAAAGAGTGGTAAATTCCTTTTTCTTCTTGCCCCTTTTCATAATTCTCCTCCTTAATATTCACTGAGATAATAATTCATAAGGGTGGTAGAGGCGCACTTAAATCCCTTAGCAAACTTAGCACACCACCCCATATCCACTTTTGCCCCCGCCTCAAATCCAAATTTTGTAGAATAACAATCTTCTATGCTTATTGAAGCAATGGTAACTCCCATTTTTTCATCCAAAATACCCGGGCATAAGTAACTACCAACCTTTTTCATATAGTCTTTGGCTTCTTGAAGGGCAGCTTTATTGAGTTCTCCATATTGTAAGATCATCGAGGCAATGGTCCATTGAGTATCTACCACTCCCACCATAACTCCCAGTATAAGGGCCGCATCTGTACCCAATGGTCCCTTGGCCTCCATTATACTTCGCTGAAACATTGCCTGATGTAGCCCGGTATCTAAGACCCCAATAACTTCTCTATTCTGTGGATTTAAATCCCACCATCCCCAGCGCTGACGGCCGTTAAACTCAATGCTTTCCTCGGGGATGATTATAAAATGTTGGGCATCTAACACCTTCATAACCTTTTCAGCTACATAAGGGGGCATTTTAAAATTTTTCAGACTATCTTGCTCTAAATAGGAGTAAATTCCAATCGGAATATTTTTTTCCGCTGCCTTATACATCAAATAAGCTGTGGTTAAAGGCCTGTTCTTGGTTAAGAGTTCGATTATTTTGCCCTCCAGGATAGACTCCATAACTCCTCGACCATATAAAAAGGTCTCTTTCATCCTTACTGCTTGGCCGGGGTAAGAAATAGCTAATTTACTATCCTGACATAGGTCTATATAAACTTGTAATTCATCACCGGAGCCTTCAAATGAATTCATAATAATACGAGGCCAGGAGTAGTAACTATCTACCGCAAGGGCTCGGCCTAAATCGTTAGTCAATTTATCGGAAGTGGAGGCAAAAATCAAATTTATCAGTTTGCCTGTCTCGGGACCCGAACTATTCTCTAAAGAGATACTGTTTTCCAAAAGAGTAGCTACATCTTCCTCCTCCTCAATCTGGGTCTTGATTTCCTCCAGACCTGATTTTAGTTTATCCATCTTCTCTTTATCCAAGATACGGGATAAGTCTTCTTCCCAGGCCTCGAGAGGAATCTCATTAGCCGTAACGAGGATTGAATGTCTTTGGAATAGAGAAGGTCGGTCATCTTTTTGGTGTTTTTCAAAGAGAATTCGCTCGATTTTCATGTCCGGCTCCTCTGGTTTTTGAAGGACAAATTGAAGCCATACCTTAGCAATAATCGGTTTTTCTATTTTTTCCTCCCCAGGAAGAGCAAGTATTTGAGAAAATTGGCCTTCCTCTTTAATTACTTCCTCAAGATACAATTCTGCCCGATAAGTCAACTCCCTACCTTCTTCCTCCGCCTTTTCTGTTTCTGAAGTAGCCCCTCCAAATACACTAAAAGGGGTTATGCCTGAATCTTGCTCTTTCTTTGTCGTCTGGGAAGTTGCTTTAAAATTTGCCATCAGGGTCAAGGAAATAGGCAGGTTGGCCACTTCTTCCAAGGTCCCTTGCCATTCTAAAATAGTTTGAATCTCAGAATCATCACCCTCATCTTCTGCAAAATTTGTTTTTTCTACCTTTAAGGAAATAGAAAATTTGGTCAACATATCCTTTTTAATGCGGTAGAAGGTTTTTTCTAAATCAGCATATGCTTCCCCAACTTTTGCGTTGGGGAAAGAGGGGTCAAGATCCATCCATTGGTTATCTTGTAATACCTGAACCCAGTAGTGATCTTCTATAGCAGATAGAATCTCTTTATCCTGAGAGGGAGCAGAAAGGGGGACATTTTCCGGATAATAAAAATCTTTCTCTTCGGGGAAAATATTCTTAATTAGCCAAACCGCTTTTTCTTTGTCAAGTTTTCCCTGAGCATAGCGAACTTTTTCTCCCTCTAGACTAAGCAGCTCAGTAAGAAGCCTCGCCTGTTCTACTGCATTGCCGGCCTGAGCCCACAATACCCCTTGAGATGACTTCATTATTCCCGTGGAGGGTTCAAATTTAATTTGATCCCTCACAAAGACAAAGGCCTCCTCCCACTGATAATCAATTACTTTATTCAATTGGTCTAAAGAGGTATAGATTTTATTCTCTGTCTCATTTTCTGCCTTACCTTCCCAGACATAACCAAATACAAAAAATAAAATAACCATTAAAAAAACAATTTTTTTAGATATAGGTAAATCATTTTTAATTTTATCCATTTTTCTACTCTCCTTTAGCACAAAGTTATTAATGTCTGATTATTTTTCTATAATTTAAAATTACAGATTTTCTGAATATTAATATAAATTATTTAGTTTATGAATGATTAATTTCTTTACATGGCTATCTTTTCTCACCATTCCAAAATTTAAATTGATAATCAAAATATTTTGCTATAAAATTTTGAAAAATACTATTTTTTAAGATAAAAAGTGTGGAGGGGGAGGTTAGTCCCCCTCACCCTTTACATTTTATTCCAATTTAGTCCCATCGAAAAGATCACTAGAAAGGCCGGTATTGACTTTCAGATCAAGAGTTTCTATGGTAGAAGCGCCACCCAAAGCAGACATCATTGACTGCGTCATCTGTATCCCTTGTTCTTGTTCTTTTTTCTCTTCCTCGCTTAAACCGGAGGTATCTATTTCCATTTTCACATCTATAAGTACCTGATAAGGGTAAAGCATGGTGCCAACTTGCCGATAGTCTTTAAAATCTGTAGTTATTTTCATCATCATAGCCATTTCGGTTGCTTGTCCCTCTAATTTTGGTATATTTATCACAAGTGTCCGAACAGGCATCCAGGTCTTGCTGTTAATCCATAACTTTCCCTGAACTTCAGTAGATCCTTCCGATTCTCCTCCCTTTGGACGCGTAAATTGCTGGGCCCCCATCACTTGAAGAGCATTATCAATTTGTAAGACATAAGTTTTTTCTCCTTCAATTTCCTCTTCCCCTAAATACTGTGTCTTAGTAGGATCTAAATTTTTCCACATTTTTCCTGGGTTTTCTTCAGATATTATTTTCTCAATCTCTCCGGTCATCCAATTTTTTGACCAGTAATAATTTCCATCATAGATATAAACCACGGTCATCCCCATTGATTTTGCTTCAGTGCGAGATTTATAGATAACTTCCCCCTTAATTTCTGCCTTCTTGTAATAGGTTGTGCTCTCTTCCACTAAGCCAGCCGCTCCTTTTCCACCACCCTTTTGAACGACAGTATAATCATTAATGCCTTTCATCTGTTTTTCATAAGTTTTTTGCATATTACTAATCACTTCCTGCACACTCATCCCAGCCACACAGGTGCTGCTAAAAAATAATATTAAGCACGTAATGATAATCCCTATTAACATTTTTTTATTTGTTCTTAACATATGACTCCTCCTTGGACTTTAATTTTAGTCAATTACCTTTCAGAAAACTCTTGTTAATCACCACCTCTTTTCCGC
>Ga0209986_10004148_pt1 | contig 12394 bp, 13 predicted proteins | sample BlataG_FD_183168 | JGI IMG/M metagenome (GOLD analysis project Ga0209986, IMG submission 183168) | Deep subsurface microbial communities from Black Sea to uncover new lineages of life (NeLLi) - Black_00105 metaG (SPAdes) (version 2) | ecosystem: Environmental > Aquatic > Marine > Oceanic >...
TTCATCGACGGAACGCTTGGTTCAGGCACAGCTCTGATGTTTGAGCCTTTTGAAGATGACCCCAGCACAAGCGGGCTGCCTATGATGCCTTACGAGGAATACGAGCGGAGGATTGTTGCCGCAGATGCCATGGGATTTCAGACTGGTACGCATGCGATCGGCACAAAGGGAAATAACTGGGTTCTCAATGCTATTGAAAAGGCGCTGGAGGTTAATGGAAAACGTAACAGCCGCCACCGCAGCGAACATGCGCAGATTTCACTGCTCTCTGATATACCGCGATTTGCAGAGCTCGATGTAATTGTTTCTATGCAGCCGACCCACTGCATCACTGACAAGCGGTTTGCTGAGAAGAGAATCGGAATGGAGCGGTGCAAAGGAGCCTATGCCTGGCAGAAATTTCTGGATGCTGGAGTTCATATTGCCTTTGGTACCGACTGGGCGGTTGAGCCGATCGATCCGCTGGAAGGACTTTATGCTGCTGTTACGAGAAAAGACCGTGCAGGCGAGCCGGGCGAAGGGTGGTTCCCGGATCAGAAACTAAGCATGGAAAAGGCAATCGAACTCTATACGATTGGTTCTGCTTATGCCGAATTCATGGAAGACCACAAAGGCATTATAAAGGTCGGGTACTTTAGTGATATTGTCCTTTTTAACAACGACCTGATGACTATTCCACATGAAGAGATCATGACTTCAAAAGTGGATTATACCATCGTGGGTGGAAAAATTGTCTTCAAAAGGGAAGGAGTAAAGTAAAGTAATAAAATTCCTATAACAATTTCCAAATTTCCACCGCATCGCTTGCGCTGACAAAATCCGGAGGCCGGTTGTCCATATCGGGAATGCTCTCTGCAAAATCCTTGACCGGATTGTACAGGAGCCACCAAGTCAGAAAAACCAGTCCGAGAAAGGCTGTCCCGATAAGAGTGACGCGGTTTAATAACTTCTCATTCATCACCGATATGATAAACCATTAGGGCATCGCCATGCCGGATGTAAAGACGCCCGTCCTTGATAACAGGATGGGCCCAGTGTTCGCCAGAGCCTTTTTTTACCCGAAAAGAGCTCACCACTTCAAACTCCTGGGGATTGGGCTTGACCAGAGCCACATCCCCTCTTTCACTGTAGCAATACATCATTCCATCGGAAAAGATGATCGCCCCTTTGTTCCCGATTTTCCTTGCCGTGTACAGGACCTTCCCGGTTTTCCAGTCCAGGCAGTGCCATCCTCGGCCGTTATGGCCTGAGCCATAGATATAGCCCTCGACCAAAACCGCAGCCCCCATCTGGCTGTCGAGTTTTGCCTGGGACCAAACCCGTTTGACGCTCGTTCCATCTTCGGAGAGCTCGAACATCTGACCGCCGGTGCCATAGCCGCTGACCGTGTAAATAAAACCATTATGATAAAGGGGTGTATTCGCATTGACATCATAATCCGTGACATGGGAATGGCGCCACAAATACTCTCCCGTGTCCGCATCGATGCCGACGGCAGACTTGCCTGTCATGGTTAGAAGAAGACGCCTTTTGCCATGTTGGACAAGACAGGGGGAACAGTATCCTGAAGTTTCACCGTCTGCTTTGATCTTCCAGATCGTTTTCCCGGAATGCCTGTCCAGGGCAACAATCGTGACATTCCGTCCTCCCGGAGTGCAAAAAACACGATCCCCATCTACAAGCAGGGATTCCGTCATTCCCCACTGCAAATTCCGTGCTCCAAATTGTGCCATCAGATCGACCGACCATATCTTTTTCCCATCCGTGCTAAAACAGACGGCTTGTCCCCTTGCACTCATCAGATAGATCCTGTTGCCAACAACAGTCGGAGACGTCCGGGAACCGGGACGACTGCCATCCCATTCAGGACCGTAGGACGCCTTCCAGACCGGCTTCCCGTCCCTATCAAAGGCAAACAGAAATCCTTCTCCGCCGGTCATCCCGGTCAGGTAAACACGATCCGCAGTCACGGCCGCCGAAGAATAGCCCTCACCAAGCCCTTCCAAAGACCACATTTCCTTCGGCACTTCCTCCGGCCAGGTCTTCAATAGACTCTCGTCGGGATAAACACCATCACGGTTGGGCCCCCTCCACTGGGATTCTATTTGTCCAAAGACCACAGAATAGCCCAAGCCAAAAAAGGTCAAAAGGATCACAACGAATATCTTTTTCATTCCACACCTCTATTCATTCCTATTCAGGAAAACTATATTCTAGGACACTTTGCGTATTCTTAACAATCAACTTATAACCAAGCCTCAATATTAAACTAATCCTATCAATATTAAAAGATAAGAATTTCCTTTTTGCGATAGCACCAATCCTCGCCATTTTCCTCTATTTTCGTCAGCTGAAATCCTGAAGTGAACATATCACACTCAAAACGGCAGTGTCACTAATGTATCTGAACGAGTACACCCCGAAGGAGGAGAAATCGTTAAAGATGCTAAGGGGAATCCCATTGGAGTATTCCGGGAGAAGGCGCAAGGGCTGCTCCGTGAAGCCTATAATAGTTATCATGAGAAACTCCTTCCTGAGCAAATCCGAACCGAACGAAGAAAAGTGATTGAGCTCGCTGATAAGGAATGTTTATCCAAGGGAGTGACAAGTTTTCATAAGGCTTGAATACGACTCCCCTTGAGGATTTGGAAGAAGCGGCAAAAATCGCAATTGAAAATGACTTCCAATTCTGTGTGCATGCCATCAGAGACCGAGGTAACCAGGAAATTTTGAACATATATGAGGAAACATTTAAAGCTTATCCTGATAAAAAAGACTTGCGCTGGCGCGTTGAACATGCACAACATCTCCACCCGAACGATATTCCCCGTTTTGGGCAATTGGGTGTGATTCCAGTGATGCAAAGAATCCATTGTACTTCTGACGGCCCCTGGGCGTTCAAAAGATTGGGAGAAAAACGAGCCGAAGAAGGGGCTTATGTGTGGCAAAAACTGATGAAATCAGGGGCTATCATCTGTAACGGAACAGACGCACCAGTTGAGGATGTGGATCCTATCGCCTGCTTCTATGCAACAACAACCCGCAAATTGGAAGATGAAACGATCTTTTATCTCGATCAGCGGATGAGCAGAGAAGAAACACTGCGTTCCTATACCATCAACTGTGCTTATGCCGCTTTTCAAGAGGATATATTGGGATCGTTGATGCCTGGAAAACTGGCCGATATCACTGTTCTTTCCAAAGATATCATGACTATCCCTGATGATGAAATCCTGAACACCGAAGTTCTCTACACTATTGTTGGGGGAAAGGTGCTTTATCAGAAATAGAGAAATTTAAGAATTATCTTTCTTAGTCAGGCCTCTTCAAAAACAAGAAGAAATTTAGTGAATAAGTCTTATCGTCAATGGATAACGGAATTTCTCCACTGTGTTAGCTTTCACAGCAGCAATGATAATCAAAACAAGATCCAATATGGCTAATCCGATCAATAGAAAAATGCCGATGACGATCACGATCAAGATAGCAGCAACTATACAATAGATGGTGATCGAGATCTGGAAATTAATAGATTCTTTTCCCTGGTCATCAACAAAAGGTGACTCGTCTTTCTTTATGAGCCAAACGACGAGTGGTCCGATGATGTTTCCTAGAGGTATTATGAATCCAGCCAGAGCTGCCAAATGGGCAAGCATTCCCCATGTTCTTTCTTGTGCTTCTTCCATTTTGGCCATTTAAAACCTCCTTCAAATTAGACCTAAAAATCCGCTTTTTCGCTAATATGTTATTTTAAAAAAAGATTGACATAAACTCATCAGTACCAAGATAAAAAGCTTATAACACAGGAAAAACATGAAGTCAAAAAAAGAAATCACCAACTATCAAGAAAAATTTAAAAGACTATTTCCACCCCTCCATCGTCTCCCATCTTTTAACAGCTTCAAGAAATGTATCGGCGATATAATCTGCTTTTTTTCGAGTATATTCTTTGGCCTTTTCAACATCAAAATTAAGATAACCTAATCCTTTTTCCGGATATCTAGAAGTTGCCCAGATGGGCATCAGAGCAATTCCTTCATCGGTTCCGGCTGCACCTACCTTATCCTTGCCCAGTTTTTCATACATCTCTTTATCCACTAATTCAGGATCGTGGCCCATGACTAAAGCGGCTTCTTCCATGTCGCCATGGCCTGGCTGTTGAGCTTTTACACCATAAACTTCATTGACAATATGAAAGGCGATTTTCCACCATTCAACTGCCATGAAATGAGCCCCTGTCTCGACATGAAGTCTGGTCATGGCTCTCTTTGCCGGTTCGGTATTCCCTCCATGGCCAATGATGATCAAAATATTCCTGAAACCGGTCCTGACAAGGTCTTTCAAGACATCGTAGATGTATTCTTCGAAAATCTTTTCTCTCACTGTGATTGAACCAGGGAATTGAGATATGCTCCGACCCGTAAACCCGTGATTTATGGGTGGTGCAATCAATGCATTGCATTTTGCCCATATCATTTCTGCAAGATTATTGGGAATAATATTGTCCGCTCCAATGGCAACGGCACCATGAGATTCAACTGTCCCTATGGGCAAAATAATCCTATCCGTTATCTCGGGTACAATCTTGGCCAATCTCATCCAGCAGTAATTCTGCATGTGGTTAAACTTTAGATCTTTCACTGTTTTTTGTGGAAAACAAGGAGCCACAAGCATTAAAAGCAGAACAAAAACCAAGAAAAATTTGATATTTCTCATCATATCTCCTCCTTTTTTTATTAAAGTAGTATAATATCCTCTTTTAGGAATTCCAATAGCTTTCTTCATTACTCTTCTCTAATCCTTGTGATTTCAAAGACGACAGGATTAGTAGCATCTGGACAGACATGGGTTTTTTTATCTGGATCTTCCAACCACAGAAAGCGGACTTCATACATCATGGCAAAAACCGCAGGGAGCATACTGTAAAGGGCATGAATACAAATTTTCCCTCCCGCTCCCAATTCAGTAAATTTCACCGCATCACCGACCTAATGCCCTAAGGTACATGTTCCTTTCTGACTTATGATTTTCGCTTGGACTGCTGTTATTTTTTTGCCCATATCCTCCTCCTTTGTAAAGAGTGATCCCTTCACATATAAAAATGAATCTCATCTCTGTGACCTTTTGATGAAATCACAAAAAAATCAAAGAATGAAGACAGATAGCACGGAAACCATTATATAGGCTTTGTGAGTTTTAATCTTCAGTTTTAGCAATAGGGTGAGTTATTCCTTTGCAGGCAGATATTTTTTGGGGAACTTGGCCACAACTGTGTATTTTGGATCTACTACATTACCGATCCGTGACACACCAACCTGAGAGACCAATTGCAAAGCATCCCAGCGATCAAATCCAAAATCTTGGACCAGCCAATTGATTAATTCAACTTGAGCCGATCTAAAGGCATCAATGACAGGTCTGGTGCTGGCGGCAACCATTATATACTCATCATCTTCAAACCTGGGCCAATGGATTGTTTTGCCTTTGATGATATCGACTTTAACTGTGACCTCCAAAGAACATTCTAAGCCCGTACCACAGATTTCACCATCACCTTGAGCGGCATGCCCATCTCCTAACATAAACAGCCCTCCTTTTACAAAAACCGGAAAATACAATGTGGTTCCTTGCTTGGTTTCCACACAGTCCATATTTCCACCATGTTCGGCCGGAGTCAGCGAAAGAACCGCCTCCCCAAAGTTAGGGGCTACACCAACCGTGCCCAAAAATGGATGTAGCGGGATTTCCACTTTTCCTACCTTGCTCTTCGGTAAATCCAAGATGCCAACATTCCGCTCAAGATCCAATTTCCAAATATAGGTCTTTTCTGGCAAAGGTTCATTCAGCATGGCCGTATACGTTTCACCGGTTAAAACCCCAAAATACGGCAGATGTGTGGAGACGGCATATTCTCGGTCAGGTCTAACCTTCAACAGATGAAGTACAAGAATATCCCCAGGCTCTGCCCCTTCTACATAAAAAGGTCCTGTTTGATGGTTCACCTTTGGCAAATGAACGATTTCACTTGCTTTCTGATCACCTCGGAAGATTTTATTGCCAAAAGCATCCACCGTGCTGGTCACTAGAGTATCACCTGGTTTAAGTTTTAAGACCGGCTCATGTTTGGCATCATAGGTGAAATAAAACTTTGTAGGCTTGAAGTTGTGGGTTTTTTGGGCAAAGAGAATACTCGAATTACTGATAAAAATTCCAATAATGATAAAAATCATGAATGGCTTGATCATTCGCGTTGAGTTTTTCATATCTTTATCCTTTATTGAATTTATTTGAATTGTACACCATTATTTCATGCGCATAAATTTAAAGTCAAATTATGAATAAAAACTACCTAGCAAAAGCCTAGCCTAGCTACAGGGATTTGATTTTCCAATAAATGTACTGGTTCAGCAACCATGATGACACATTTAGTTAGGTAATAATGATAGAATCTGTGTCACAATGACGGGAAGTATGCGGTTATTTCTTTTTCCCATGGCTGTGGGGTAGGGGAGATAACCAGTGTTTTCAATCCAAGCTTTTACACGATAAAGTCCTGCTCCCAGAGCTTTTACTTCTGTTTTGTTTATCTTGATTCGGGCCATTTTCTCGGCAATCTGAAATACCCAGGGAACCTGTCCTTTTAAAAGTTTTTCTATCATTCGAGCAGGCGGTGTATTGGAAGCATATGGAACAACACCACCTATTTCAACTTCTCCTAAAGTCGGATGCTTATATGGTTTCCATTCGACAAATCCCTTTCCATCCAATTCCTTATCGCTGAAAGCCAGCAAGGTTTTCTCTTTCGGATCTCCGCCCTCCTTACTTTTTGGCTTGGGCATCTGCCTTAACATCTCTGCCATTTTTTCAGTTGTCATCATACCGTTTTTAACCGCATCCATGACCATCTTAGCATTAAAATTCGGAGGAGCTCCAGATGATTTCAGGAATTCGGATATCTTTTCTTCTCCAAGTGCAATAAAATCTTCATTACTCATTTTTTCTAGTTTTTCAGGTGTGATTGCTGCCTCCTCTTTTTTTTCTTCTTTTACTTCAGGAAGTGTCCAGAAATCCATACTGAAAGAAGGTACTCCAAGCTGATAATAGGCCCATAATTCAAAGGAACCGTCTTTTGCACCCGGAGTATCAAGTCGTTTGGCATCGAGTTTATTCTTTTTGCAATTTAATACTTTTCACCTTACTTTTTCGAACGGTTTATCACTTTTCTTATGTCATTAATAAACCATACATTACCTCTTTTCATGAGGTGAACCATATCGTCAATCTTATGCTTACCGAATTTATAAACATAATCAGTAGCAAATGAACTACTCAAGCCTATAGGGCAAAACTCACCCGTTACATGCATAACAGCAACTGCTTCACTCTGTTCCATAGCCTTGATGGTTAAATGTATATGCTCCAAGCGGCTCGCACTCGTCATAATTTTACCATTTAAGAAGAATCCCTTGAAGTTCTTAGGGTTATATAAATCAAAAATTTCTTGGCCCTTCGGAGTGTTTCGTATCTTCGGATCAATGTATTCCTTAGCTATTTCCTTTTTTACCTTTTTCTCCTGTTTGAAACTATTATAATACCCTTTGATCGCCTGTTCAGGAGTTTCAGGATCTGAAGGAGCAAGTAATATATCAAATATTATATAAAGTGCTGTTCCAAGAATCACACAAAGTATAACAAACAAAATAAAAGTTGCTACATTTCGCAAAGTCGTTACCCTTGGAACTTATCGCGGTTATGCAAATAGCTTTTTAAAGATAAGAATTTCCTTTTTGCGATAGCACCAATTCCTCGCCATTTTCCTCTATTTTCGTCAGCTGAAATCCTGAAGTGAACATATCACACTCAAAACGGCAGTGTCAATTGCCAGCAAATAGAGCCAAGGCAGCATAAACAGCAAAACACCTCTTCATAAGATAGACCTAACCGCTGAAATCGACAAAAAGCAGCCACAGAGGCTCTCAGAAATACTCTCCCTTCTCCTCGGCTGCCATCAGAAGTTCCTGCTGGAAGACCCGGGGTGGAGGAGGGCGTTGTGCATGACAAATGAGGTTTCCTCCTCAATTATGGGAGGATGAACAGAGTTTTGCTCTTTCTTTCTTTTTTTGCCACGATGGGCATTAGAGTAGAGGCCGTAATAACGGATCATAACCTGTCCTTTATCGGGAATGTGGGATGTCACCCTGGCAATGAATTCCAGATAATCCATGCGTTCCTGCTTTGAGCTGTTTTTCTCATATTGGTAAGTGGAGGTAAGGTGATAGCCCGGTATAAGATAAGAGAAGAAAGATACAAGGATGTACCGAAGAACCTTTTGTGACAATTTAGATTTGGAATATTGTGCTAGTTTAGATTTGGAATGACAGGTTGATTAAGATTGACATTTATTTTTATAATGACTATTAAATTTGTAGTACTTCGAAAGATAGGACATATCGTGATGTCTCTAAAACAGACAAAAGTGAAAGGAGGAACTTCAATGAGAAAAATATTAAATGGTATTGGTGCAGTACTAATTTTAATTGTTTTACCGTTTGTCACTATAACATCATGTAAGCAGGGTGGGGAGGAGGCTGAGCCTGCCATAGAAATAGCAAAGTCAGAGCTCACACCAATAGAGGAATTGGGGAAAAGCATGTTTTTTGATTCTAACCTTTCCACACCCGAAGGGCAGGCCTGTGGCGCGTGCCACAGTCCTGCAGCCGGCTGGACAGGTCCTGATTCGTCTGTTAACAAATCAGTGGCCATCTATGAAGGTGCAGTCCATGGGCGCTTCGGAAACCGCAAGCCTTCATCGGCTGCATATGCTGGTGATAGTCCTTCGCTGCACCGGGATGAGGAAGGTACTTTTGTTGGTGGCATGTTTTGGGATGGAAGAGCTTCAGGGGAAGTATTGGGCGACCCCCTCGCTGAGCAGGCTATGGGTCCTTTTCTCAACCCACTCGAACAGAACAATCCGGACAAAAAAAGCATAATCATTAAAGTGAAGGATTCATATTATGCAGATTTATTTGAAAAGGTATGGGGACCAGGCTCTCTTGACTCGGAGAAAGATATAGATAGAACCTATGAACGGATTGCCCGTTCCATTGCGGCTTTCGAGAGAACAGCTGAGGTGAATCCATACAATTCCAAGTTTGATGATTTCTGGCGGAAGGCCAAATCAAAGGGCCTCGAAGTGGATTTAATTGGGGAGTCAAACTGGGAAGACTATAAAAATTTAGGACTCAGTGATGAGGAACTTGAAGGTCTGATGCTTTTCAATGATAAGGGCCAATGTGCTCTCTGTCATGTGCTAACTTCAGAGAACGGCAAGCCACCTTTGTTTACAGATTTTACCTACGATAACCTGGGTGTCCCTAAAAATCCAGAAAATCCCTTCTACAGTATGCCCAAAAAATGGAATTCAGACGGAAAGAATTGGGTAGACAAAGGTCTTGGAGGGTACCTGGAAGGAACTGAAAAATATGCCAAGTACGCAGCTGAGAATTACGGCAAAAACAAAGTGCCTACGCTGCGCAATGTAGACCTTAGGACGAAAGAGGGATTTGTCAAAGCCTTCATGCATAACGGATTTTTCAAGACTCTCAAGGATGTCGTTCACTTTTACAACACAAGAGATAAGGCTGGTGCAGACTGGCCTCCGCCTGAAATTGGTGCGAATGTCAACAAGGATGAGATGGGTGATCTTGGTTTGACAGAAATAGAAGAAGAGGCCATAGTCGTTTTCATGAAAGCTCTCTCTGACAGGAGATGAAATATCCTTATTGTGATTCAGGTTTTATTTTTCCTTCATGAGCTCCTTCAACTTCTCAACAGCATTCGTATTCTTGGGGTTCAACTCCAATGATTTTGCATAGTTTTTGATGGCGAGCGTTTTATCTCCATTTATCATGTAAGCTTCAGCTAAACTATCGTAGCCATTTGCGTACTTCGGATTAGCTTTCACATTAAATTTGAAAATTTCGATGGCATCCTTGATCTTTTTCTTTTGATTGAGCAGATGATAGCCTAAGGTATTTAATTCGCTCGCCGTGAAATTGTACTCTTTGGGAGTTTTTTCCTTGAGTTCATGATATTGCTTAATGGCGGCTTCTACACCTTTTCCCTTATATGTCTTGTAAATCTTTTCAGCAATTGATTTTTTCGGAATCCTATTTTTATATAGCTTATCATAAAGAATTCTTATGATCCCATCGCTCATGCCTGCCAGGCCAGCTCGGGGCGCGTTGTTGAACAGGACAACTAAATGTCTATCATCCACAAACCTTTCAATCAGGGTGTTAAATCCGTTTATCCCTCCACCGCGTGAGATTGTGTTTAGTCTTTCTTTAGTTCCGAGAAGTTTCTTTTCGCCGATGAACCGGCCGTAACCATAGCTTTGTCCACGTGCAGATGTATGCTTCTTAAACATCAGGTCTTTCATTTTTTTTGAGAGTAACTTCTCCGTATGTAAAGCTTGATCCCACGAGTAGAGGTCTTCTACAGTAGAATACAAGGACCCTGCTGCATAAGGAAGGGACATGTCCAGATAGGGCGAATTTTCATGCCCATCTAGGTTTTTTTGATATCCTGTCGCTCGGTTTTTTATGATGGTGTTATGATGGTCGTATCCAGTGCCTTTCATACCCACCGGATCAAGAATGTTTTCCTTCAAAATATCTTCTAAGCTTTGCCGGTTACCTCTTCAATAACAGCTCCTAAGATGAAATACCCAGAGTTGTTATAAATAAATTTAGAACCGGTGTAAACAGAAGTTGACGGTTCTGACCTGTTATCCGCAGCGGTCCTCACGCTAACTCCTTTCATTTCAGCGATTATCCTTTTCTGGAAGGGATTGGCCCGTTTCTTGATTTATATCTGCTGCTATGCCAGGACTCTACCGTCCCCGCCATCCAGAACGTACCGTTCTCTACCGGGTGCTCTTCCATTACTTCGAAAGGGTCCTGATCGAGTACGAGAACCGTTTCGAGCGCGAGTACGGCTACTTCCGGCCGATCATCAAGGAGGTAGTCGAGTGCTACCTGGACTGCGGCAACCCCCGCTGCGGGTTTGCCAGGATCCGCTGTCCGGACTGTGGCGAGGAGCGGCTTTTGTAAGATAAGAATTTCATTTTTGCGATAGCACCAATTCCTCGCCATTTTCCTCTATTTTCGTCAGCTGAAATCCTGAAGTGAACATATCACACTCAAAACGGCAGTGTCAATTGCCAGCAAATAGAGCCAAGGCAGCATAAACAGCAAAACACCTCTTCATAAGATAGACCTAACCGCTGAAATCGACAAAAAGCAGCCACAGAGGCTCTCAGAAATACTCTCCCTTCTCCTCGGCTGCCATCAGAAGTTCCTGCTGGAAGACCCGGGGTGGAGGAGGGCGTTGCGCATGAAAATGGAGGTTTCCTCCTCAATTATGGGAGGATGAGCAGAGTTTTGCTCTTTCTTTCTTTTTTTGCCACGATGGGCATTAGACTTGTGATCCTGACCTTGCTGTGCACATGGAAACCAGTATGTCTCCAGCGTAAAATCTTCTGCACAAGTTCTAGATTGATGAGTCCTTCGTGCAGTAACATAGAGAAGACCTCCCGTGAGAAAAACTTTGCTATCAGGCTCTCATCAAAGCGGGAGAATTTATGGAAGACCGTAAAGGCATGATAAAGGTCGGGTGCTTTGGGGATATGGTCATTTTTAACAATGACTTGATGACTATTCCACACGAGGAGATCATGCCTTCGAAAGTGGATTATACTATTGTGGGTGGCAAAATTGTCTTCAAAAGGGAAGGAGTAAAGTAATAAAATTCCTACATCAAAATCCCAATGACCAAAACTAAAAAAAATTAAGATAATTAGACTTGTTTTGTAATTTTAGTAATTGGAATTTGTTTGGAATTTGGGATTTTGATTTTGGAATTTCATTTATATCATTCCAGCGTAATTGTTTTTTCGATTTTTCCGGCATGCCTGGATTGATATTTTATTGTGACTTTTCCTTTGCCTGAAATCAGGAATTGATGTTCCACTTTTCCGAAGCCGGGGATAGTCAAAAATTGAAGCTCTGGCCGGAATTTTTTATATACAACCTGGTTTCTGTAGATGTTCGTTAGCTTGCCTCCTGCTGCAACTTTAATGTTTTTGCCTGAAACAGTCAGCATATCCTGAGCGTAAAGTTTGACTTTCTGTGCATGAAAGTTCATGGTTGGGATAGCTTTTGAATTGTGGAGTCTTGTGCGGATCCTGTAGAGATTCTTTCATTTAGTGTTCAAGAGTTCTTTAGATTAGAATCTCCGCTATCTTCTTTCCAAAATCCTCAATTCCTTTCGACAATTCTGTATTCGTAGACACACGATTCATTCTGAAAATCAATAAGATATATCCTGTCAT